>Ga0247611_10000557_pt1 | contig 75523 bp, 45 predicted proteins | sample 177DNAGHGhighgp2_FD_192422 | JGI IMG/M metagenome (GOLD analysis project Ga0247611, IMG submission 192422) | Sheep rumen microbial communities from Palmerston North, Manawatu-Wanganui, New Zealand - 1770 DNA GHGhigh gp2 | ecosystem: Host-associated > Mammals > Digestive system > Stomach > Rumen... | reverse complement strand
CTTTGGACTAAGCTCGTTTTGCATATAAAACGCCAAACATGCGGCTTTCTTTTGCCTGACCTTGACCGCGTTGCCAATTATTTTTATTCGTCTGTGTATAAATCGAAAATTTTTGTGTAAATTTGCATTGTAAAACAGAGGGGCCGCCCAAGGTTCGCTATTACAACGGTACTTCAACGGAATTTCAACGCTATTTCGATGCTTTTGAAGCGTATAAATAGTGTTAATTTAGTGTGGGTCATGCGTTTGAGCATCGAACTCATGGCAAAGATGCGTCCCGTCATGGACGCGACACGAAAACATCTAAATCGAACCTGCAACAAACCCTAATGAACGATTTGGGATAAAAGAAAGCCCCTGCCACGACACTAGGGGCCTATTTTTAGTTGCGGGCAGCGGAGACTGCCCGCAACAAGGTTTAACGTTTTAATAAATTAATTATCCAGAACGGGGCGTACAGAGGACCCACAGTAGCGACTGCCGTAGCCCACCGCGCTGAGATTGTAGCTGCTGAAGTACATGAAGTACGCGGCGTAGCTCTCATCGTCGGGCGTGGACGACCAATAGTTGCCGTAGCGGCCCACGTGGTAGACATTCGTGCCGTTGCGGCCGCCCGCCGCAGGCAGGAATACTGCACCAGCTGTCTCCATCTGCACCCACTGTGCGAGAGTGTAGCTGTTGTGTGTCCAGTCAGGATAGTTGTTCGGATTATTAGTGGCGAATCCTGAAGTGAACGAACACTCCGAAGGAAGTGTACAACTGTCGGGGAGTATAATCAGCCCGCCCACACCGTTAATGTTGCCAATACCACGTTTGGATGAGGCATCGGTGCGGGTATTTAGCAGGTACTCCCATTCGGCTTGGGTGAGAGTGCGCCATTGGTTGTCGGTATTTCCTCCGTTGCTGATGGCGTTGCAGCCCCAGTCCACGAAGGTGCCATAGTACCCATCGATTATGGCTGATAGGGTTGGATTGCTGCCCGTGCCCCAACCGAAGAGGTCTATCCATCCGTTATAGGTGGAGCTGATACTGTGGTTATCACTTCCGCTGACATTACCTCCGTAATATCCATAATCATCGGCTGTTTGTGTACCTACATAGTCATACTGGTGTTCGGCAAATCGCCAAGTATCGGTGCTTGCTTGGTACTGCAGGTTGCCCTGCGAGAAATGCACTTGCTGCGTTGCACTCACCGAGAATGAGCCAGGCAACACTCCATCAGGGAAAATAGGAGGATCAGGAATAATAGGAGGATCAGGGATATTAGGAGCATTATTTTCTTTTTGGCAGCTCACTGGCAGCATCATAACGGCAGCCATGATACAGACCATAATTAATTTACTTAATCTCTTCATATTTATCCTATTATTGAATTAATAATCTTTTTCAATACAAGAAGTTGTTGTAAGGGTATCTCACCGCGTGGATTTTCTTCACTTCTTCGTACATCACGTCGCGTAGGGCATCGATGTTCTCGCGGTTGGCGGCACTGATGAAGAGGGTATGCAAGGTATCGCCACATTCTGCCTGCTTGGCCATCCAGCTGTCTTGCAACATCTCCAGTGTCCAGTTGGCTTTGGTCATGGGCGTCAGGTCGTCCTCTTCTTTCTCAATAAAAGTGTATGCGTCAATCTTGTTGAACACAAGGATAGTGGGCTTATTGTTGGCTCCGATTTCCTCAAGCGTACGGTTCACGGCGTTTATCTGCTCCTCGTAGTCGGGATGGGAAATATCCACCACGTGCATCAGCAAGTCAGCCTCGCATACCTCGTCCAGCGTCGACTTGAACGACTCCACCAGTCCATGAGGCAGCTTACGGATAAACCCCACCGTGTCGGTGAGCAGGAAGGGCAGATTGCCCAACACTACTTTGCGCACTGTGGTGTCCAGCGTGGCAAAGAGTTTGTTTTCGGCAAACACATCGCTCTTGCTCAGCAGGTTCATCAGTGTCGACTTGCCCACATTGGTGTATCCCACCAGTGCCACACGCACCAGGCTTTCGCGGTTCTTGCGCTGCTGCACCTTCTGCTTGTCGATGTCGCGCAGTTTCTCTTTCAACAGGGCAATCTTCTCGGTGATGAGTCGACGGTCGGTCTCAATCTGTGTCTCGCCCGGTCCGCGCATACCTATACCGCCGCGCTGCCGCTCAAGGTGCGTCCACATGCGGGTCAGACGTGGCAGCATATACTGCAACTGTGCCAGCTCCACCTGAGTCTTGGCGATGCTGGTGCGGGCTCGTTTGGCAAAGATATCGAGAATAAGTGTAGTACGGTCGAGAATGCGGCATTCGAATTCCCGTTCCAAGTTGCGCAACTGGGCAGGCGAGAGTTCATCGTCGAACACAAGGAAATCAACATCCAAGGCGTTCTTATATTCTTTTATCTCCTCCAACTTGCCACTACCAACATAAGTACGCGTATCGGGTCTATCCAGCTTCTGAATTACTTGCTTGACAGGAATACCCCCTGCCGTATCGAGAAGGAAAGCCAACTCGTTAAGACACTCTTGAGTACGTTCCATGGTGGTGCCATTTGCACATACACTCACCAGTATCGCTTTCTCGGGCACCTCCTCGGTGCTGAAGGTGTTGCGTTCCTGTGGTGTGAGGCGTTTCTTGGGCAATTGCTCCGCCTCCCACTCTCCAATGGGCTTCTTCCATTTGCCGTGATTATTAGGTTTCCAAGCCATAGTAATCAGTATTCTTTTTTGGATGAATGTTCCTTCGAGACGAGACTTTCCTTACCACAGACACTTTGGAGAATGGATTCCAGTTTGCTGCAGGACAACTCCCAGCTATAGGTGTTGTGCACAAAAGTGTTGCCATTGCTTGCGATGCTGTGACACAAATCCTCGTCATCAAGCAGCCGGACTATATGGTCGGCAAATTCGCGAGCGGTATCGCCCACAAGCACTTCCCTACCCTTTTCCGCATGGAGGGAATCATTGGCAATAGATGTTGTGACGCAGGGCATCTGCATGGCCATTGCCTCGAGAAGTTTGTTTTGCAATCCCGAACCCGTAAGCATAGGAGCAGCAAAAATGCGTGCCGAAGCATAACATTTCCTGATATCCTCGGGGGAATCGATAACAGTGATATGGTCCGAGGCCAACTTCGAGACCTTAGCTTTGGGACATGCTCCCGCCAAAAGTAGAGAGGCATTCGGATGGGTCTGCCAAACCAGAGGCATGATTTTCTCGGCCAGAAACTGAGCGGCACGCACGTTGGGTTCATAACGCATGTTGCCACAAAATACGATGTCGTACTGTCTGGGTTGTTCTATAGGAGCAAAAAAGTCAAAATCCACCCCGTTGGGGACGACATGAATATCTCCGTTGCGCTTGTGAGGTATGGCATCGCAGTCGGGTTCGGAGATGATAGTGAGGGCGTCAAATATCTTGAAGGAGTTGTATTCTGTGGAACGCAGCATTTTAAACTCATAATGAAGAATGAAATGCCAAATGCCATGGGCTTGGTCCATACGGCGTTCCGCATTCATCGACAATGCATCCTGGAAGTCCATTACCTTGGGATAAAGCGAACGGCTCACCCAAGGCATTGTGCGGATCATCTGGCTGTAGATAACATCCGGATTCACCTTCTTCTGATATGATTTAAATGCTTTGCGTACTTTCAACGAGTCCCAATAGCCCAACTGTAGAGACTTGGTGAGAAAATAGTTGCGGATAATGTTCTTGTAATTCACCAGCTTGGGGGACTGGACAATACATATATCTTTGCAGAATGGCTTCACCGCCTCCACATGTTCATCCAATACCCTTGTATGAGTGAGACAGAAGAGGTAAATCTCATTGTTTTTTGAGAGCATTCTTATTTGATGAAAAGCGCGCAGTTTGTCACCTTTCTCCAAGGGGTATGGAAACCGTGGCAGTACTACTAATATCTTCATTCTTCGTAAAATATGTCTGTTTATAAATATGTTTCTATTCACAAGAGGTTCTTGATAACCCCCTGTATTATTTTAATCGGTAGGGAACAATTCTGTCTGTGTACCTTCGGCAAAAGCTTCTCTTTCATTTATTTCATCATCAACATCAACAACATCGTCTGGCTCCGGTTCTGGTTCCGGCTCCGGATCGGAAGCCAACCACACAAACTCCTTCACCTCGCTGGTTGTAACTCGTTTGCCTTTGGCCTTATATCCTTTCACAGCTATGAATTCGTCAACATTTATTTCTTCCACCAAAATCTTCTTTCCACTGGATTCATCGTAGTTCACCTGTAGGTGAGGGAATGTGTCCATGGAATAAAGTACCAGACTGTCGCCCTCGTCAAGAAACGGCAACTTCTTGTCGCTGGGGTCAGCCTGGAAACGTTTCAGATAGTAACTCCCTGTGGTGCCTTCGCGATAGAGAATTGTGACGATGTCTCTTGATTGATATTTCCGTATTTCAATAAGGTCGTCATCGAAATGATTGTTCAGGTCGTGTCCCATCAACCGCATATAGCCTGATTGGGTGAGTGTGAAAATCTTGTCTTTGCCGGAGAAGCGGCCAAGCGAGAAACCTGCATTGTTAACATTTAGACGTTTGATAGTGGGGTCGAACCAAATTTCGCGTGCCTCAAGAGTGGAAACCCCGTCGCCTTTCTTGGTAATGTTGCGTACAGCATGGCGGGTGAGAATATTTCCCATAGCCTTACGGCCCTTGATAGCTAGCGTGGCAAAATCAAAATCGAAGCTGACTTTTTTCATTTTCGCCTTGGTGGCATGATGCACGGTAATCACCTCAGCCTCACCGTTGGGATTAGCTGTAAAGTATAAGACCTTGGTTCCCGGGGTACCCTGGGTGAGATTGTACTCGGTGTCGCGCGTGACACCAATAACAGAGAATCGTTTGACAAAGATAATACCCAACGTACCGTCGCGATATACCATGTTGTAGACCGTACGGTCGTCGTGTCGGCGGAATAGACCTATATGCAACAACGATTTGCATGTAGACGAGCCTACAAAGGCTTTGTCCTGCACACGGGTCACCAACATAGTGCCGTCGGTGCGGAAAACAATAATATCGTCCATGTTGGAGCAGTCGAATGCATATTCCGCATCATCGTCGCGTTTCAGACCTGTACCCACAAATCCCGTGGCCATATTGGCATAGAGTTTTTGATTGGCCACAGCCACATTGGCGGCATATATATCGTCAAAGTTGCGTATCTCGGTTTTGCGTTCGCGGCCTTTGCCATAGGTGTCACGTATATGCTGGAAATAGTTTACAGCATAATCGGTGAGATGCTCCAAATGGTTCTTGGTTTCTTCTATGTCAGTCTCGATGCTGGCAATCTCCTGCTCGGCTTTCTTAATGTCGAACTTGGAGATTTTGCGCACCGGTTTCTCGCACAATTTGAGCACCTGTTCGCGGGTCACCTCTTTTCTGAGCATGCTGCGATATGGGTCGAAACCGCGCTCAATGCCTGTAACCTGGTCGTCCCAAGTGGCAAAGTCGCGTCTCTCGAGTATCTTGTATATGCCTTTCTCGAAAAAGAGTTTCTCGAGCGATACCCAATGCCACCTGTCTTCGAGCTCAGCCAATTGGATTTCGAGCTCACGGCGCAACAAGTCGCGTGTGTGGAAAGTGGAGTGGCGAAGAATGTCGCTCGCCGTCATGAAGACCGGTTTATTATCTACAATAACACAAGTCTGTGGCGAGAAACTAATCTGGCAACTGGTGAAAGCATAAAGTGCATCAATCATCTGGTCGGGTGAAATGCCAGAAGGAAGATAGCACACTATCTCCACCTCTGCCGCAGTATTGTCGTCCACCTTCTTGATCTTTATCTTCCCTTTCTCGTTGGCCTTAAGAATGCTTTCGATGAGTATATCCGTAGTCACAGTGTATGGCAACTCGGTAATGACTATAGCTTTGCGTTTTTCGTCGTAGTGCATCTTGGCACGGATGCGCAGTCGTCCCCCCAATGCAGCATCGTTATATTTGCTCACATCGATTAGTCCACCTGTAGGGAAGTCTGGGAAGATCTCAAACGGCTCATCACGTAGTATGTTGATGGATGCGTCAATCAATTCACAGAAATTGTATGGCAGAATAACCGAAGTGAGGGTTACTGCTATACCTTTTGTCCCCTGGGCGAGAAGAAGGGGAAACTTGACAGGGAGTGTGACTGGTTCCTGTTTGCGGCCATCATAGCTGGGTTTCCAGTGTGTTGTCTTCGGATTGAAAACTACCTCTTTGGCAAATTTGGACAGGCGAGCCTCAATATAACGGCCTGCAGCTGCACCATCCCCAGTAAGGATATTGCCCCAGTTTCCCTGGCAGTCAATAAGAAGATTCTTCTGACCCAAATTGACCAAAGCATCGTTGATTGAAGCGTCACCATGAGGATGGTAAAGCATGGTGGTACCCACAATGTTGGCCACCTTGGTGAAACGGCCGTCATCGGTCTCCTTCATGGCGTGGAGTATACGGCGCTGAACCGGCTTCAACCCATCATCTATATCGGGTACCGAACGGTCGAGGATAACATCGGAGGCATAGTCTATCCAGTAGTCACGGAACATTCCAGTAAGCGATAGTGTAGAGCCTTCTCCCGTGTCGTTGTCCATAGTAGAGGGAGTGGTGGTTTCATCATCTTCCAATTCATCGGGTCGAGGTGTGCCTATAGATTGGTCCAATTCGTCTTGAGGTATGTTGTTTTGCTCGTCCATGTAGTTGTTTTATTGTTTATATTCTTCAAAAAGCTGAATAGTTACTTTTTGTCGTTTTCAATTAAAAGAATATGCAATGTATTATCACCGCACGGTCATTTCACTACTTATTATTTCTTCACAACTCTGCGCACTGTGTAGCCCTGAGGCAGCTCAATGCGTAAAGCATAGGTGCCCGAAGGTAGACGGGTGAGGTCTATACGGTTACTATTATATACTGTTGCCACCTTGCGACCAGCAAAGTCGTAGACTTCTATTTTAAGCACAGACTCATTATCAATAGTAATCCAGCCTGTTGTAGGATTAGGATAAATGGTCAGTGCCTCCCCTATTACATCGGGTACCGACTGGCTGGTAATTGTAAGAATGAGTGTAACCATACTGTCGCAGCCTGCTTCAGTAGTACCAGCAAAGAGGTACTGTCCGCTGTTGGTATAGGTATGTCCATTCCATACATAACTGCCCACAGCAGTATCGACTATAGTGTCATGTATGCTGTAGTTGATTACCAGGTGCAGATTGATAACACTGTCACATCCATCGGCAGAGGTGTAGGAGATGGTGGGCTGGGTAGTGCTGGATGTATACGTGATGCCATTCCACGTATAGCGGTCACAAGCAGTGTCATTCTCCACTATCAACTGCGAGTGATGGAGCGTCAAGTGTAGCGTGTCAGTGCTTGGACAGGAGTATTCGTTGAGATAACCATAAGTATAGACACCATCGGAGTTGTAATTGATGCCGTTCCATTCCATACTGTCGCATGCCACACGGTTTTCGCTATGATATGTACCGTGATGGATGGTGAGATGCAACGAGACTGTACTATCGCAACCCACTGAGCTATGAGTATGATAGAATGGCGTATCGGTGTCTTCTGTATATGTAGTATCATGCCACGTCAAGCTGTCGCAGGCGACAACACTGTCTATGTGGCTTACACTATGGTTCACATTAAGGTGAAGGTTAATGATACTGTCACAACCAAGCGAGTTGACCAGATGATATGTGGGCAGAGTGGTACTGGAAGTATACACAATACCATGCCACGAGAAGCTGTCGCAAACGGTATGATTTTCTATAGTGGTGTCACTATTGTGTATGGTAAGGTGGAGCGATACCACACTGTCGCATCCTGCACTGTTGGTTTGTGTGTATGTGGGAGTCGTGGTGGAAGTAGTGTAGGTAGTGCCGTGCCACATAAGACTGTCGCAGGCAGTGACGGACTCAACTCCTGTAGTGCTGTGGCGTATGGTGAGATGCAGTGTTACCGTACTGTCGCATCCAGCGGCATTGGTAAGATGATATACCGGAGTAGCGGTGTTGACGGTATAGGTGTTACCATGCCACTGCAAACTATCGCATGCTGATTGTATGTCGGTAAAGGAAGTACTATTGTTTATCGTGAGATATAGCGTATCCACATTTACACAGCTGGAGAATGCGCTATGGTCATACGTGTAGACACCGCTACTCGTATACACATGTCCATTCCAGTTGTATCCATCGCATGCCACGATGTGATAGGCTGTGTCGTTGTGCGAACTCACCAAGAGATGCAGCGTATCGGAGCTGGCACATCCGTAGTTGTTTAAATAATCGAATGTATAAGTTCCACTGGTGGTGTAGGTATATCCATGCCAAATGTAACTCTCACATGCATCTTGATGCTGTACGTTGAAGGTGCCATGATTAATGGTGAGCAGCAGAGTTACTGTGCTGTCGCATCCGTCTACTGTCTGGGTAACAAAGACAGGAGCATCGGTAGAGGCCGTGTATGTAATACCATGCCACGTATAGCTATCACAAGTGGATACTACCTCGTCAACAAACTGAGAATGGTGAATTGTCAAGTGCAGGTTTACAACGCTGTCGCACCCAGCCACGTTCTGAGTTGTGTATGTGGGCGAAGTGGTCGAAGAGGTGTAGCGGAACCCATGCCAATTAAAATTATCACATGCAGTATGGGTCTCTATACCTGTGTTGCTGTAATTGACCGTGAGATGCAGGGTCACCAAGCTGTCGCAACCCACCGAGTTGTTCTCTATATATGTGGGAGTATTGGTAGAGGCGGTATAAGTGATTCCATGCCATGTGAAGTTGTCGCAGGCTGTCTGATTCTCAATTCCAGCAGTGCTGTGGTTGATTGTCAGATGGAGGGTTACCACACTGTCGCACCCAAAGACGTTGGGTTCTGTAAATGTTGGGGTTGCAGTAGAAGCGGTATAAGTCTGGCCATGCCAAGTATAGCTGTCACAGGCGGTTTGATTGTCAATACCTGTATTACTATGGTTAACTGTAAGGTGCAAGGTGACAACACTGTCGCATCCATGGGCATTCTGTTCTATGAATGTGGGGGTATTGGTAGAGCTGGTATAGGTATTTCCATGCCAGGTATAGCTGTCGCAGGCCGTCTGGCTCTCAATGCCGGTATTGCTGTGGTTAACCGTGAGGTGCAAAGTAACCACACTGTCGCATCCATGAGCATTCTGCTCAATGAATGTGGGTGTATTGGTAGAGCCGGTATAGGTATGTCCATGCCAAGTGTAGCTGTCGCAGGCAACCTGGCTTTCGATTCCGGTATTGCTGTGGTTAACAACAAGGTGAAGTGTTACCACACTGTCACATCCCGAAACATTGTGCTCCACAAATACCGGAGCATCGGTACTGGAGGTATAGGTATTTCCATGCCAGGTGTAGCTGTCGCACGCCGTCTGGTTCTCAATGCCAGTGTTGCTGTGATTGATGGTGAGGTAGAGTGTATCAACATTGGTACAGCTCGATGCCGGACTGCTATGGTCGAAGGTGTAGATACCTGTTGCCGTATAGTTATGTCCGTTCCAACGATAGGAGTCGCAAGCTGCCACATGGTATGATGTGTCGTCGTGGAGGCTGATGTTCAGGTGCAGCGTGTCGGTACTCGGACAACCCACACTATTTATATAATTGTAGGTATAGACTCCACTGGTGTTATATGCAATGTTGTGCCATGTGTAGTTGTCGCAGGCATCCTGATAGTAGTTGTCGTGCGTACTGTTGTTAACGGTGAGGTGCAATGTCACCACGCTGTCACAGCCCATAGCGTTTTGCTCAACAAACGTGGGGGTATTGGTACTGGATGTGTATTGTACACCATGCCATGTATAGCTATCGCAGGCAGTTCGGGTTTCAATTCCAGTATTGCTATGATTGACGGTCAGGTGGAGTGTCACCACACTGTCACAGCCTTGCGCGTTTTGTTCAACGAAAGTAGGTGTGTTGGTTGAATTGGTGTATGTGAGTCCGTGCCAGGTGTAGCTATCGCAGACTGTCTGGCTCTCGATACCGGTATTGCTGTGGTTGACTGTAAGGTGTAAGGTTACCACACTGTCGCAGCCTGCAGCATTGACCGTTGTGAAGGTGGGTGTTGCCGTAGTGGCGTTGTAGGTATTGCCATGCCATGTGTACTGGTCGCAGGCGGTAATTGTTTCAGTGGCGGTAGTTGTATTATTGATTGTCAGATGGAGTGTAATAACGCTATCGCATCCTGCTGCATTCTGGTCGACGAATACGGCATCGGTACTATTGGTATAGTTGGTGTTATGCCAAGTGTAATGGTCACAGGCTGTGTGTGAGAATTCGAAGGCATTACTGTAATTAATGGTCAAATGCAAGGTAACAACACTATCGCACCCAAATACATTAGTCTCTACATAGGTCGGAGTGGAGGTACTTGTATTGTATGTGCGGTTATGCCATGTGTAATGGTCGCATGCCGTCTGCTCGTCTATGCCAGTGTTACTATGATTGAGTGTAAGGTGTAGGGTCACCACACTGTCGCACCCCACAGAGTTCAATTCTGTGTGGGTGGCATCGTCCGTACTGTGGGTATAGGTGATTCCGTACCATGTGAAATGGTCGCAGGCAGTGTGAGTCTCCGAACCTGTAGAACTGTTTTTGATGGTCAAATGGAGCGTCACCACGCTATCGCAGCCAGCCACATTCTGTTCTGTATACACTGGCGTGCTGGTACTTTGGGTGTATATGGAATCATGCCATCTGAAGCGGTCACAGACTGTTTGTGTCTCCACACCGGTGTTACTGTGGTTCACGGTGAGCTGCAGCGTAACCACGCTGTCGCATCCTGCGGCATTGGTCTCCGTGAACGTGGGCACATTGGTGCTGGCGGTATATGTGTTGCCGTGCCATGTATAGCTGTCGCATACCGTTTGTGTCTCAACACCTGTGTTACTATGGTTAATTGTGAGGTGGAGCGATACCAGACTGTCACAGCCCGCAGCATTGGTTTCTATGTATGTGGGATGGGTTGTGCTGGTGGTATAAGTGTTGCCGTGCCATGTGTAGCTGTCGCAGGCGGTTTGAGTCTCTACTCCTGCATTGCTGTAGTTGACTGTCAGGTTAAGGGTCACCACACTGTCGCATCCGGCAGCATTTGTCTCGGTATATGTGGGCTGATTGGTACTGTGATAGTAGGTTTGTCCATGCCATGTGTAGTTATCACATGCAGTTTGCATGTCCACCCCGGTGTTGCTGCGGTTGATGGTTAAATGCAATGTCACCACACTGTCGCATCCCGCTGCATTGGTTTCTGTATAGGTAGGTGTGGTGGTACTGGAAGTGTACGTTACTCCGTGCCAAGTGAACTGATCGCAGGAAGTCTGTGTCTCAATACCCGTGTTGCTGTTTCTTACGGTGAGATACAGCGTATCCACATTGGTACAGGCCGACCCAGGCAGACTGTGGTCATAGGTATAAACACCTGAGGTGGTGTATAGATTGCCGTTCCAACTGTAGCCATCACAGGTGGACACTCTATATGCTGTGTCGTCATGCACACTTATGGTCAAATGGAGCGTGTCGGTACTGGCACAGCCCTCGTCATTGATATAGGAGTATGTGTAGGTTCCACTCGTATTATATACCGTATTATGCCATGTGTAGTTATCACAGGCATCTTGGTTGTATCTGTCATGGTTACTGTGGTTGATAGTCAGATGCAGTGTCACCACACTATCGCATCCTGCAGCATTGGTCTCAGTGAATACCGGTTCTGTCGTCGAAGTTGTATAAGTGACCCCATGCCACTCATATTCATCACATGCAGTCTGTGTTTCCGTGGCGGTATTACTGTAGTTTATGGTCAGGTTCAATGTCACCACACTGTCGCATCCTGCCACATTGGTTTCTGTGAATGTGGGCAGGTTGGTACTCTCCGTATAGGTGATGTTATGCCACTCATAGCTGTCGCATACTGTTTGCGTCTCTGTACCCGTATTACTGTTATTAATTGTGAGGTTCAATGTCACAATACTATCGCATCCCAATGCATTGGTGGAGGTAAATGTCGGAGCATTGGTGCTTTCTGTGTATGTAACCCCTTGCCACGTATAACTGTCGCACGCTGTTTGGGTCTCCACACCGGTACTGCTATGATTTATTGTCAGGTGAAGGGTCACCACACTGTCACATCCATACTCATTTATCTCATGATGTGTCGGTGTGTTGGTACTGGCAATATATGTGATTCCGTGCCATATAAACTGGTCACAGGCCACTTGGTTTTCTACACCCGTACTGCTGTGATTAATGGTCAGGTTCAGCGACACAACACTATCACAGCCATCCACGTTGGTCTCAATGTATGTGGGTGTGTTGGTACTTTCGGTGTATGTAATGCCGTGCCATGTATAATAATCGCAGGCAGTAATGGCCTCAATGCCAGTATTGGCTTCTTTTATCACCAAATGCAATGTCACAACACTGTCACATCCTGCGGCATTGGTCTCCGTATAAGTAGGCGTGTTGGTACTTTCTGTGTAAGTGATGCCGTGCCATGTATAACTGCCGCAAGCAGTAATTGCCTCCACTCCCGCATTACTGTGATTTACGGTAAGGTTCAAAGTAACAACGCTGTCGCAACCCACACTGTTTGTCTCAACATAAACAGGTGTATTGGTACTCTCTGTGTAGGTCTGGCTATGCCATGTATAGCTGTCACAAGCTGTAATGGTTTCTGTTCCAGTCGTGCTGTTAACAATTGTCAAGTGTAATGTCACAATACTGTCACAACCGTCAGCGTTGGTCTCAGTATATGTGGGTATGCTGGTACTCTCGGTGTACGTATTGTTATGCCATACATAATTGTCACAAGCCGTGACGGACTCGATACCTGTATTACTATGATTAATGGTAAGATTCAATGTAACAACGCTATCGCATCCCAATGCATTGGTCTCAGTATATGTTGGTGTGACGGTACTGGCGGTATATGTATTTCCATGCCAATCATAGCTGTCGCATGCGGTAACTGTCTCTACACCCGTACTGCTGTTATTGATTGTCAGATTCAGCGTCACCACGCTGTCGCAGCCTGACACATTGGTCTCTGTATAAGTAGGCACATTGGTGCTTTCGGTGTAGGTTATATCATGCCAAGTATAGCTGTCGCAAGCGGTAATAGTCTCTATTCCTGTACTGCTGTTATTGATTGTCAGATTCAGTATAACCACGCTGTCGCAGCCTGCTGCATTAGTCAGTGTGTATGTAGGAGTATTCGTACTTTCAGTGTAGGTTATATCGTGCCATGTATAGTTGTCGCAGGCGGTAACTGTCTCAATTCCCGTACTGCTGTTGTTGATTGTCAGGTAGAGGGTGTCCACATTCGTACAGCTCGATCCCGGCTGACTGTGGTCGTACAGATAAGTACCGCTCTCTGTGTAATCCTGTCCGTTCCAGTTGTATGTGTCGCATGCGGTGGCATAATAGGCTGTGTTGTCATGAATGCTGATATTCAAATGCAGCGTATCGACGCTGGAACAACCCTGCTCGTTGATATATTCGTATGTGTAGACACCGCTGGTGTTGTATTCCACATCGTGCCATGTGTAGCTGTCGCAGGCATCCTGATTGTAGCTGCCGTGCGTGCTGTTGTTGATGGTCAGGTGCAGTGTCACCACGCTGTCGCATCCTGCTGCATTGGTAAGTGTGTATGTCGGCACATCGGTGCTTTCAGTGTAGGTAATATCGTGCCAAGTGTAACTGTCGCATGCGGTAACTGTCTCTATTACCGTGTTGCTGTTGTTGATTGTCAGATTCAGTGTCACCACGCTGTCGCAACCAGCGGCATTGGTCTCTGTATATGTGGGAACATTGGTACTTTCAGTGTAGGTTATATCATGCCACGTATAGCTATCACATGCTGTAATAGTCTCAATACCTGTACTGCTGTTGTTGATTGTCAGATTCAGTGTAACAACACTGTCGCAGCCTGCTGCATTGGTCAATGTATATGTGGGCAGATTAGTACTTTCGGTGTAGGTAATATCGTGCCATGTATAGCTGTCGCAGGCGGTAACGGTCTCTATTCCCGTACTGCTGTTATTGATTGTCAGGTAGAGGGTATCCACATTCGTACAGCTCGATCCCGGCTGGCTGTGGTCGTACAGATAAGTACCGCTCTCTGTGTAATCCTGTCCGTTCCAGTTGTATGTGTCGCATGCAGTGGCATAATACGCAGTGTTGTCATGAATGCTGATATTCAAATGCAGTGTATCGACGCTGGCACATCCCTGCTCGTTGATATATTCGTATGTGTAGACACCGCTGGTGTTGTATTCCACATCGTGCCATGTGTAGCTGTCGCAGGCATCCTGATTGTAGCTGCCGTGTGTGCCGTTGTTGATGGTCAGGTGCAGTGTCACCACGCTGTCGCATCCTGCTGCATTGGTCTCTGTATATGTAGGCACATCGGTACTTTCAGTGTAGGTAATATCGTACCAAGTGTAACTGTCGCATGCGGTAACTGTCTCTATTCCCGTGTTGCTGTAGTTGATTGTCAGATTCAGTGTAACCACGCTGTCGCAGCCTGCCGCATTAGTCTCTGTATAAGTAGGCACATTGGTGCTTTCGGTGTACGCAATACCGTGCCACGTATAGCTGTCGCAGGCGGTAATAGTCTCTATTCCTGTGCTGCTGTTGTTGATTGTCAGATTCAGTGTAACCACGCTGTCGCAGCCTGCTGCATTGGTCAATGTGTATGTAGGAGTATTAGTACTTTCAGTGTAGGTTATATCGTGCCATGTATAGTTATCGCATGCGGTAACTGTTTCAATTCCCGTACTGCTGTTGTTGATTGTCAGGTAGAGGGTATCCACATTCGTACAGCTCGATCCCGGCTGACTGTGGTCGTACAGATATGTACCGCTCTCTGTGTAATCCTGTCCGTTCCAGTTGTATGTGTCGCATGCGGTGGCGTAATATGCAGTGTTGTCATGAATGCTGATATTCAGATGCAGCGTATCGACGCTGGCGCATCCCTGCTCGTTGATATACTCGTATGTGTATACACCGCTGGTGTTGTATTCCACTTCGTGCCATGTGTAGCTGTCGCAGGCATCCTGATTGTAGCTGCCATGTGTGCTGTTGTTGATGGTCAAATGAAGTGTCACCACGCTGTCGCATCCTGCTGCATTGGTAAGTGTGTATGTCGGCACATCGGTGCTTTCAGTGTAGGTAATATCATGCCAATCATAACTGTCACATGCGGTAACTGTTTCTACACCTGTGTTGCTGTTGTTGATAGTTAGATTCAGTGTAACCACGCTGTCGCAGCCTACCGCATTAGTCAATGTGTATGTAGAAGTATTGGTGCTTTCAGTGTAGGTTATATCATGCCAAGTATAGTTGTCGCATGCGGTAATAGTCTCTATTCCCGTGCTGCTGTTGTTGATTGTCAGATTAAGTGTAACCACGCTGTCGCAGCCTGCTGCATTGGTCAGTGTATATGTAGGCAAATTAGTACTTTCGGTGTAGGTAATATCGTGCCAAGTATAGCTGTCGCAGGCGGTAACGGTCTCTATTCCCGTACTGCTGTTATTGATTGTCAGGTAGAGGGTATCCACATTCGTACAGCTCGATCCCGGCTGACTGTGGTCGTAAAGGTAAGTACCGCTCACTGTGTAATCCTGTCCGTTCCAGTTGTATGTGTCGCATGCGGTGGCATAATAGGCAGTGTTGTCATGAATGCTGATATTCAAATGCAGTGTATCGACGCTGGCGCATCCCTGCTCGTTGATATACTCGTATGTGTATACACCGCTGATGTTGTATTCCACTTCGTGCCATGTGTAGCTGTCGCAGGCATCCTGATTGTAGCTGCCGTGTGTGCTGTTGTTGATGGTCAAGTGCAGTGTCACCACGCTGTCACATCCTGCGGCATTAGTCTCTGTATATGTAGGCACATCGGTGCTTTCAGTGTAGGTAATATCATGCCAATCATAGCTGTCGCATGCGGTAATTGTCTCTACACCCGTGTTGCTGTTATTGATAGTTAGATTCAGTGTAACCACGCTGTCGCAACCTACCGCATTGGTCTCTGTATATGTGGGAACATTGGTACTTTCAGTGTAGGTTATATCATGCCAAGTATAACTGTCGCATGCGGTAACTGTTTCTACTCCTGTGCTGCTGTTGTTGATGGTCAGGTGAAGTGTTACCACGCTGTCGCAGCCTGCTGCATTGGTCAATGTGTATGTAGGTGTATTGGTACTTTCAGTGTAGGTAATATCGTGCCACGTATAGCTGTCGCATGCGGTAACGGTCTCAATTCCCGTACTGCTGTTGTTGATTGTCAGGTAGAGGGTATCCACATTCGTACAGCTCGATCCCGGCTGACTGTGGTCGTACAGGTATGTACCGCTCTCTGTGTAATCCTGTCCGTTCCAGTTGTATGTGTCGCATGCGGTGGCATAATAGGCAGTGTTGTCATGAATGCTGATATTCAGATGCAGCGTATCAATACTGGCACATCCCTGCTCGTTGATATAATCGTATGTGTAGACACCACTGGTGTTGTATTCCACTTCGTGCCATGTGTAGCTGTCGCAGGCATCTTGATTGTAGCTGCCGTGTGTGCTGTTGTTGATGGTCAGGTGCAGTGTCACCACGCTGTCGCATCCAGCGGCATTGGTCAGTGTATATGTGGGCACATCAGTGCTTTCAGTGTAGGTAATATCGTGCCAAGTATAGCTGTCACATTCTGTAATAGTCTCAATACCCGTATTGCTGTTATCGATTGTCAGATTCAGCGTCACAACGCTGTCGCAACCAGCTGCATTGGTCTCTGTGTATGTAGGTACATTGGTACTTTCAGTGTAGGTTATATCATGCCAAGTATAGTTGTCACATGCGGTAACTGTCTCAGTTCCCGTGCTGCTATGGTTGATTGTCAGATTAAGTGTAACCACGCTGTCGCAGCCTGCTGCATTGGTCTCTGTATATGTGGGGACATTGGTGCTTTCAGTGTAGGTTATATCATGCCAAGTATAGCTGTCGCATGCGGTAACGGTCTCACTTCCCGTACTGCTGTTATTGATTGTCAGGTAGAGGGTGTCCACATTCGTACAGCTCGATCCCGGCTGGCTATGGTCGTACAGGTATGTACCGCTCTCTGTGTAATCCTGTCCGTTCCAGTTGTATGTGTCGCATGCGGTGGCGTAATACGCTGTGTTGTCATGAATGCTGATATTCAAATGCAGCGTATCGACGCTGACACATCCCTGCTCGTTGATATACTCGTATGTGTAGACACCGCTGGTGTTGTATTCCACTTCGTGCCATGTGTAGCTGTCGCAGGCATCCTGATTGTAGCTGCCGTGTGTGCTGTTGTTAATGGTCAAGTGCAGTGTCACCACGCTGTCGCATCCTGCTGCATTAGTCTCTGTATATGTGGGTACATCAGTGCTTTCAGTGTAGGTTATATCGTGCCAATCATAACTGTCACATGCGGTAATTGTCTCTACACCCGTGGTGCTGTTGTTGATTGTCAGATTCAGCGTCACAACGCTGTCGCAGCCTGCCGCATTAGTCTCTGTATAAGTAGGCACATTGGTGCTTTCGGTGTATGCAAACCCGTGCCAAGTATAGCTGTCGCATGCGGTAACTGTCTCAGTTCCCGTGCTGCTATGATTGATTGTCAGATGTAGTGCTAAAACACTATCGCATCCCACCTCGTTCAAATCATAGTATCGCGGGGTGTCGGTCGACTCATAATAAGTATTCCCATTCCAGAAAAGACTGTCGCATGCGGTGATTTCATCGGTGGCATAGCTGGAATGATACACCGTAAGGTGCAGCGTTATCACACTGTCGCACCCCGCAGCATTGATTTCGAGATAGGTGGGCTCATGGGTACTCTCGGTATAGGTCACCCCGTGCCACTCATAGCTGTCGCATGCCACTGCCTCGACTATAGCATTCGTGTTGTTCAAAATGGTGAGGTGTAGTGTGTCAACAGTAGGGCAATCACCATCTTCATTGGCATACGTATATACACCCGAGGCCGTATAGGTCTGCCCGTTCCAAGTGTAGCTTTCGCATGCATTTACCGTCTCCGAATAGCCAACGTTGTTCAGGTACAGGTGCAACGTGTCTGTGCTGTTGCATCCCGAGGCATTGACATAGTCATAGGTATACGTGCCGGCAGCAGTATAGAGCTGCCCGTTCCAACTGTATTCATTACAGGCCGACTGTGTCTCGCTGTTGTGTGTACCATTCAGAATCGTCAGGTTCAACGACAATATGCTGTCGCATCCCACCTCGTTCAAATCATAGTATCGCGGCGTATCGGTCGACTCATAATAAGTGTTTCCGTTCCATACAAGACTGTCGCATGCAGTGATTTCGTCGGTGGCATAGCTGGAATGATACAACGTAAGGTGCAACGAAATCACACTGTCGCAACCGTCAGCATTGATTTCGAGATAGGTGGGTTCCTGGGTACTCTCGGTATAGGTCACCCCGTGCCACTCATAACTGTCGCATGCCACATGGTTTTCTACACTATAAGTATTCTGCAATATTGTAAGATGCAGTGTGTCAACCGACAGACAGACTGCCTCGTCGTACACATAGGTATAATCACCCGTCTCTGTATATGTGTTACCATTCCATACATAGCTTTCGCAAGCCAACACGGACTCCGATGTGAATTCGGGATGGGATATAGTGAGATGCAGCCTTATCACACTGTCGCACCCCACAGAATTAATCTCGAGATAGGTTGGCTCCTGAGTACTCTCAGTATAGGTCACCCCGTGCCATTCATAACTGTCGCAAGCCTCCACCTCAACAACACTACTAGTATTGTTCAGAATGGTAAGATGGAGTGTGTCGACAGCAGTGCATCCCTCATCTTCATAAACATAGGTATACACACCCGACTCTGTATATTGCTGCCCGTTCCACATATAGCTGCCGCAGGCGGCCACCGTCTCCGAATAGCCAACGTTGTTCAGATACAGATGCAAAGTGTCTGTACTGTTGCACCCATCCGCATCCACATAGTCATAGGTGTAGGTGCCGGCGGCAGTATACACCTGTCCGTTCCAGCTGTATTCTGAACAGGCCGCATGTGTCTCGCTGTTGTGTGTGCCATGCGAAATCGTCAGGTTCAACGACAGTATGCTGTCGCAACCCACCTCGTTCAAATCATAGTATCGTGGGGTATCGGTTGACTCATAATAGGTGTTACCATTCCAGACAAGACTGTCGCAAGCCGTGATTTCATCGGTGGCATAGCTGGAATGATACAACGTAAGGTGCAGCGTAATCACACTGTCGCACCCCGCAGCATTGATTTCGAGATAGGTAGGCTCCTGGGTACTCTCGGTATAGGTCACCCCGTGCCACTCATATTGGTCGCAGGCCACTGCCTCGAATACAGCATTCGTGTTGTTCAAAATGGTAAGATGGAGTGTGTCGACTGTCGGGCAATCTTCTTCTTCATTGACATAAGTATAAACACCCGAGGCCGTATAGGTCTGCCCGTTCCATGTGTAGCTCTCGCAAGCATCTACCGTCTCAGTGTAACCGCCGTTGTTCAATATTAGATGCAACGTGTCTGTGCTGTTGCATCCCGCTGCATTGACATAGTTATAAGTATAGGTTCCGGCGGCGGTATACAGCTGCCCGTTCCAGCTATATTCCGAGCAGGCCACCTGTGTCTCGCTGTTGTGGGTACTATTCAAAATAGTCAGGCTCAACGACAATATGCTGTCGCATCCCACCTCGTTCAAGTCATAGTATCGCGGCGTATCAGTTGACTCATAGTATGTGTTCCCGTTCCATACAAGACTGTCGCATGCCGTGATTTCATCGGTGGCATAGCTGGAATGGTACAGCATGAGATGCAACGCAATAACGCTGTCACACCCCACAGAATTGGTTTCAACAAATGTCGGCTCCAGCGTACTTTCTGTATAGGTAACTCCATGCCATTCATAACTGTCGCACCCCACTGCCTGGAATACACTCCCAGAAGAATGACGCACAGTGAGCACCAATACATATTCTGTTACCTCATGGGTAGTCTCGTCCTCCACCGTGTCCCTATACATACCCGACTGAGTGAGAATTCGTCCACGCCACACCACACTGTCACACACACTCATCTGTGTGGAGTCGGTATGGTCAACATCCAGCATTTGTACAACATTCACTTCTCCAATCTTGTTGCCAAATGCATGATTAACATAAGCCACATTGTTTGCTTTGAGATGCAAACCAGTCACAGTAAGCAGTAGAAAGAATGCCAAGCAGTATATTTTTCTCATATCACAAATATATATACATTATTAAGATATCATATCATACCCTTTCCGAATAACTATCACTCAACGGGTTACACAAGTACACCCGCCGCATTAAGTCACGGAATAGAGTTTACAAAGATACAAAAAAAAAATTATTTATTCACTTTTTATGTCCAGACAATGCTCTATTCCCTATCAGCCATTGGTCTGAATAGTCTTCTCAAGGACCGTTTACCAATGCATTTCATCCCACACAATTATTCACTTCTACTAAAAATTAAAACATAACACACTACAAAACACCCATATATATCAAAACTATACCATGGGACGAAATTCCATCCACCCCTTGTGTTTAATCCCGCCTCCCCGATTGCTGTGCGGTACAAGGTAATCCCCTTCCTCGTCGCCCCATCCGACCTCATTCCCCTTCCCGTTCCACTCCGTTCAGCCTTCGCTTACTGTTAAGCTTCTAACCACCTCTTAGAAAGTTGTTCTTAACCGTAGAGGTTAAAAGCAATTTGATAAATAATCATTACAGAATTATGGGGAAACGAAGTCGGAGGTAGGATGACGAAAACTCGAATTGGCGGCGGATATAAGGACGATTGGCGGAGTGTCGGCACAGCAGGAATGATAAAAAAGGTCGGCAGGATGGTTGGAAAAGCAATGATATTAAAGCGTTGGACGGACAATCCAACCCATGATGGGAAACGAAAAATAGAAAAAAGTGAAAAAACAGAAGTCTCGGTCAACTTTTTTTTGTATCTTTGCATATTGAATTATAATAACACAATATCATATAATTAATTATGGATACAACAAATAGCCATTCGAAGGAGCAGAAACCGCTGGGTTTCGGCAAGACAATGTTAGCTTCGGCCGTAGGTTTCATCATTGGAATTATGGCCTTGAACATTATTTCGTTCATCTTTATCATTGGAATGCTGGCATCGGCTCTCAGCAGCAGTATGGACGACAGCACACCCATCACGGGCAACCAGCTGGCCATAGAGCTGAATGTGAGCGGGGCCGTATCGGAGGCCGAACCCAACGAGCTGATGGCTCTTTTTGGCAATGAGGCTACATGCAGCTTGACACAAATGCTGTGCGCTATCGACAACGCCGCCACCGACAAGAGGGTGAAAGCGCTGTACCTCCACTTTGGAGCGAGCGACCTCAGTTGGGCGCAGGCCGAAGAGTTGAAAGACGCCCTGAAAGCGTTCCGTGCCCAGTGCGACAAACCCATCATCGCTTACGGCGAGTCGCTGACCCAGCCCGAATACTATCTGGCTACCGCTGCCGACAAGATTGCCGTACACCCTTCGGGTCTGGTGGAATTCAAAGGATTGGGTGCAGAATACATTTTCTACAAAGGTTTGCTCGACAAGCTGGGCGTACACATGGAATTGATTCGCCCCACCTCGTGCGCCTACAAGAGCGCAGGTGAGGTATACACACGCACCGACATGAGCGATGCCAACCGCGAACAGGTGCGCTCGTATATCAACAGCACTTGGCAATATGTGTCGCAAAACATTGCCGCAAGCCGCAATATGACTGTGGAACAGATAAACACTATCGCTGACAATCTTACTGGCTTCCTGGCCGACGACGCCATGAAATCCGGACTGGTGGACACTTTGTGTTTTGCCCAGGACATCAAGAACACTTTCCGCGACCGCTATGAGGTGAAGAAGATTGTGACCGCCAAGCGTTATGCAATGGATGTGAAGAAGAAAGATACCGACAGCCGCATCGCGGTGATTTACGCAGAAGGCCAGGTGGTGCCCGGAAAGAACACCAACGGAAACACCGCCGTATATGGCGACGATATTGTGAAAGCCCTAAACGATGCCGCCAAGGATAAAAAGGTGAAAGCTATTGTGCTGCGTGTCAATTCACCGGGAGGTGCTGTGACCGCTTCCGAAGACATGACCCACGCTGTGATTGAGGCCAAGAAGGTGAAACCCGTCATCGTGTCGATGAGCGCCCTGGCCGCAAGTGCCGGATATGAGATTTCCTGTTTCGGCACCAAGATTGTGGCCCAACCCACCACCATCACCGGAAGCATCGGCGTGTTCGCCACTCTGCCCGAGGTGGGACAACTGCTGCGCAATAAACTGGGCATCACCACCGACACCGTGATGACCAACAAGAACAGTACAGGCCTCACATTGATGCGTCCCCTCTCAGCCGACGCCCGCGCCATGATGCAAAAGAATGTGGAGGATTTCTATATCACCTTTACACAGCGTGTGGCCGATGGCCGCGGATTGACACGCGAGTATGTCGACAGCATTGGCCGCGGACGGGTATGGACCGGACTTCAGGCCAAGGAGCTGGGTCTGGTGGACACCCTCGGCGGTTTGACGCTGGCGCTGCACATTGCAGCCGAAGAGGCCGGTGTGGACTACAGCAAATGCAGCCTAAAGACCTTCCCGGAAAAGAAAAGCATGTGGGAACTGCTGATGAACAGGGTGAACGCCGACGAGGAAGAGGAGCTGAAAGCCCGCCTCAACGCCATTGTGCCTTTCTACGACGAACTGGTGATGTGGTCGAATATGGAACCCCTGCAAGCCCGTCTGCCTTTCGCCATTAGGCTCGACTGACACGCTGCTACCATCGGGCAGCGGAGCATCGCGGCAACACCCACCGCTCCCCTGCCCTTTGTTTAACTCATTAACGAAGCAAGGAAAAAGAGCATGATTGTATGCATTGCCGAAAAACCGTCGGTGGCTCGCGACATTGCCCGCATCTTGGGGGCTAAGGTGAGCCACGATGGCTATATGGAAGGGAACGGCTACCAGGTTACCTGGACCTACGGGCATCTGTGTACGCTGAAGGAGCCTCACGACTACACCCTTTGGTGGAAGTCGTGGGATCTCGACACCCTACCCATCATTCCCGAGCGGTTCGGCATCAAATTGATAGAGAACGAGGGCTACATCAAGCAGTTCAACACTATAAAACGATTGATGCAAGCCGCCGACGGCATCGTGAACTGCGGCGATGCGGGACAGGAGGGCGAACTGATACAGCGGTGGGTGATGCAACGCGCTCAACCCCACTGCCCTGTGCAACGGTTGTGGATTTCGTCGATGACCGACGAAGCCATCAAGGAGGGATTCGCCAACCTGAAACCACAAGACGACTACCAGTCGCTCTACGAGGCTGGCCTATGCCGCGCCATCGGCGACTGGCTGCTCGGCATGAACGCCACACGGCTCTATACTTTGAAATACCGACAGGCGCAACGGCAGGTGTTCTCCATAGGCCGCGTGCAGACCCCCACGCTGGCCATGATTGTGAAAAGGCAAATGGAAATTGCCAACTTCAAACCCGAACAGTACTGGGTGCTCTCCACCATCTACCGCGACACCCTTTTCACCCTGAAACAGTCTGAGAAAGAAAACGACGACGAAGGGAACAAAAGCCAGCGCGGACGCATCACCAACGAGGCCGAAGGCCGGAAGGCCCTGGAAAGCATTCAGAACCGCGACTTCGAGGTGACCGGCGTGACCCAAAAGGCTGGCACCGAGGCACCGCCACGACTGTTCGACCTCACCAGCCTCCAGGTGGAATGCAACAAGAAATATTCCTTCTCTGCCGACGAGACTTTGAAATATATTCAAAGCCTGTACGAAAAGAAGTTCACCACCTACCCGCGTGTGGACACCACCTATCTGAGCGACGACATCTACCCCAAGTGTCCCACCATTCTGCAGGGACTTACTCCCTACATGCCCCTTATCCAGCCCCTCATGGGCACCAAGCTGAAAAAAAGCAAGAAGGTGTTCGACACTTCGAAAGTGACCGACCACCACGCCATTATCCCTACAGGCGTCAATCCCGCCAACGGCGACATGACCCTGAACGAGAAAAAGGTGTTCGACCTGATTGCGCGCCGCTTTATTGCGGTGTTCTATCCCGACTGCAAATTCGCCACCACCACCGTCAACGGGAAGGTGGAGACCGAAGAGACCCTCGACAACGGCAAAACCAAGAAAGGCAAACTGGAGTTCAAGGCCAGCGGCAAGCAGATTTTGGAACAGGGATGGCGCGACGTGTTTGCCTGGGGACATAAAAACCGTGAGACCATTAACGATGATGACACCAAGGCCGAGGACGAGGAGAAGACACTGCCCAACTTCCAGAAAGGGGAACACGGACCACACACACCCACCCTCACCGAGAAATGGACCCAACCCCCAAAGCCCTACACCGAGGCCACTCTGTTGCGGGCTATGGAAACCGCCGGGAAGACAGTGACCGACGAGGAATTGCGCGACGCCATGAAAGAGAACGGCATAGGCCGTCCGTCCACACGTGCATCCATTATCGAGACTCTGTTTAAGCGCAACTATATCAAGAAGGAACGCAAGTCGCTGATTGCCACACCCACAGGCATTGAACTGATAAACCTCATACACAACGACCTGCTCAAAAGTGCCGAACTGACCGGACAATGGGAAAAGAAGCTGCGCGAGATAGAGACCCACAAATACAACGCACAACAATTCATCTACGAACTGAAAATGATGGTGTGGCAACTGGTACAACAGGTTAAGGCCGAACCCCGTGCTCCGCAACCCGCACAGCCTACAACCAATGCAGCCACCCCTAACAACAACAGTACAGCATGAGATATTTCATACATTTGGCATACCACGGAGGAAACTATTGCGGATGGCAAACCCAACCCGGACTGCCCACGGTGCAACTCACGCTGGAACAGGCACTCTCCACACTTTTGCGGCAGCCCATTGCCATTGTGGGTTGTGGCCGGACCGACACCGGAGTGCATGCCAGCGACTTCTATGCCCATTTCAACGTGGAAGACGAAAGCATCGGCAAGGGGGTGATGGAGAATCTGGTGTTCAAACTGAACAGCTTCCTGCCTGCCGATATTGCCATTTTCGACATCTTCCCGGTGAAGGAGAACGCACACGCCCGGTTCGACGCCACAGCCCGGACCTACCAATACCACGTAAGCAACCGCCGCCTGCCTTTTAAACAAGGATTGTACAGCCGCATCTACTTCCAACCCGACATCGAACTGATGAACCAGGGAGCCAAAATACTGATGGAATACGAAGATTTCGCAAGCTTTGCCAAACTGCACACCCAGGTTAAGACCAACATCTGCCACCTTTCCTTTGCAGGATGGGAGGACTGCGGCGACGAGTGGGTGTTCACCATTCGGAGCAACCGTTTTCTGAGGAATATGGTACGCTCGGTGACCGGCACACTGCTGGACATGGGCAGAGGGAAGCTGTCGGCCGACGGTCTGCGCCGCATCATCGAAAAGAAAGACCGCTGCGCCGCCGGAGTGTCGATGCCCCCCCAGGGGCTGTTCCTCACCAAGGTAGAGTACGACTGGGAGAAAGTGAAATAATAGCCCCCCCCCGTCCGACTAGTCCGACTAGTCTGACCAGTCCGACATGTCCACCACCCCAAATAAAAAAACAAAAAAACAACTACTGCTATATGAAATACACAGAAGTAACACTGAAAATAGAACCCGTCGAACCCTTCCGCGACCTGCTGATAGACACCCTGGGCAACGAAGGACCATACGACAGCTTTGTTGAAACCCCCGACGGCATGAAAGCCTATATCCCCACCGACCAATTCGACCCCGAATGGCTCAAGGGGCAACTGGCCCAGTATGCCGACTCCGCCCGCATCGCCTTCACCCACGAAGAGATGCCCGACAAGAACTGGAACGAGGAATGGGAAAAACAGCACAAACCCGTGCTGGTGGAATGCGCCGACGGGCATAAAATATGGGTGCGCGCCCCTTTCCACGAACACCGTGACGACGTGGACTACGAGATAGAGATTGAACCCAAGATGTCGTTCGGCACCGCCCACCATCAAACCACTTATATGATGCTGTCGTTCGTGGCCGAACTGACTATGGACAACAAGCGGGTGCTCGACATGGGGTGCGGCACCGCTGTGCTGGCCATACTGAGCAAAATGCGCGGGGCAAGCCAGGTGGAAGCCATCGATATAGACGAATGGGCCTACAACAACGCCATCGAGAACGCCCAACGCAACCATGTGGAGCTGACGGTTCACATCGGCGATGCCCGGCTGCTAGATGATAAAAAAGGGCATTTCGACATCATACTCGCCAACATCAACAGGAACATACTGCTCAACGATATGGAACATTATGTGGCTGCTCTACAAAAAGGCGGCGACCTTGTGATTAGCGGATTCTACGAGAGCGATGTGGCCGCCCTGCAACAACACGCCGAATCACTCGGCATGAGGCTGGAACAGCAGAAAAGCCGCCAAGGGTGGTGCGCCCTGCGCTTCCGCAAAATGTAAGCCAGTCCACCCCCACACACCAACTCCCACCCCCGTCCGACTAGTCAGACCAGTCCGACAAGTCCGACAAGTCCGACCACCCTCCCCTCAACAATAAAATACCCCACTTTTATTGTGAACATCTATTATATGGAAAAAATATCGTAATTTTGCGACTTCAAACAATAGTCCTATACCATACTTATTTCACTGAGTAATATTGGTATAGGCACAATTATCAAACTTTATTAATAGCATTAACAACACAACATAGTAATGAAACTGATAGAGACAAACAACCTGAAAGGTGACATATTCGGAGGCATCACAGCCGGTATTGTCGCACTGCCCTTGGCATTGGCATTCGGCATTCAAGCCTTCGGCGGCGTGAACGACCCCGCCGCTGCATCTATGGGTGCACTGGCCGGCATAGTGGGAGCCACCATGCTTGGCTTCTTTGCTTCCCTCTTCGGAGGCACACACAGCCAAATCAGCGGCCCCACCGGACCCATGACCGTTGTAGCGGCCACAATGATTAGCGGCATCTGGGCCAGCAGCGGCGGCAACATCAGCTCGGTACTTATCAGTATGGCCCTTGCCGGTCTGTTCTGCGGTCTGTTCCAAATACTGTTCGGCATCATCAAGCTGGGTAAATACATCCGCTATATCCCCTACCCCGTCCTTTCGGGCTTCATGAGCGGTATCGGCGTGATTATTATCCTCCAGCAGCTCTACCCATTGGTGGGACTCAAAGGCACCGGCACCATGATCGACCTGGTGATGGGCATTCCCGCCGCAGTGGCCGACGGCATTTCGGTCACCGCCCTGCTGCTGGGCTTGGGCACCATCCTCATCATCAAACTCTTCCCACTGCTTACCAAGAAGGTCCCCGCAACCTTGGTGGCCTTGATTGTGATGACAGTCATCTCGCTGTTCTGCAATCTGGACAGCAAACTCATCATTGGTGAGATACCTTCGGGATTACCCCTCCCCTTCTTCGCCAAAGCCGGAATCGATATGGCAAGCATCGACTGGGGCGTTGTGCTGAAAGCCTCACTCATTCCGGGTCTCACTCTGGCCGGTCTCGGCTCTATCGACACACTGCTCACCTCGGTGGTGGCCGACAATATCACCAAAACCAAACACAACAGCAATAAAGAGCTCATCGGACAAGGCATTGGCAACGCTATGGCCGGTCTCTTCTGCGGTCTGCCCGGCGCCGGCGCCACCATGCGTACTGTGGTCAACGTGAAAAGCGGCGGACGCACCCAAATCAGCGGTATGATTCACGCACTCCTCCTGCTAGCCATCCTCCTCGGTCTGGGCAGCTTGGTGAAATATGTGCCCCTGTCTGTTTTGGCCGGCATCCTTATCACCGTCGGCTGGGGCATCATCGACTTCAGAGGCTTCAAAGACCTCTTCAAAATCCCGAAAGCCGATGCAGTGGTGCTTGTGGTGGTATTCATCATCACCGTGTTTGTCGACCTGCTCACGGCTGTAGGCATCGGCATGGTGATTGCCTGCGTCCTCTTCATGAAACGCGCCAGCGACCTGGTAGAAGGCGGCTACAGCTCATCCACTATGACCAACGCTGAGATGCGCAAAGGTCTGCCCGACCCCGGCCTGCCCAACTTCGACAAGTCAATGCCCTGGAACGACGAGGGTGGCATCACCGACGAGATGCGGAAACACATCTTCGTTCAACGTCTCAACGGGCCTATCTTCTTCGGCACCATCAACAAATTCAAAGAGGTGATGGAAGACATCCCCGACCATGCCAAAGTGGTTATCATCCGCATGAAACTGGTAAGCTTTATGGACCAGTCGGGACTCTATGCTATGGAAACCGCCATCAAAGACCTTCAGGATCGCGGCATCTTGGTGCTGATGACCATCATCCAGCCCCAGCCCATGTATATGCTCAAAACTCTCAACGTCATACCCTCCGTCGTGCCCGAGGAGCATACTTTCAAGACCTTTGAAGACTGCACCGATTTCCTCTCTAAGATGAATTTCGAAAACATCTAAATCAATCGGCAAAAACTCTATTTCTGATAATAAACAATGGCTCTAGTTATTAATAAGACTGATTATTTACAGACTCGAAGAGGCTGAATCTCAATAACACCGTACAAACGTAACGCGGTTCGGTGACAAAATAAACTCACTCCTAGCGTCCCGAAGGGACGCGACAATGAGACAGTTTGGCAAAAATCAGACACATGTTGTACTAGAGAATAAACAATTAAAATATAAAAACTTACTACTATGGGAAGAGCGTTTGAATACCGCAAAGCCAGAAAATTGAAACGGTGGGGACACATGGCCCGCACTTTTACCAAAATCGGAAAAGAAATCGAACTCGCTGTCATTGCCGGCGGCCCCGACCCCTCCAGCAACCTCCGCCTTCGTCTGCTCATGGCCACCGCCAAGAGCGAAAGCATGCCCAAGGACAACGTGGAACGCGCCATCAAGCGCGCCACCGAGAAAGACAAAAGTGCTTACAAAGAGGTGGTATACGACGGCAAAGGCCCCCACGGCACCGCCTTCGTGGTCGAGACCGCTACCGACAACCCCACCCGCACAGTGGCCAACCTCCGCGCTGCATTCGTTCGCGGAAAGGGCGAACTGGGCACCATGGGCATGAACGACTTCCTCTTCGAGCGCAAATGCTCCTTCGTGGTCGCCAACAAAGAAGGTGTCGACATGGACGAACTGGAACTGGAACTCATCGACTACGACATCGACGAAGTCTTCCTGGACGAAGAGGACAACGAAATCAACATCTTCGCCGACTTCAAAAACTACGGCCCCATATCGAAATACCTCGAGGACAAAGGATTCGAGATCAAGTCCTTCAAGTTCGAGCGCATACCCCTCTCCATGCGCGAACTCTCGCCCGAGGAGCAGGAAGATGTCAACGGATTGATTGAACGCCTGGAAAACGACGACGACGTAGTCAACGTCTTCCACAATATGGCATAATCCCCCCCACCCCCCAAGCCCCCCCACTTGTCAGACCAGTCTGACCCGTCCGACCCGTCCGACTAGTCCGACAAGTCTTACAAGTCCGACAACCCCACCCAAATCCCCCCCCCACGCTGATAAGCATAGCGAGGGCAACGCTACACGCTACAGTTGCTATAGTTATTATTTGGCATCGTCGGCATCAATGGTAAATACAAGCGTCACGGCGGCAGCGTCCCCTTTTCTTATGATTCAGCCAAATTTATTTTGAAGTTTTTATCGTAAGGGGTATTGTCACGGACAACGGCGAAAGCCGTGAGCATGAGTTTTGCACGGACAGCGTTAAGAACGCTCATCTTGTTCTTGCCTTCGGCAGTCTTACGCTGGTAGTACTCAGCGAACCGTCCTGATTTCATGCGTGTTGCAGCTACTAAGGCGCACATGTGTAGCAGTGCTTTAAGCTGGTGGTCGGCACGACAGGATACCCTGCGTTTGGAGCGTATACTGGTGCCAGAGGTGTAGGCAAATGGGGCCAGTCCCGCAAAACAACATAGTTCCGGCCATTGTCGAATAGAGAGAACCCGGCAGTCACGGCGTTGAGTGCGGCGGCACAGACCATACCGATGCCAGGGACAGAGAGCAGCAGTTGCTGCTGACGGAGCAGTTCCGGGTCTGATGCCACTATTTCTGCCATACTGTTGTCCACCTCCTCTATCAGACGGTCAAGCTCCTTGATCAAAGACAGCTGTCTCACGGCACGGGCAGTGTACGCTTCGGGGGACATGAAACCCCTCATGTCGCGTAACTGCCCTTTGTGCGCAGCCCGTTGGGAACAGTACATGGCCCTCTCGGAAAGGAGGCCGCGCAGGGTGGCGATGCTTTCCGCAGGGAGGCGGTAGATACGGGCGTCATCCTGATTTTTGCGGCCATACTCGGCGATGCGCCGTGCGTCCGTTCGGTCGTCCTTGCCGCGTTCCTTCCTTGCCTCACACTTGATGTTGTAGCCACTCTCCAGCCATAGGTCAACCCGGCACTTGTGACATGCCAGCACCAATGGATAGATATACTTGCCCGTGTATTCCGCGCAAACAAGCACCTCTCCGATGTCTATTTTGCCATACTCAAGTACTTCGGCAATCTTGTTGTAGATGTCGTCCATTCTGTTCGCTGTGTCATGGAAACCAGCAATTTTCTTATCCACCATGACACACCAGTCCAATTTTTTTTTACTGATGTCGATTCCGATTACAATTTTTTTCATTATCTTTGCATCGTTTTTGAGACTGAGAGAAAGAGGGACTTTTGACCATGCCTGAAAACCTTAATGACTTTTTGGCAAATTCTTATTTGGGTTGATGGTTCAAAAGGGTGGCGGGACCCATAATAGGGGAATGGATTCTTCTCCGTTTTCAAAGTTTGGTTGTCCCGTCGCCCCCTCTCTTTCAGTCTATGTGATTATACATTAATATCTTTCTGCAAAAATACAAATTATTTTGCAATTGCAAATATAAGGTATTCAAAGGGGTGCCACTCAAGTGGCGGGGTATGTATCCCACTGGCAGAGCCAACACAAATCAATCACCCCCAGCGTTTCAATGCTACAGTTGCTACAGTTCATTTTGGGGCCATATATAATCAAATATGAAGAACCAACAACTTGCTCTCTTCCGGTTTTCACGTATTCTCCTGTTTTATCCTTACTATATTTATTATCAAATATATCAAGTAGATAACTACCATAGAACAATACCACATTAAAAAAAACTTGCAACTATTGATTATCTATCGTATATTTGCAAAATGAATAATTTATTTATTATACCTAGTAAATGATTATCTAATAAAGATTTATAATAAACAATTAAGAAATACCTTTCATGGGAACCCTAAAACAAAACATACATTGGATTCTACTCATAGCTGCAGTTCTACTACTCGTGGGATGCTTCAACCTTCCAATGGGTTATTACACATTCATGCGTATAGTTGTCTGTATCATTGCCATTCTTGCAATAGTTGATAATAAGGATAATGGTTTCGGTTGGCGCAACATCATATTAGCCCTCATTGCCGTCCTTTTCAATCCTATTATTCCTGTTTATCTGCATAGTAAAATAACTTGGGTAATTATCGACCTGCTATGTGCAGGTTGGTTCGTATGGATGTCATGCAAAATCAAAAAAAATAATATAATATAAAAAAAAGCATACTAGCTTATTACTTGACTATCAGTATTTTTTCAATCCTTATACTGCCATCATGCAACAATGATGAGAATCACCATAGATCTAAGATTGATACTATCTCTGACGATACTATTAATTCAATTGAAGTGTCTACTAGTATGAGTGCTACCGATTTTTCTCCTTATGTAAAAGTATTCGTGGAGAATTCAGGGAGCATGTTTGGATATGTTCGAGATTATAATGATTTTTCAAAAGTAGTCAGCAGCATTATTTTTGATAACGATTTTATTAAAGAGGATGTTCACGAAGTTTATTATTTCATTAACGGTGACGGCAAAATCCCAAATCGTGAATTTAAAGACGGACAAAACTTTATAGAATCGATAACCGAAAGGGGAATGAAGAGTGGAAACTTTAGTACGAGTGATCTTAATGGCATGTTAAAGACAATGTTATCCGGAGCAAATGGCGACACTATCACCATTCTGATTTCAGACGGTATATATGATATAGGCAGTGATAATCTAACCAAGTTAAAATCCAAAGGAGAAGCGACTAAGTATACATTTATGGAAAGGCTGAAGAAGAATAAAAATATTCAAACCATGGTTATCAAACTGGTTTCTCCATTTAATGGAAATTATTGTTATGCTACAAAAAAATCTTCTGTATATATTCCTAACCATCTTCGCCCCTATTATATTTGGATATTTGGTAAAGGTGAATTATTGAAAAAGTATTTCCCCGACGAGAAAATTACAAAATGGTCTGGATACAGAAATTCTGCTCGTTTTCAAGCAATCAAAGAATCAGAACTACCATTTGTAATATCTGGAGAAGGAAAAAGAGGTGAATTTAGAAAACACGGAACTAATGTTTTGTCCAAGTGTAAAACACACCACAATGTTTTTGCGTTCTCAATCATTGTTGATTATGGAACACTTCCTTATTCTGATGATTACCTATCGGATATTAATAATTATTCATGTGATAACAACTTTGGTATTTCATCTATTAGAAAGGCTAATGATATATCTACTGTTTCGGCAGGAGTAAGCCATTACAAAAGGCCATTTATTATAACTGTCCAAACAAATAGGAAACCATTGGGCTCAGTGACTATTAAATTAAATAATATTATTCCTACATGGATAAAGGCTACCAATGCTGACGATGAGAAAAACATAGACTCTGAACACACCTTCGGTTTTACCACGTTGATGGATGGTGTTGTTAATGCCTATTCTGCCATGTCGGCCACTTGCCCTGCTTCTTTTAGTGTAATATTTAAAAAATAACTATAATTATGAGTAGTATATTTGCCCCATTTTATGAACTTTTTTTCTTTGATCCAAACTATCAATTGATATTTGATCAATTGTATGAAGGACCAGGCTATTTTTGGATGGGTTTCATATTGACTATCCTACCTGCAGTGTTAATAATTCCTTTTTATTGGGATTATAAGTTCCCTTTTCGTAATCCCTATTATGGAGTTAAGACCTGGATTCTCTGGCTTTTAGCATCAGCAATAATTATTTCAATACTTACATATATGTTTGCTAATCAATTTATCTTTGCTACAGATAATGATAAACTTAACCTGGCTTTAAATGATCCGAATTTAAAATATGAAGAGTACGCCAAATATTTAATCTGGATGTACACGTTATTGAATGGTTTTGGATCCTTAGTTGTTAGTTTTATACATAGTCTTTGGATGAAACAATTTAGCAAACTCCATATTCATATTCCTTTTTAATTCACTATCATTATGCCGAAATTGTTTGTTTTTGGAATAGGTGGTACTGGCTCTCGCGTAATTAAAGCGATGACCATGTTGTTTACCTCCGGGATCAAATTGCCTAATGGCTTTAATCAAGTTGTGCCGATCATTATAGACCCTGATAGTTCTAATGGTGATATGGTTGCCACAAAGAATATGCTTAAACGTTACTGCGAATTACGGAAGTCTATTGGAACCCCGAAACATTTCTTTCAACAAGATATTATTTCTGTATCAGAGTTGAATGGAGTACCCAACGGTGGTTCTAACCCTTTTGAATTAGGCATTTCAGGAACTTCACAGAATACTTTTGGCCAATACATTTCTGTGAATACTATGACACACAACCCAAACCAAGGTACTGATGACCAAAGTTTTACCAAAGCATTATATTCGCAAGAAAACCTAAATGCAGACTTGTCCGTTGGATTTAAGGGGAACCCCAATATGGGCGCAGTGGTATTAAGCCAAATAGTTAGGTCTCAGGATTTCTTGGACTTCTGTCAGACGTTTAAGCAGGGTGATGCCATTTTTATTATAAATTCAATCTTTGGTGGTACAGGTGCTGCTGGTTTTCCATTACTTTTAAAAAATCTTAGGACAAATGCCAACATACCCAATAACCAAGCAATTAACAATGCTATTATTGGTGATATCACATTTTTGCCTTACTATACTTTAACACAGCCAAGTAATGGCTATAAAACAGTTAACCCTAATACCTTTGACGAGAAGGCTAAAGTTGCACTTGATTATTATAATACTACAATAATAACCACCAATCAGATTGAAAGAATATATTTTGTTGGGAATCAAAACAATCAGAATCCCCAAAAATACTCAGAAGGTGGTAGTTTGCAAAGGAACAATGCACACTTCCTTGAAATGGCAGGAGCCTTGGCAGTATACAACTTTTGCAATAGTTTGCCTTCCCAAAAACAAAACACACAAGTTATGGAATTTGGCATCAAGTCTAATGATGATTTGTCTGGTCTAAACTTTTCGGATCTTGATGTTAATGATGAGGCATTAATTGCTCCCTGTCTCACTAGGTACAAATTGTTTACAGATTACCTTAGATTAGGTCTTGAGAGAGCGATTAAAACTTGTCGGTGGACACAGAGTAAGCTGAAATTGGTTGGTAAAGGTAAGAAATCTGTACTTGACAAAGATTTCTTTAATAGTTCAGAGTACCTATCTCTCTGTCAATTAAACAATGATTTTGATTCATGGTTAGATGAAATGGCTAATAATAAACCTTCATTCGAACCTTTCCACACAGTTACTAGCGATGACATAATGAAATTACGTAAAGATAAATCACCACTGTCTCCTATTTCGTGTAAGGACATTGATTGCAAAAATGCAGAATTAATACTATCAAAAGAATACGGAGATTCAAAACTAGGTCGATTGGTCAATATGTTTGCTGATTCGACAGAATTTGTGAGTAAAAAACATAAAATTATTTGAATCATGGCTAAAGTATATACATTATATTCAAATGGAACTCAGAATAGTGGATGGTTTGTCACAAATTCATTCACACCTAATAACATTCAATCTATAGTAACTGATGGAAAAGATGCAGCAACATCTATTCCAAGCCCTTTTGCTCAAATAGCATTGGTAAAGACTGCTTTCGAATACCTTTCACAGCCCAAACGACCTATTCACTATAACACTCAATCTCAGGCAGACCGGGCACACCACAAATTAGTATCAGATGCCTTAGACGTAGCTCAGTTATTTTTTGAATATGACCGTTTCAAGAATTTATTTAAAATTGTATCATGGTCATCCAGCTTGAATCTGCAAGAGATGCTTAATAGTGGAAATCCTGAACATAAGAATTTTGCTGAAACCCTTGATGTTTATTGGAAGTCTGATGCCGCAGCATACAATTTCACTCAATCAGGTGCATTATATTTACTCCTTACAAATGCCAACGAAGTAGTCGGAGCGACTTCTCCTGCCACGTTATTTATGGCTGCCCCTGATGCTCGAAACGCAATCTCTGGCTTAGGGAATCTGGTCTGTGGTACGGATGTTCTTTTTGATGAGAATTATGTTTCTCTGGACCAAAGAGATCCCAACTTTATTACCTATTTTTACACCTTGGCAGCTCAGCCTCAGTTTGCAGCTTTATTCCCAGAAGTTAGGGCATATCTTAACAAGGTGACACCGCTATTATCACAAACAATGCAGAATACGATCGCCAATATACCTTCTTCGGATTTGGCTAAATACGAGCCCTGTTGTGTTCTTGGTAATCCGCAAAATCCGTGCACTGTTTTAGGTATTAAACTAGGAATAAAAAAGCCCAATCAAAATCAGATACAGAATATTAGTGATTTTGTACTTCAGTCAGACTATAAAGTCAATGGTTTCCATCCATTGGTAATACCTCAAAAGTCATTCAATCTTCCATGGGTATATACAACACAAGGTTCTACATGGGATTCCTCTTGGCGAATTGACCCAACGCATGATAGGTCTATACTTCCCAATGATGGAACGGCATATCCTTGGGTAACTGCCGAAGATTTCTTTGAAGATAATATTGTAAAACTACCTTATACTATTGATTCCAACAGCTATAGTACTTGCGGGCTATCTGATTTTTTGCTTCCACTTAAACCTTTGTTCTTTAAATGTTTTGATGCTGACAAGATTTCGTCTTTTGTTTCTACTGCAGAATTAGCGGCAGGAGGAGTCGAAGTATCCCTTGTAGTACCGACAAAGAAAGGAAAAATAACATTCAAGAAAGTCTATACAAACAAGAATGTTGTTGAACTTGATTTCCATCTTGGTATAGTGCCATTTTTGAAAACTGACGTTTGCTCATTAGATTATACTATCGCTATTCAAGATACAAGACTCAATCGTGTAGACGACATCCATGTCGAGGGATATAATGGACATGAACGACTGAAATTCGCTGATTCTGTAAATCGTAAGGCAGGTAGTAACAATAACATTAAGAGCGATTACTATAAAACAGATAGGCAATGTATTGAGGCCATTCGTGTAGGTGTTGAAGGTACAATGGGTTTTGTTGTACCTAAATATCCTAATTGTAGTATCGGCAATAATACCATTTCGTTTGCAATAGATTTTGGCACAACGAACACTCATATAGAATATTGTACACAAGGTTCTGATGCCAAACCCTACGAGATGAGCCAAAGTAATGCTATTTGGCGCACATTAATGGATCCACAATACCCGGAATCTATTTATCGGCAATTGGATCAATGGGAGTTCGAAAGAGAACTATTCCCATACGAGATTGGTATAACCTCCGAACATCATTTTCCAATGCGTACAGCACTGGCATACAATAAGACTGTGGATTTTAGATCCCGTATCTATGCTTTTACTCATGCTAATTATTACATGTCTTTTGAGAAACGTACCAATCCTGACCAGTTGGATTTAGCCACTCAGTTAAAATGGAATAATGGTGATGAGAAAAACCGTTTACTTGCTGAGACGTATATAGATATACTTCTATACATGGTTTTATACAAGGCATTATTAGAAGGTTGCCATCCAGATAGAACCAAGGTAATTTGGTTCTACCCTGTTAGTATGACAGACTATGAATATAATATGTTCAACGTACATTGGCAACAAGCATACATGAATGTATTCAATCAAACCGTCTTTAAGGGCAAATTGGTCTCAATGCCTGAGAGCGTTGCTCCTTATTACTACAACCGAGTTGGCAATCCTGGCAAAAGCCTTTCTATTGATATCGGTGGAGGGTCCTCAGACATTGCATATTTCGTCAATGGGGCTACAGTACCCGATTTTATTTCATCGGTTCGTTTTGCAGGTAACAATATCTATGGCGATGCTTTCGCTGGTAGTCGCTTTTCAACTAACACTGAGAACAATGGCTTTGTAAAACGATTTGCTTCAACGGCAGCCAACTATCTGAACACTGACGAAGAAAAGAGTCAAATACTCAAGATTATTCTTTATAATACCAAATCTTCTTCAGATTTTAGTAGTTTCCTGTTTTCATTAAGTGGTGATAATAAACTTGCTGTCAATTATTCAGATTGGTTAAGAGGTGACCAAAGAATGAAATTTCCCATTCTACTATTCTTTGCATCTATTTTCTACTATTCGGCAAAAATGGTGTATGGAAATAATAAAGAAATACCTTCCAATATCTTCCTGAGTGGTTCTGCTGCCAAGAGTGTTAGTATATTGGGTAAATCTGCTGTCGAGAAGATGGCACGAAACATCTTTTCACAGGTTTGTGGTGGCAGTAATGATAAAATGAAATTAGTTTTAGTTGACTGTCCCAAAGAGATTACGTGCAAAGGCGCGTTGAAAGCAGATCTGGATCAGGGTATCGATGGTTGTAAAACACAATTTTGGATTGGCTATGATGAGAAAAACAATGGCATTTTTGATAAAAGTGAGAAAACGAATACTCCTAGGTATTCCGAGATGCTTTTGGATAAGCAAAAAGCTGCTATAACTTCGTCAATTATAGAATTCTATAGTGTGTTTGATAAATATATTTCAAAAGTGAGCCTTCAGAATGAATTTGGTATTGAAGATGTGGCGTACGTCTTATTTAAGAATATGCGGAATGACCACTTAATAGAATATTTAGAAACGGGGCTTCAGGCAGCCAATAGAGTGGACGACAACTATGTAGAGGACACCATGTTCTTCTATCCATTAAGCGCTGTATTGAATACTTTAGCAAACGTTTTGTCTGATTCCTACACAACTAATAATGATTCTGCCCAATGAACAAAAATAGGTTATTTCAAAAGAATGACAATTCATCATTGCCAAATAATTCATCTTCTGCTTTTGATAATGAATATATTAAAAGCTTAGCTGTACGGGTCCAGAAATTAGAAGAAGGATTAGAAAGAGAACAAAGAGAAAATAGATTATTGAAAGATGAATTGACACGATTGTCAAAAATTGTTGAAGATCGAAGACAACAAACGGTATTAAATGTCATTCAAACTGATTGTGTAGAGGACTTGTCAAATAATGATGAAAAGCAAGAAGTAGATTTTTCTTCTGTTGATACTAATGTGAAGGAAATAGAAGAATGGTTATATTTTAGTACTCCCGTTAAAGGGGCTTTTCATATTTCAAAAAAGATGCGACAAGGAGAATCAATGGTCTGTTATAGAATAAATCCAAACTCCAGGACTATAGAATTTATCCATTCAAGTATGGATAGTCGTCTTATTTCGTACAAAAATGAATACTTATTACCAGTTTGTGATATAATAAATAGTCCTACCTCTCCATCTTCTATTAAGATGGAATCCCCAGGAGAAGTCAAAAAACAAGGTGATGAATTTGTTATTGATCAGAACAATAAAATAAAAATCAAACTCATATGATTTGGCATTATATTGAAATTGTTGTAATTGTTGCTATTATTATTTTTCAATTATATATATTAATTAGGCAACTTAAGAAGATTAAATACTTTAAAGAACTATTTACCCCCAGATTTGTCATCCTGCCCAATCCCGTAAACTCCAAGCCGAACTTGAGCTTACGAGATAACGGATTCAAAAATATTACACAAGGTCATCCACTGGAAGAATCTGTTAAGAGTATCAACACTTATCTTGACCACAATTATGGGTCATCTGTTAATTTCAGCATTATCGAAGATATAATAGAACGAGAATGCGATGCTCGGGATGAAGAAATATCGCAGGGCAATAATACCCCACTATATTTAGGGCTTGCCGCTACCATGATAGGTATCATTTGCGGATTATTATCTATGGATTCATTAAGTGTGATAAATATCTCTGATGAGGCCGCCTCATTCGCGTTCACAAATAGCATAGATAGATTAATTAGCGGTGTGCGACTAGCTATGACCTCCAGCTTATGTGGATTAGCTATAACCACATTTCTATCGGTTTTTATTTACAAAGGTGCCAAGGTAAAAATCAGTGCAAAACAAAGCGAGATATTAAATCTCCTTCAAGCGAGACTTCTTCTTCCTGCCAGTAACAATGAATTACAAGGAGTGAAACAGTCAATCGATGACTTTTCACGCAATGTTGGGCAAGTTATAAATCGTTTTGAAAGTGTTTCAAATACCAATGCACAATCTGCTCAAAAAATCAATGATACATTATCAAAGCAGTTGGTTGTTACTGAGAAGATTGAAAATATGAGTCTACCTAGAATGACTCAGAAAACCATTGAACTATTTTCACAACTTAACGATAATATGAAGGTTTACCAAGGGTTCACAAAATATCTTGAGTTGATGAATAATATTTCAGGGAAATTAGCCTCCTTTGCGCAAAGAACTAGTGATATAGAAGCTCTAGCAGAACGATTTCGTGATACCTTAGATGAATCCCTGCGCCTTACTCGTTTTCTCGACGAGCATTTTAAAGGTATTGAAAACGTTTCTACAGCTGCTCTGGGAGTTGTAGATGTAGCAGATGCTCATTTTAGAGAAGCAGTAAATAAACTATCTGATGAAATGTCAAATCGTATTAATACACTGAATTCTGAGTCTAATAATTTTGAGGAGCAGGTAAGCGAGGTTTTCCGGGCAGTTGGAAATCAACTGCAAACTATTACGGCTGAGCATGTGAATAAGCTCTCTGAAGCATATAGTTCAGCTGTACCTAACTTCCGTAAACTTGACAAACTTGATCACCTTGATAGCATCTCTACATCTTCACAAATGTCCCAACTTATTTCAGCTATTAACGTTCTTAGTTCCAAATTAGATAACATCGACAAAAATACAAGTGGTTTAACAGTACTAAAACCTCGACCAACATTTTGGGAACGTATTTTCAATAAAAAGAATCATAATAAAGAAGGCAAAGTAACGAGTAGCAACAAGAAAGCAAAAATGTAATTCATTATGAAGAAGAAGGATTCTAATAAGGTTTTTTGGGTCAGCTATTCAGATTTGATGACGAGCCTCTTCTTTATAATGCTTGTGCTATTTGTTGTAACAGTAAGCCTTATGCATGTAAAGGGAAAAGCAACAGCAGATGAATTGGCCAAGATTAAGAAGATTCAAAAATCAATTGAAAATATTGACTCAACATATTTTTCTTTTGATTCTGATTTTCAACGGCACACATTGAAAAATATTTCTGTTAACTTTGAAACAGGTAGTTCAAAGATTACTGATATAGACTCTGAAACATTGCATAAATTAGAACAAGCAGGTCGTTCAATAGTTCGGTTTATGCAGAATGCAAAAGATAAAATTCCTGATGCTCAATACCTCCTGATTCTTGAAGGACAAAGCTCAAAAGACTATTATGTTCGCAATTACGAGTTGAGTTACGAGCGCTCGCTTGCACTTATCAAGTATTGGACTTCTTGCGGTATTGTTTTCGATAGTCTTCCCTGTGAGGTAATTATCTCAGGAAGTGGTCAGGCAAGTTCTTTTAGGGTACAACCTGACATTAAGGGGAATAAAGCGAATCAGCGTTTTGTTATTCATATAATTCCTAAGCCTGGTAACTTTTAATGAAGATTGTTCTTTTTCGTATTGGTTCATTAGCGATAGTCACTATCGTACAACTCATTTTAGTTGGGTGCAATAGCTGTTCTCCCTCAGGTCGTCATGCAATGCAACAAAAGGTTGGCAATTCTTATTCTCAATCAGAAGCAGTCCATCATCGAGGTAGAATTAATAAAGGAAAATCAATTGTTCATATGCGAAATAGCAATGGGGTGTATTTTATTCCGGTACGCCTTAATGGAGTGGATATGGAAGTGATTTTCGACACAGGGGCAGCAGATATTGTTATCTCTTCTGTTGAGGCACTTTTTTTGCTGAAGCAAGGAAAACTGTCAGAGGAAGATATCGAAGGTCAAGCATATTATGGTATTGCTGATGGTAGCGTTGCTGTGGGTACTGTTATCAATCTTAAAAGTGTAGAAATTGGTAATCGGGTATTAAATAATGTACAGGCTACAGTTGTTGATAATGTAGAAGCACCTTTACTATTGGGACAATCAGCATTAGCCCGATTTGGTAAGGTAAGCATCAATTACAATGATAATACAATTGAATTCGATTAAAGCTCTTTTTTATGAAGACAATATTAATAATTGTAGCCATCTATTTGGTAATAGCAGCTATTAGTTTAATTGTAGAATTTATTTCTAATTATTTTGACAATCGGAACCACCTAAAAACGAGATTAATCTCATTATATGAACAACTTAAATCGCATAACGAAAAGAATGTGGCTCAATTAGAAAAAGAATACTATTCACTTAAAGGTAATAAGAAAAGGTTCTCGATAAAGAATAAAAAAAAATTAGCTGAATGTTCTCAACTGATATCACAACTTATTGAACAATCAACAATAAAGTTTGCATCGGACCTCGTTACATTGCGTGGTTTGATAGAAAACCAAAAAGTAGACCAAGCTTTCACTTTACTTCAACAACTAAAAATAATGCGGAAAACGGCTTCATATTATTGTCAACAATACGATAAGACATTGAATAAATTGGAGAAGGATGTTTTATCCTTAAAAGAAATACAAACCAGTTTCAATAATGACATATCAAGAATACAACATTTCCTCAAATTGGGAAATTTATTACAGGCCAGAATGGCTTTAAGTGATGCAAATAAATTGATAGACAACAACCCAGATTATCGCAATTTCGATAAATTACTATTAAGTCAACTTCAGAAAGAAATAGTAATAAAAGAACAATCAAGACTACAGAAATAAAACACATACTATTTATGATATCATGAGTAAAATAAAAATGAGTTTTTTTTTAAAACCGATTAATGGCTTCTCTTCGGTTGGTATTCTCATTTATTGTATTGCATTAATTTCATGTAGAACTCCTGACCGCTTTTCCAATCCTGTTAAAGATAATTCAAATAAGGTATTAACCGCACAATTAGAATTACCATCTTATGATAGTAGAGAGGATGTGATAGTTTACACTGGTTATACTTCATCATACAATCATATAACTTTAATACCAAACTGGGTCGCTTATGAATTAACTGCTGAAGAAATTGTAGAGCCAGCACTTGCTAATAAATACTTTATACCAGACCCTAATGTTAAAGAGCCTCAGGCCACATTTGAAGATTATAGAAATGATGAGTGTTGGGATAAAGGCCATATGGTGCCTAAAGCAGACCTAAAGTGGTCACAAAAAGCTTACGACGAGAGTTTCTATTTTACAAATATATGTCCTCAGAACTGTACACTAAATAATGGTGCATGGAAGAGTTTAGAACGTAAGGTTCGAGATAAGGCCAAACAGTATGGGCGTATATATGTGGTATGTGGTCCTATCTTTGACAACTATAGGTATGGTACATTAGGGGTACAGCATGTTGCTATACCGGACGCTTTTTTCAAAGCCCTTTTGGTCCCAGTCGGCAATGGTTTTGAATCAATTGCTTTTATAATGCCCAATGATGGTATCCGTTTGTCATGGCAAGACTACGCATGCAGTATTGACGACCTGGAATCATTGATTGACAGAGATTTATTCCCATCATTGGACAATGATATTGAGTTTCATATTGAGTCCATATACAATCTCAAGTTTTGGGGATTGTCTTAGTTGTATCCTAACATAAACACAATAAGAGTAATATGTTCTTATAGCTAATACTTTTCAATCAAATAAACAAATTATACCCAAAACAGACTATTAATCTTCATTTAACTAATAACCAAACATATATATTCATTGTTGTACCAATGATGAATAATGATGTGTTTTATGAGGGCGAAATTTGAGATGGATGTATTGTTGTAGTGGCGAAAGAACGCATGTGGAAGAGATGGAATTGAAATAATTTATGCATCGCAATATGTTGTAATATAACTAATAACAATTGTGAGGTCAAAAAAATATTGCAAAAAGTTTGCCATATCGAAAAAAAGTTGTACTTTTGCACCCGATTTCAAAAGAGAAATCTCCTAATAATGCCGCATTCGTCTAGTGGTCCAGGACAACTGCCTCTCACGCAGTAGATCACCAGTTCGACTCTGGTATGCGGTACCGAAGCAGCCTCAAAAAGGCTGCTTTTGTTGTTTATATGTCGGGAACTTATATCTATTGCGTCCTGTTTTTCCCTTGAAGGAAGTGTGTAGCAGGCGATGCTTATAGATATTTCTGCCTCTACACTTTCAAAACAATTACTTGATACAATCAAAAGATATTTCATTCTTTTAAATACCATGTATGCAAACATCGGAATCATAGGTTATAAACATCTGAAGTTTGGTTCACATAGAGCCGAAACTTACTGACATGCTCGTATCTGAAAATCCATCACGGACAGTATTTCCCCACAGCACCATATTGCTTACAATATGCTGATTGATAAGTAATAGACAGAGATAGCCAAATTGCTTTTTTGTTAAAATCTGTTTTGTATGTCATATTATTTTTGCACAATAGAAATAAATTCGTATCTTTGCATTTTCAATTAAAACGAACTAATTAATGTATTTACTAATAAATAACACGAAAAGATGACGAAATTTGTTTACACGTTTGGAGGCAAGACTGCCGAAGGTAAAGCCGACATGAAAAACTTGCTTGGTGGTAAAGGCGCTAATCTGGCTGAAATGTGCCTTTTGGGTCTTCCGGTTCCCGCCGGTTTGACCATTACCACGGAATGCTGCACTGCCTATTATGAGAACAACTGCGAGCTGCCCAATGGGTTGATGGATGAAGTGTGGAAAGGCATGGCCAACGTGGAGAATCTGATGGGTATGAAATACGACGACGCTGAGAACCCCCTGCTGGTGAGTTGCCGCTCGGGCGCACGCAGCTCTATGCCCGGAATGATGGACACCGTTCTGAACATCGGTCTCTCGTCCAAGACCATTCCCGGTATGCTCAAGAGAACCAACAATCCCCGATTCGTGTACGATTCCTACCGTCGTCTGATCATGATGTATGCCGACGTGGTGATGGAAAAGAGCGAAGGCATTGAACCCGCCGACGGCAAGGGTATCCGCAAACAGCTCGACGATATGCTGGACGAATACAAGGAAAAGCACAACTACAAGAGCGACACCGACATGACCGCCGAGGATATGAAGACCCTGGCCGAGGCTTTCAAGGTGAAAGTGAAAGAGGTGCTGGGTGTAGAATTCCCCGACGACGCCAAGGCCCAGATGGTGGGCGGCATCAAGGCTGTGTTCAAGAGCTGGAACGGCAAAAAGGCTGTAGCCTACCGCAAGATTGAAGGCATTCCCGATGACTGGGGCACCGCTGTGAACGTCCAGGCTATGGTGTTCGGCAACATGGGCGACAACAGCGCCACCGGCGTTGCCTTTACCCGCAACCCCGCCACCGGCGACAACCAGTTCTACGGCGAATGGCTCATCAACGCCCAGGGCGAAGATGTGGTGGCCGGTATCCGTACCCCAAACCCCCTGAACGACGACACCAAGAACGAGCAGAACAAGCACATGCACTCCATGCAGGAGCTGATGCCCGAAACTTATAAAGAGCTGTGCAACATCCGCGAGATTCTGGAGAAGAACTACCACGATATGCTCGATATCGAATTCACCATCCAGGACGGCAAGCTGTACATGCTGCAGTGCCGCGTGGGCAAACGCACCGGTGTTGCCGCCCTCACGATGGCAATGGATATGCTGAAAGAGGGTCTGATTGACGAGAGCGAAGCCGTGATGCGCATCAGCCCCTCACAGCTGCACGAGCTGCTGCACCCCATCCTCGACTCCGCCGACGAGAAGAAGCACAACGTGCTGGCCAAGGGTCTGCCCGCCGGCCCCGGAGGTGCTGTAGGTGTCATCGCCCTCACCAGCGAGAAAGCCAAGGAATATCATGCTGCCGGCATCAAGAATATCCTCGTGCGCGAAGAAACCAACCCCGAGGACGTTGAAGGCATGCGTGCCGCCGACGGTATCCTCACTGCCCGCGGTGGTATGACCTCTCACGCCGCCCTCGTGGCCCGTGGCTGGGGCAAGTGCTGCATTGTGGGTTGCGACGCTGTGAAAATCAACCTCGAAGAGACATCCGTCACCACCGATTCCTATGGCAAGAAGAAAGTGAACGTGAGCGAAAGCTACACCGTGATTATCGCCGGCAAGACCTTCCACGAGGGCGACCTGCTGAGCCTGAACGGTTCTAAGGGTTGGGTATACGACGAAGAGGTGAAGATGATCAACGCCACCGAGAACCCCCTGTTCCAGCAGTTCATGAAGATGGTTGACAAGTTCCGCAAGATGGGTGTACGCACCAATGCCGACAACCCCATCGACGCCCAGAAAGCCATCGACTTCGGTGCCGAAGGTATCGGTCTGTTCCGCATCGAGCACATGTTCTATGGCGAAAACAGCGAAGTGCCTCTGGAGAAACTGCGCAACATGATTCTGGCCGAGACGCTGGACGCCCGTGTTGCCGCACTGGCCGAGTTGGAGCCCTATGTGCGTGAGAGCGCCAAGGGTACGCTGAAGGTTATGGACGGCAAGCCCCTCACCTTCCGCCTCATGGACCCCCCGCTGCACGAGTTTGTCCCCCAGTCGGAAGAGAAACAGCGCGAAGTGGCCAAAGCCCGCGGTATTGATTTCGACAAACTGCACGCCCGTATCGAGAGCCTGCACGAAGTGAACCCCATGATGGGTCTGCGCGGTGTACGTCTGGGTATCATCTATCCCGAAATCACCGAGATGCAGTTCCGCGCCCTCTTCAGCGCAACTGTCGAACTCATGAAGGAAGGCATGCACCCCATGCTGGAAATCATGGTTCCTCTCACCATCAATGCCGCCGAGCTGAAACACCAGAAAGCTCTGGCCGACCGCGTGAAGAAAGAGGTGGAAGCCAAATACGGTGTCAACTTCGACTACAAATTCGGCACCATGATTGAGATTCCGCGTGCCGCCCTCGTCGCCAACCAGATTGCCGAGGTGGCCGAATTCTTCAGCTTCGGTACCAACGACCTTACCCAGATGACCTTCGGTTTCAGCCGCGACGACGTCAACGCCATTGTCAAGACCTATGTCGACGAGAAGATTATCCCCGCCGATCCTTTCAACAACTTCGACACCGAATGCGTGGGCGAACTGGTGAAGATAGGTATTGAACGCGGCCGCTCCACACGCCCCGTGCTGAAATGCGGCGTTTGCGGTGAGCATGGCGGTGACCCCACTGCTGCCGAGTTCTTCTACAAAGCCGGTATGAACTACGTGAGCTGCTCGCCTTTCCGCGTTCCCGTTGCACGCCTCGCCGCTGCACAGGCCGCCATCAAAGAAGCACGCGAAAACAAATAATTCATTGATTCAAGGTCTTGGTGCCACTCAGGCATCAAGACCTTTTTTAAAACATCAAATAATGACCCACAATATTAAACAACAACTTGAACAAATCGGTATCACCGGAACTAACAAGATTTACTATAATCCTTCCTACGAAGAACTTTTCGAGATGGAGATGGATCCCTCTCTGACCGGTTACGATAAAGGCCAACTGACCGAATTGGACGCCATCAACGTGATGACCGGCATCTACACCGGTCGTTCGCCCAAAGACAAATACATTGTCATGGACGAGAACTCCAAAAACACCGTTTGGTGGACTACCGACGAATACAAAAACGACAACCACCCCATGAGCGAAGAGGTGTGGGGCCAGATGAGAGACCTCGCCAAGAAAGAGCTCTCCAATAAGGACCTCTTTGTGGTTGACGCTTTCTGCGGAGCCAACAAAGACACCCGCATGGCTGTACGCTTCATTATGGAAGTGGCATGGCAGGCTCACTTTGTGAGAAACATGTTTATCAAACCTACTGAGGATGAGTTGAAAACCTTCTCGCCCAACTTCACCGTATACACCGCCAGCAAAGCCAAGGTGGACAACTACAAGGAACTCGGCCTCAACAGCGAGACCTGCGTGGCCTTCAACATCTCCAGCCGCGAGCAAGTAATCCTCAACACCTGGTATGGCGGCGAAATGAAGAAAGGCATGTTCTCCATGATGAACTACTATCTTCCCCTCCAAGGCATTGCTTCCATGCACTGCTCCGCCAACACCGATATGGAAGGCAAGAACACCGCTATCTTCTTCGGTCTGAGCGGTACCGGCAAAACCACCCTCAGCACTGACCCCAAACGTCTGCTCATTGGCGATGACGAACACGGTTGGGACGATGACGGCGTATTCAACTTCGAAGGCGGCTGCTATGCCAAAGTAATCAACCTCGACAAAGAGAGCGAACCCGACATCTACAACGCCATCCGCCGCAACGCCCTGTTGGAGAACGTCACCGTAGACGCCAACGGCAAAATCGATTTCGCCGACAAGTCCGTCACCGAGAACACCCGCGTAAGCTACCCCATCGACCACATTGAGAACATCGTTCGTCCCATCTCCGCAGCCCCCGCTGCCAAGAACGTCATCTTCCTCAGTGCCGATGCCTTCGGCGTTCTCCCCCCGGTCAGCATTCTCACCCCCGAACAGTGCAAATACTACTTCCTCAGTGGTTTCACCGCCAAACTGGCTGGCACCGAGCGCGGCATCACCGAGCCCACTCCCACCTTCAGCGCTTGCTTTGGCCAGGCCTTCCTCGAGCTGCATCCCACCAAGTATGCCGAAGAGCTTGTGAAACGCATGGAGAAGAGTGGCGCTAAAGCCTATCTCGTCAACACCGGTTGGAACGGCACCGGCAAACGCATCTCCATTAAGGATACGCGCGGAATTATCGACGCCATCCTCGACGGCGCCATCGAGAAAGCTCCCACCAAGAAAATACCTTTCTTCGATTTTGAAGTCCCCACCGCTCTCCCCGGTGTCGACCCCAAAATCCTCGACCCCCGCGACACATACGGCTGTGCTTGCGAATGGGACACCAAAGCAAAAGACCTCGCTTCACGCTTCATCAAGAATTTCCAGAAATTCACCTACAACGAAGCCGGCAAAGCCCTGGTCACCGCAGGCCCCAAACTCTAATATATTATAATGTATAGGTTGAGAATTGAGAGGGTACACAACAAAATACCTCTCAATTCTCACCTTTCAATACCCCTATAACAAATCATCCGAAACATAATCACCAACGTTCAACCTCCCGTCTAATGAAAAAGTTACTTGTTGTCATAATGACCCTTGCAGCCCTTTGCGACATCGCTTCCGCACAAACCAAGAAAATCACCCTCGACGACATCTGGACCTATGCCACCTTCCGCCCCAGCGGCATCTCCAGCATCCGCTCCATGAATGACGGCGAACACTATTGCGTCCTCACCCGTTCGGGCATCGAGAAATACAGCTACAAAACCGGTGAAAAAGAATCTGTGGTGTGCGCCTTCAGCGACCCCATGCACAAAAAAGCCAAACCCCTCCCCCCCATCGAGTCCTACCAATTCTCCCAAGATGAGCAGAAAATACTCCTCAGTGCCGAATTCGAACCCATCTACCGCCACAGTGGTGTGAGCTCATACTACCTCTACAACGTTGCCGACGGCCACATCGACTGCCTCACCAAAGAAGGCAAACAACGGCTCACCACCTTCTCCCCCGACGGAAAGATGATTGCCTACGTGCGCGACAACAACCTTTTCATCATGACCCTCAACTCGCAAAAAGAAACACAAGTCACCTTCGACGGCCAATTCAACCACATCATCAACGGCACCACCGACTGGGTCTACGAAGAAGAATTCGCCATCACCAAAGGTTTCTACTGGTCGCCCGACAGCAAAAAGATAGCTTTCTACCGCTTCGACGAAAGCAAAGTGAAACAATACACCATGCAGATGTGGGGCGAACTCTATCCCGAAAACTATACATACAAATATCCCAAAGCCGGCGAAGACAACTCGGTGGTCGATATCTTGATTTACGACCTCGAATCGCAGAAAACCCTCAAACTCAACATCGGCAGCCAGAACGACCAATACATGCCCCGCATGCAATGGACGCAGAACCCCAACACCCTCGCCATGATGCGTATGAACCGCCTTCAGGACAAAATGGAGCTTCTGCTGGCCGACGCTACTACCGGACAAATCAGCACCCTCTATGTGGAAGAAGACCGAGCCTATGTTGAAGTACCCGACACCTGGACTTTCCTCAAGGACGGCAAACACATGCTCCTCACCAGTGAGCGCGACGGCTACAACCACATCTATCTCTACGACCTCCGCGGACAATTGGTGAAACAAATCACTCAAGGCCAGTACGATGTAGTGTCCGTCTGCGCTATCGACGAGAAATCCGGCACCATCTACTACCTCTCACACGAATCCTCTCCCATCAACTGCGAACTCTACTCCATCAACCTCAACGGCAAAAAGAAAACCAAACTCAGCGACAAACCCGGCTGGTACAGCGCCAGTTTCAGCAACAACTGCAAATACTACATCAGCACCTTCACCGACGCCAACACTCCTCCCGTCTACACCCTCCACTCCAGCAACGGCAAACTGCTCAAAACCCTTCAAGACAATGCCGACCTCAAAGAACGTATGAAAGAATACGGCGTAGGCCGCAAAACCTTTGGTACTCTCACCACCACCCTCGGCAGCGAACTCAACTACTACATCATCCTGCCCCCCGACTTCGACTCCACCAAACGCTATCCCCTCTTCTTCTACGTCTACGGTGGCCCCGGCAACCAACAAGTCACCAACAGCTACGGCTACAGCGACTACTACTGGTTCCACATGCTGGCACAAGAAGGCTATGTGGTAGCCTGTTTCGACGGCCGCGGTACCGGTGGACGCGGTGCCCACTTCAAGAAAATGACATACAAAAACCTGGGCCGCATGGAATGCGAAGATGCTTGCGAAGCTGCCCGCTGGTTCGGCAAGAAAAGTTGGATTGACGAAAGCCGCATCGGCATCTTCGGCTGGAGTTTCGGCGGATACCTCTCCACACTCTCCATCCTCAAAGGACACGATGTCTTCAAATCGGCCATAGCCGTCGCACCCGTCATCACATGGCGCTACTACGACAACATCTACACCGAACGCTTCCTCCAACGCCCGCAGGACAACCCACGCGGCTATGACGACAACTCCCCCCTCAACTTCGCCAACCTGCTTGAAGGCAACTACCTCCTCGTGCATGGCACCGGCGACGACAACGTCCACTTCCAAAATGCAGTCGACATGGTCACCGCACTCGAAGCCGCCGGCAAACAATTCGAATTCCGCATCTACCCCAACAAAAACCACAGCATCTATGGCGGAAACACCCGTCTCAACCTCTACCAGTTGATGACCGATTTCATCCATAGAAAACTATAATCTCACAAAAAAGTAGATAATCAAAAAAAAAGTCGTATTTTTGCACGATTTTAATACACGCATATGAAGAAGATTCTCATCACCCTGTCATTAACCCTTGCCATGGCCTTTTCGGCTCAGGCTCAATTCATAAACTTCGGCGTTCGCGGCGGTTTAGGCTTCGCCACCCACATCGACGACCTAGCCCGCAACAGCCCCGTTCTGGCCGCCAACCTCGGTGGATTCGTCACCTACGGCTTCACCCAGTCGCAATCGCTCCTGGCCGAACACCTCACCCTCCAAACGGGAGTCAACCTACTCCACCGCGGCTCCAATAACCGCGAAGTACTCGAGATGGCCATGTCCATTCGTGAAGCCCAATACAGTGCCTGGTATGCCCAAGTGCCCATCCTGGTCTCTCTATCCTACGAACTGCCCATTCGCCAGCCCGGCCACAACGTCTTCATGTCGCTTGGCCCTGCAGTCAACGTAGGACTCTTCGGCACCCTCAACGACACCAAAATCACCCGAGGCCTGCCCCAACCCGAATGGAACTACCGCAAAACCCAACCCGTATTCGATGTCATTAAACGCATCGATGCCAGCTTCCTCCTCGGATTTGGCTACGAGCACCAAGACCTCTCCGTCATGCTTCAGATGGACCTGGGTTGCATGTCCATAGCCGAAGTGCCCGACGCACTTGCCCTCAACGAAGGCATCAACAAGAAAGTGCCCCTGGGCAACAACTTCGCCCTGCTGCTCACCGTCGGTTACCAATTCCCCATCCGCTAACCCACTCAACGAGCATCGCACTAACCACATCCCCACCCAAGCAAAAACCCATTTCGCTAAAGGAAACAGTTAGTTCGACAACGCAACACCAAACAACACCATACAGAGGGTGCCCCCAAAAGACAAGGGCACCCTCTTTTCTTTTGTTAAGTTTGAGCCAAAGGCGATGTGAGACCTTGACAACATCACCATCCAAAACTCCAATTATTTGACAAGCCAATCAGTTTAACCAGCAAAAATCTGTCAAGCGATTTCAGGAAAACACACAACCCTTCTGAGAACAATCCGCGTTCGCTATATCCTAAGCTCCTATTCACCTCTTCACCACCTTTCCTTAACAATAGAGGTTAAGAACAACGAATTATCGAATTAGGAAGGGATGAAAGGGGAGCGAAACGAGATTGGAGCCCGAGTGGAGTGGGAATGGATTAGTTGGAGAGAGGGAATGTGGATAGATGGATGTTCGGATTATTATGGAGGGGGAAAGGAGGGGAAAGGATTGGAGGAAGTGTAATCAGGCAATGAGAAAAAGGGAGAGATATGCAAAAGTATGGGAATAAGGATAATGGCTAATAAAGGATGATTGGGGATTGGTTGGGGAAAGAGGACTTAAAGAAAAGTGGTATCTATGGAAGAGTGTTGAGATATTGGGAGTTGACAGGGAGTGAAGGGTGCAAAACAGTCAACAGGTGGGAGGACGGAGGAAAGAAAAAGTGCTCCTGACGAGAGGAGCACTTTTCACTTTATACATTGATTCTGGGTGTTTCTATTGAACGAATCTAAAAGTGAAGTATTGTGACCTTGTAAGTCATCATGATAGATGGAAACAGGATAGGCAATTTGCAGTCACAATAACATGCCTCGATTGTTTAGTTCATCAGGGGTTCTCCTTGGCCGACATGCCGGTGATGATGAGTTGCACCTTGACAAACTCATTCTCGTTCTCCTTCTTGGTGTCGAAGGCAGCGGTGGCGGCACGTTTGATATCGGTGGGTGTCATACCGGAGGTTTTGATGTTTTCCTCGGGGATACCATTCTTGACGAAGAATTCTTTGACCGATTTGGCGCGTTCGAGCGAGACTAACTGGTCGTGTTCACGATCGACGTCGTAGGTCTTAACCCAGCCCTTGATGGTGAAGGTGACGTCGGGATGGTTCTTGAACATCTGGACGTAGTTCATAAGGATGGAATCGGACTCAGGCAGCAGTTTGTACTCGTCCTCGAAATAGATGTCGGAAATGGGGTATACAGTGCCACGCTCGGCACGATAGAGCTTCATGCGCAGGAGGGTATCCTCTTTGAAGCGGTCGGAGCTGAAATCGTAGAAGATGGAGAAGTAGCCGTCGCGTTTGGCGTAGAGGGTATAGTTGAATCCGGGGACAAATTTCACACGTCCGCCACGGAAATGTTCGTTCTGGACAATAACACGGTTGTTGGTGTTTTTCTCGAGGATGGTGAGATTGACATCAACATTCTTGCGGGCTTTGGGGTCGTAGAAAGTGACGGGAACCTCGAAGGCTTCCACATGGATGGTGACCTTGATGCTGTGGCCGCTGCCGTTGGTGGTAGCGTTGTCGAGCATGATGTAGTACACTTCGTTTTTGCGGACATCGATAGAACGGATATGGGTCTTGGTGTCGGCCTTGGTGAGCATGATGTCCTCAGCCTCGTGGTACATACCGATGGTGCCCATAGCTGCGGCTTTGGCCTGGTCCTGACGCTGCTGTTTCAGCAATTCGGCTTTGGCCTGACGGTCGGCTTTGGCGTCGCCGGTGGGAGTAATTTCTTTCTTTTTGGGTTTCACGAGGTTGGCACTGTCGACTTTGGCCATATTGATGGCAACAGGAAGCACTTTGTTGCACTGGATATGGTTGCTGAAATATACGTCGGTATATTTGTAGACCAGCATATCGTAGTCGTCGGCAGGATTAATCTGGGTGACTGCGATATCCAGTTTACCATTGTAGGGTACTGTGAATTTATACCATACCACATTGTGCTCGAATTCGGGCAGGTTGGGGTGACGACGGTCGGCCATTACCTCCATGATGCGTCCGGCGCCCTGAGGGGCGGTGGTGGGGCCGAAGGTTTGGTCCACACTGAGGGGAATAGCGAAGATGCAGTCGTTGCTATTGTAGGGCAACTGGGTGAGCTGAACAGTCGGCTCGTTTTTCTTGCTATTTTTGCCTTTCTTACCCTTCTTCGATTTCTTATCCTTGGAGGATTGGGAAGTTTTTGCTTTGCCTTTGTTGTTGCTTTGAGCCTGCACATCGCAGTATCCAAATATCAGAGTACAAGCGAGTAAGGCTATAAAAAAACGTTTCATTTTACGCTATTTATTTAAACAAAATACCATTTTTTCAAAAAGCAAAAATACGAATAATTTTTGAATCAAATAATATTTAATAGCAAAAAAATCAAAAAATGAGTCCGGTAAGGGGAACTGGCTGATGCTGGAAAAAAGAAGTCCCCGCATCACAGAAGAGTGCCGCGGGGACTGAAAGGGTGTGAGAAAGAGGTTTGTGACCTATTTCAGGTATTTGTCGAACCAGTCGATGAAATTGCGGTGCCACAGGAGGCTGTTCTGGGGACGGAGGACCCAGTGGGTTTCGTCGGGGAAATAGAGGTAGCGGGCATCGAGGCCGCGGAGCTTGGCGGCGTTGTAGGCAGCCATACCCTGCGAAGCAACAATGCGGAAATCAAATTCGCTGTGGATGACGCAGAGGGGGGTGTTCCACTTGTCGACAAAGAGGTGGGGAGAGTTGGCATAGGAGTGGGCAGTTTTGGCATTCTTGACCCAGTAAGGGCCGCCGAGGTCCCAATTGGTGAACCAGTATTCCTCGGTTTCGAGGCATTGCTGTTCGAAATTGAACATGCCGTTGTGGGCGAGGAAGGCTTTGAAACGATGGTTCTCGTTGTGGCCTGCAAGCCAGTAGATGCTGTAGCCGCCGAAAGAGGCGCCACAAGCGCCGAGGCGTTCGGCATCGATTTGCGGGGTGTTCTTGGTGAAATAGTCGGCAGCGGTGATATAGTCTTTCATGCACTGTCCGCCATAGTCGCCACTAATCTCTTCGCACCAGGCAGTGCCGAAGCCGGGACATCCGCGGCGGTTAGGGGCGATGATGAAATAGCCGGCGCCGCTCATGATTTCGAAGTTCCAGCGGGTGCTCCAGAACTGGCTGACCATGCTCTGCGGACCGCCTTCACAATAGAGGAGAGCGGGATAGGTGCGGGTGCTGTCGTAGTCGTAGGGATAGATGAGCCATACAAGCATTTCCTTGCCGTCGGAAGTGGGAATCCAATGCTCTTCGGTGCGGCCCATGCGCACTTGGCTGAGCACTTCGGTATTGATGGCGGTGAGTTGCTGGCCTTTCTGCTCCTTGCCGTCGATGGTGTAGTGGAAAATTTCGGAGGGGTGCTGCATGCTCACCTCGTTGGCATAGATATCACGTCCCTTGATGATGAAGCCGTTGATGTTGTGACAATCCTTGGTGACCATCTGGATTTCCTTGGTGTTGACGTCGAAGGAGAATATTTCGTCGGTGCCGCGATACATGACCACAGCAAGGAGGTGGCTGTCGTCGTCGGTCCAGCTGATGCCGCTCACACCATAGTCGAAGTCGGCGGTGTAGTCGGTGAGAGACTTGGAGTTGAAGTCGTAGACCATGAGACGGAGTTTGTCGCTCTCGTATCCGTCGTGTTCCATGCTCTCCCAAGCAAGTTTAGAGCCGTCGTGGCTGAACACAGGATTCTGGTCGTAGCCCATAATGCCTTTGCTGATGGTGTCGGTGGCGCCGGTGGCAATGGTATAGACATAGATGTCGCTATTGGTGCTGAGGGCGTAGTCCTTGCCAGTTTTCATGCGGCAGGTGTAGGCGATGCGCTGACCGTCGGGCGAGAAATTAAACTGCTCAACACCACCCCAGGGACGCATAGGGCACTCGAAAGGTTGATTGCCGATGATGTCGACAGCGGCCTCGATGTTGATGGATTTGTCGCTGAGGTCGGCGAGGTAGATATGGGGGTATTCGTCCACCCAGTTGTCCCAGTGGCGATACATAAGGTCTTCGTTGATGCGGCCTGTACATTTGTCAAGACCTGCAAAAAGTTTGTCAATGTCGGCGGGACGTTTGACGGGGATGTCGCTGATGTAGATGATGCGGCTGCCGTCGGGCGAGACCTTGAAGCCTTCCAAGCCGGTCTCGATGGTGGCGAGAACCTTCTCGGACTTTTTATCGACGTCCATGCGGACAATGTCGTTGCCACGGGCGTAGAGGATTGTAGTCTCGTTGACCCACACGGGATTGAACTCGTTGGCAGAGGTGTTGGTAAGGCGGATAGCCTGCACGGAGCCGTCGGTGGGGATGAGATAGAGCTCGGCATTGCCTTTGTTCTGGGCCATATCATAGTAGGTGTTGGCATAGACAATGCGTTTGCCGTCGGGGCTGACATCGTATTCGCCCATCTTGCCAAGGCCCCACATCACCTCGGGGGTGAAACGGCCGTTTTCTACATTCACTACAGGTTTCCCGATAATGTTTTCGGCATCCTGTTTCTGTTTGCAGCCAGTCAAAACAAGAACGGCTGCAGTCAAAAGGAGAATTGATTTCTTCATATAGATGATAGTTACATTAAATAATCGTTGAGCGTCATTATTTTTGCAAAAATACAACTTTTTTCCATTATAGAGAAAAAAACTTATTTATATTCATGGAAAAATAGTATTTTTGCAATTCGAAAGAAGCATCAGTAAAAGTACAAATGTACGCAAAAGAATTTGATAGTCAAAGCATAGAAGCGTTTCACCATTTTATGGGTGAAGCGCGAATTATTGTGCTTGCCTCCCACATGAACGCCGATGGCGACGCTTGTGGAAGCGTGCTGGGCATGGCCCGGATGCTGGACCATGCTGTCCCTGCCGGGACTAGAATTGTGCCGATGCTTCCGAACGGATGCCCCAACAATTTCACCTGGATGCCGGGAAGTGACCGCATCATGAATGGAGACACGGAGCCCGAAAGGTGTGCCGAGGTGATAGCGAAGGCCGATTTGATTATTGGCATGGACATCAGTTCGCTGTCACGCACCGACCATCTGCAGGAGGCATTGGAACAGGCAAAATGCAGGAAAGTGCTGATAGACCATCACCGGAATCCGGCAATTGAGCAATTTGACATTGTATTTTCCGACTACACTATTTCGAGCACATGCGAATTGGTGCTGTGGTTGTCGCAAGCCCTGTGGGGAGGTAAATATATGGACCGCGAAACGGCCACATGCCTCTACACCGGCTTACGGACAGACACCGGTGGATTTGCCTTCAGCTGCGACCAGCCCAGTTGTTTCGAGGCTGCATCGGTGCTGGTGGGATACGACATACAGCCGGCTGAAATCCACAACCGTATAGTGAACACCTTTACTTGCAACCGGATGCAGTTCTATGGCTATGCTTTGAGCCAACGGCTACAGATATACAAGGAAAAGAAAGTGGCCTTGTTTGCCTTCTCGCTCGAGGACCAAAAGCAATTCGGTGTGGGCGGAGAGGACATGGAAGGGCTTGTGAACTACACCTTGATGATGAAAGACATAGAGCTGGGGGCACTGCTGCGCGAAGAGGCCGGGAGGACAAAGGTGTCGCTTCGGGCGAAGTATGATATAGACGTCAACCAACTGGCTCAACAGCTGGGCGGCGGCGGACACAAGAAAGCCTCGGGAGCCACATGCTACATGTCGTTTGACGACACATTGCAAGCTGTGTGCAAACTGCTGAATATTGAAAACGATCAACCCTATCAATGCGCCACTGCCTGATGAAACGTTATTTCCACATAGCAATAATCTCATTGGCCTGCTGTCTGACAGCAGCGTGTGGCGACAATACCCCTGTGGTAGAGTTGACTCAGGACAACAGCACGTTGGTGAAAGAAAACATGATAAACGCCAACCGGGTGGTGATACAGTCGGAGGCGACCCAGATAGAGAGTTATGTGAACCGCCGGGGATGGGAAATGAAACCGCTGCCGTGCGGAGCATTGTATTGGCAGACAGTGTCGGGACAAGGACCCGCCATCAACCCCGAAGACACAGTGGTGGTGACCTACAGGCTGGAGGCACTGGACGGCACCCCCTTCTACACCAATCAGCGCGACACGCTGGTGGTGGGGCGCAGGCATGTAACTGTAGCCCTGGACGATATACTGCAACAACTGCACTATGGCAGCCAAGCGTGGATGATAGCACCCTCGAACACAGCATACGGAGTGGTAGGCGACGGGGACCGGGTGCCGTCGCGAACAGTGATAGTATACAATATTAAAGATATACAGAAAAGCAAGAAAGTCCCTTCCAAAGGCAAATCAACCTCGATGGGCCTATTGGGCGAGAACAAATAAGAGAAAGCAGATAATAGAAAATAAACATATAAATTATTAAACAACAATGAAAAAAGTCTTATTAATTGCCACTATGGCATTGACATGCACCGTAATGATGACGGCTTGCAACTCCAACAAATTCAAACAAGCCGAAGGCGGCCTGTTATATAGATTCGAGACCACCAATCCCGAAGGTGAACAGCCCAAGGTGGGGGACGTTCTGGTAGGTGAATTGTTGCTCCGCCTTGACGACGATACCCTTTTCACCAATGTGGGTACCCCCGACCGCATTTTCCAAGTGTCTGAGAGCCCTGCTTTCAGAGGCGACATTCAGGAAGGCTTCTTAATGATGCACACTGGCGACAAGGCCATCTTCAAGATTCCTGCCGACTCGGTGGCTAAATTCGTTCCGCTGGAACAGATGCCTCCCAAATATGAGAAGGATAAAGGCCAGTATTTCTTATATGAAATCACTTTGAATGAAATTGTCACCAAAGAGGAACTCGCTCAGGAGAACGCCAACTTCGTTGAAGAGATGAACAAGCGTAAAGATGAAGAGGCTGCCACTCTGGCTCAGTACATTTCCGACAACAAAATCACCGCAAAGCCCACCAAATCCGGCCTCTACATCATTGTGAACAAGAAAGGAAGCGGCCCGAAGGTTGAAAACGGCAAAGAAGTATCGGTGAACTATACCGGCCGTCTGCTGGACGGTACCTTGTTCGACACCAGCCGTGAGCAGGATGCCCGCGAAGCCAACAAAGTGCAGAAAGGCCGTACTTATGAGCCCATGACCTATGTTGTTGGTGCCCAGCCCATGATTAAAGGATGGGACGAAGGCATTATGGGTCAGACCGAAGGTAGCGACATCACCCTGATTATGCCCTCCGAGCTTGCTTATGGCGCCCGTGGAGCTGGAAAAGACATCCTCCCCTACAGCCCGCTGGTGTTCAACCTGACTATCGAATCTGTTAAATAATCAAATTATTGCATTATAGACGATGGATTGTCTGGAAGAGGTAATCGACCAGACAATCCATTTGCCATAATAATAAACTGCATAAAATACCTAATAATACTTTCACAAAACTGTAATTACTAGCATGAAGAATATTGTGATATTTGGAGCCCCCGGTGCTGGCAAAGGCACTCAGAGCGATTATATAGTGGAGCGTTATGGCCTCACCCACATTTCGACAGGCGATCTGCTCCGTAAGGAAATAGCCGACCAGACAGAACTTGGCAAAAGAATAAAAAGCATTATGGATGCCGGTCAGCTGGTGAGCGACGACATAGTGATAGAAATGATAGACAACGCCATAGGCCGCGACACCAAGGGTATACTGTTTGATGGTTTCCCCCGCAACGTGGCACAGGCCGAGGTGCTGGACCAACTGCTTGCCAAACATGGTAGAACCCTTACCTGCATGGTGCGACTGGATGTGCCCCGCGAAGAGTTGATAAGACGCATGCTGGAACGTGCCAAGACAAGCGGACGCAGTGACGACAACGAGGAGACTATAAAACACCGTCTTGTGGAATACGAGAACAAGACACTCCCCGTGGCTGCATATTACAACAAGCAGGGAAAAGAACTGAAGATAAACGGATTGGGCGACATCAAGCGCATATCGGAAGATATAGCCCATGCAATCGACAGCATCTGATAGAGACACTGCCTGTTGCACCAAAGTGACAGAATTCTGAGCCCTGTAGCGACAATAGCAATAAGACGATACAACACAATTGACAGATTATCCAAACCAGGAGGGAAAAGACTATGACTTCGAATTTCGTTGACTATGTGAAGATACTTGTCCGCTCAGGCAAAGGCGGGGCAGGATCGGCACATCTGCTCCGAGTAAAATACAATGCCAAAGCCGGCCCGGACGGTGGCGACGGAGGCAGAGGCGGACATGTGATATTGCGAGGAAACAGCCAGCGGTGGACGCTTATCCACCTGAAATACACCAAGCATGTGTTTGCCGAGAACGGACAGAATGGCGGCGAGAACCTCCGAACGGGACGCATGGGTGCCGACCAGATTTTGGAGGTGCCGCTGGGATGTGTGTGCCGCGATGCCGAAACCGGCGAAATACTGGGTGAGGTGACCGAAGATGGCGAGGAGCTGATAATAGCAAAAGGCGGGCGAGGTGGCTACGGAAACGACCACTTCAAATCGCCTACCAACCAAACTCCCCGATACGCACAACCCGGTGAGCCAGCGGTGGAACGTTGGGTGATTATTGAGTTGAAAGTGTTGGCAGACGTAGGGTTGGTTGGATTTCCCAATGCCGGTAAATCGACATTCCTGAGCGTGGTATCGGCCGCAAGACCAGAAATAGCCGACTATCCGTTTACCACAATCGTCCCCAATCTGGGTATTGTAAAATATCATGACGACCAGTCTTTCTGCATTGCCGACATCCCAGGAATCATCGAAGGTGCCAGCGAGGGAAAGGGGTTGGGACTGCGTTTTCTGCGTCACATAGAGCGAAATTCAATCCTGCTTTTCATGGTGAGTTGTGAGCAGCTGGACATAGAGAAAGAATATAACATTCTGCTTGAGGAGCTGCGACGCTACAACCCCGAATTGCTCGACAAGCAACGCCTATTGGCAGTTACCAAGAGTGACATTATAGATGACGTAATGATGCAACAACTTCAGGCCCATCTGCCTAAAGATGTGGAAACGATTTTCATTTCGTCGGTGACAGGGCTCAATATTCCAGAACTGAAAGACATGTTGTTCAGGAAACTGAACGAAACGATTTGACATGGAATCCATCGACACACAAGTTTTCTATTGGATAAACCACCATCACAGCCCACTTGCCGACCATGTGCTATGGATAGCAAGTCAGGGGTGGTCGTGGGCCATAGTGCTGGTGGCTGTAATCTGTGCCGTGACATTGCGTAAAGAGCCACGCCGCTGGTGGGTGGTAATGATAGGGATTGTGTTATGTTTTCTGTTTTCTGACAGGATATCGGTGATGGTATTCAAGGATGTCTTCTGCCGGTTGCGCCCCTGCCATGCCCTCGACAGCGTGAGAATGTACAACACATCATGCGGCGGGTTGTATGGATTTGTATCGTCCCATGCAGCCAATGTCTGTGCGTTGGCTATGTTTTTTGCCCTGCGGTACCGCAAAAAGCTGCAGCCACGATGGGTATTGCCCGTACTGATGTTTGGGTGGGCAGCTTTGGTCTGCTATTCCAGACCCTACCTGGGCAAACATTATCCAGGAGACGTGGTATGCGGAGGATTGCTCGGAATCGTTGTGGGCACCATCGTTTTTTTTATCATGCAATTTATTGAAAATAAGTATACATCCATTGTGGAACGAAAAAAAAATGCACAATAATGAAACATTTTTCAGTTTTTTGCGTTTATATGAATGTGCTTACTTATTTCAAAGATGTATTTGACGGGGCGTCTCCAACCGGGGACGTTCTCGTTTTATAAATAGCTCAATAGAACAAGAAAAAAGAATACCATCATGACACTTTTAGACATCATTCTGGCCATTCCTCTATGCTTCTTTCTATACAAGGGATGGACCCGTGGACTTATATTCGAAACCACTTCGCTGGCCGGAATAGTGGGTGGTTGCTGGGCAGCCACACATTTTTCCACATGGGTGGCCGAAGCGCTACACCTGACAGGCGACTGGTCGGTTCTGCTTGCCTTTTTCATCACCTTTATCGGAGTGGTGGTGGCAGCATACTTTTTGAGCAAAGTGATGGAAGGCTTCTTTAAATTGGTCAAAGCAGAATTTGTCAACAAAGTGTTTGGTTCTTTTATCGGAATGATAAAATGTCTTTGTATACTGGGTGTTCTGCTCAATTTCGTGATGCTCATCGACAAAAACGAAATCATTATCACCCCGAAGACCCAGCAGGAAAGTGTGCTTTTTAAACCTGCTTACAAGGTGGGCAACAGCCTGATTGGTTCACTACGAACCTATATTCAGGAACAGAAGAACAACACAGAAGAGGAACAAAAGGCCTAACACACACTGCAATGCTGATATTGGCACCCATGCAAGGGCTCACAGAGCTGTTGTTCCGGAAGGCTTATCAAAAATGTTTTCCCAATGCATTGGACTATGCCATTTCCCCATTCCTTTCCCTCACCCACGGCAACCTCTCCGAAGCGTGGAAAAAGATAGACGACGTGATTCCGCAGGCCAACCTTGGCTCCATGCCTGTGATACCTCAAATACTGGGTAAAGAACCCGCAGAATTTGTAGATTTGGCCAATCGTCTCTACGATATTGGTTACAAAGAAATCAATTGGAACATAGGCTGCCCCATGAGGAAAATCACAGCCAAACACCGAGGCAGCGGAATACTTCCATACCCCGATGAGGTAAAAGCCATACTGGACACCATAATCCCACAATTGCGGCCGTCGCTAAGCGTAAAGATGAGACTTGGACTGTATAATGCAGACGAGATATTCAAACTCATACCTATTCTCAACGACTATCCTCTAAACAATATCACCATCCATCCCCGCACAGGTCGTCAACAATACAGCGGCCAGGTCGACCTAAACACTTTCGAGGAAGTTTTGCCCTTAATACACCATAAGGTAATATATAACGGCGATATTTGCACCCTTGGCGACTACCACAGAATTCACCAACGGTTTCCCGATATCGAGGATTTCATGATAGGACGTGGAGTTCTTTTCGACCCTCTTCTCCCGCTCAAGATAAAAAGCGACAGCACAAACGTCGACGACCCTTCAGCCCCAATGAAGTTCATCCTCACACTGCTCGACGCAATCAACCAACTACCCATTCCCGAAGTGAGCAAAATGCGCAAAACCAAGGAATACTGGTGTCTGCAACGGCACAGTCTCCCCATCACTGAGCAGCAATCACTCACGGTGCTCCATGCCCAAACTCCGGAGGACACTCGCACCGAATTGCTCAAGATTCTCCACAATTTATAAAAAATTATCATCCCAACATAATAAAAAGCATTTTCCAGCGTTACAATTTTAATGAAACGACAAGTACTATTTTTCATCCTCTTTCTCCCCGCCCTGCTCTCCTATGTGGGATGCAGCAACAATGGCAGTGTTGAGAACATGTCAAACGAAGAGATTCTAAAAGTCCTTGATGTCAAGATACACAAGCACCCCAAAGACGACAAACTCCTATATGACAGGGCAAAGATATACATGCAAATGAATCGTATTAATGAAGCCATTGCCGACCTAACCCGCGCCGTGTCGCTCAATGGCAAGGAATACGATTATCACATGCTTTTGGGCGATGCCTACTTTGCCAATGGCGATGTTGAGCACAGCTACAAGAGCCTCCAGGATGCACTCAATCTGAAACCCAACAGCCAAGAAGCTTACCTTAAACTGGGCGAAATTGCCTACTACAGCCGCGACTACGACCGAGCTATGGACAACCTGAGCAAGGTGACCGCCAAAGACCCGCAGAACCGCACCGCGCTCTTTATGAAAGGCTTCATATACAAAGAAACGGGCGATACTGCCAACGCCGTGGTGTTGCTGCGCAAAGTGTGCGACCTTTATCCCGAATATGAACCAGCCTTTGAGGAACTGGGTATGCTGTATGCAAACCGTCACGACCCCTTGGCTCTCGAATACCTCAACACCGCCATTCGTCTTGAACCCCAGAATACAAATGCGCTCTACGGTCTTGCCATGTTCCATCAGGACTTAAACCACATGGACCAAGCCGAAGAGATTTACAAGCAGATTCTCGACATCAACGACAACGACAAGCATGCATGGCACAACCGTGGCTATATCCAGCTTTTCACCTATGGCGACTACGACCTCGCCATACAGTATTTTACACGGGCCATACAATGCGACAGCACCTTCATTGAAGCATGGACAAACCGTGGCTGTGCACAGGAACTGAAAGGCAACAAATCCCTTGCCATTGATGACTTCCGTGCCGCGCTTGACCTAGACCACACATTTCAGCCTGCCATCGACGGTATGAACCGGAACAAATAACAAAGAATCAACACTCAACCGAAACAACAATATATCAATATTATTATCATGAGCACACTAAAAGGACGCAACCTCATCTCCATCACCGACTTCTCCAAAGAAGAATACATCGAGGTGTTGGACATTGCCGAAGGTTTTGAACAGAACCCCAAGCAACGCATTCTCAGCGACAAAGTAGTCGCCACACTTTTCTTCGAACCCTCAACGCGCACCCGTCTGAGCTTCGAAAGTGCAGCCAACCAATTGGGCGCACGCATCATTGGTTTCAGTGACCCAGGTGGCACCAGCGTCCAAAAGGGTGAATCGCTGCACGACACCATCGTCATGGTCTCCAGCTATGCCGACCTCATTGTCATGCGCAACCCCAAGGAAGGCTCCTCCCGCTACGCCTCCGAAGTGGCCTCCGTGCCCGTCATCAACGCCGGAGATGGTGCCAACCAGCACCCCACTCAGTGCATGCTCGACCTTTACTCTATCCGCAAAACCCAAGGCACACTCGAAAACCTTAACATCGCTTGTGTTGGCGACCTCAAATACGGCCGCACCGTTCACTCGCTGGTCCAAGCCATGTGCAACTTCAACGCCACCTTCCATCTTGTCTCGCCCGTCGAGCTTAAACTCCCCTCATCGGTCAAGATGAGCATCAAAGAAGCAGGCCTTAAATACTACCAATACACCGACCTCCGCAGCGTCATCCCCAATGTCGACATCATCTACATGACCCGTGTTCAGCGTGAACGTTTCCCCGACCCACTCGAATACGAAAGGGTGAAAGACAGTTGCATCCTCACCGCCTCAATGCTCGAAGGCTGCAAACCCAACATGCGTGTTCTGCATCCCCTCCCACGCGTCAACGAAATCACTACCGATGTTGACAGCACACCCTATGCCTACTATTTCCGCCAGGCACAGAACGGTGTCTATGTCCGCCAAGCACTCATGGCTGCAATTCTCGGTGCAAAATAAACTATCAAACATTCATCACAATATCATACCATCATGGAATCAAAAAAAGAACTCGTCGTCTCTGCCATCGAAAATGGCACAGTCATCGACCATATCCCCACCCAGGCCGTTTATCAGGTAATCCATATTCTCGGACTTGAAGAATACAAAGACGAAGTACTCATTGGCAATTACCTCCAAAGCAACAAACTCGGCCGCAAAGGTATCATCAAGATTAAGAATAAACACTTCACCAAAGAAGAGGTGAGCAAAGTGGCCCTCGTTGCCCCATTTGTAACCATCATCACCATTGAAGACTATAAGGTGATAGAAAAATTCGCCACCGAAATCCCCGACCACATCGAGAATTTTGTCAAATGCGCCAACCCCAAGTGCATCACCAACGCCGAGGCTGTGCCCACCAAGTTCGATGTAGTGGACAAAGAGAACCTGAAACTCCGCTGCCACTATTGTGAGAAATTCACCACAATGGAGACCATCCACTTCAATCACTAATCGCCCATCCCATTCCACCATGAGAAAATATTACATTCTCCTCATCTCCCTCACCATTATTCTCATTCTGGCGGCTTTCTGCACCCTATGGTTTGGCAATGCCGTTTTCCAAACCATTTTCCCCTTCATTCCGCTCTACTTTGCCGTCGTCACAGGCATCCAGCACTACGCTGTTATCAAAAGTTTCAGCAAAGACCCCCGCACCTTTGTCAAAAACTTCCTGGGCCTCACCGTCGGCAGCCTCTTCCTCCACTTAGTCGTCATCAGCGTATGGTCTTTCACACATATTCAAATGGTCAAACCTTTCATCATCGCTTTTTGCATCTGCTACATTCTCTACCTCCTCTTCGAGACCACCGCGCTCGTATTATTTGTCAAGAATAAGAGAAAACAATAATTGTACTCTTATTCGGGCTTTTACCCACCCGCTAAATCCACCATTTATCAACAGATAATGGTGGATTTTTTATTTACAAGATATATCATTTGAAAAAAAAAGCGTATATTTGCATTTTCAAAAATAGAGAAACACACCCACAAAACAACACACAAATTATACAGAAAACACATTATAACACAACGATAAAACAGTATTTTACAGATACGTTCTCATTAATTAATTTTTACAATTTTATCCACGAATCCAAAACAATCATTTCAATAATTAAATTTTCAACACTATGAAAAAAGTCTTACAATGTTTTGTACTCCTATCGGCACTCATTGTCGGTGGGATTACACAAGCCCAAACGCTTGAGGACTATGGTTTTTCCACAGGCACTAACGCCGCCAAGTGGAAAGTCATTACCGACAGCACAAACCTCCTTGGCACCGGCTATGTCGACAGCCGCGCCTCATCACTTCAAAGCATCGGGTTCTCATTCCCCTTTGCCTTGAGTTCCTACTCCCAGTTTTCCGTCAACTCCGACGGTAACCTCCGTTTAGGCCCCACCGTTACTGGTACCGGTGCCTACTATAATCCTTTCAGTTCTTCCAATTCCAATACCAACAGCCCGAAAATCAATTTCTTTGGTTGCGATGGATACTTCCTCGACTCTATCCACTATGTCTACTCACAAAACTTCATCACTGCCGAGGGTGTCAATCTCCTGGTAGTTGAGTTCTGCCTCGGCACCTACACCCCCTCCACCCGCTACCAGAAATATAAATGGCAGGTTCATCTCTATGGCAATGGTAACATTGAAATAGTTTATGCTGCCACAGCTCCCAATCAAGCCCCCGCTGTTGCCAGCCAGAAAGGTCTTTGCGTCAATTCCAGCGATGGACTTATTGTTGACAACACCAACTCCGTTTCCCACTTCACCGCTGGTTCTACCACCACTTGGAGCTCCGGCACTTGGCCTGCTCCCGGCACCTACTACACCTTCACTCGCCCACTCGTTTGCGAGTCTCCCAGCAGCATTACCATCCACTCCCTCTCTCCCACTACCGCCAGTCTCTCCTTCACTCCTGCAGGCAGTGAAAGCGCCTGGATTGGAACCATCACCCCGGGCATCATGGGCTATTCCGAGCTCACCCTCACCGACACCAATGTCAACCTGATGTTCCTTTCCCCCAACACTGAATACACCGTTTCTGTTCGTGCTCTCTGTGCTGTCGGCGACACCAGCCGCCCCACTCAGACCACTTTCCACACTCTCTGCAACCCCCTGTCAACCCCCTATTTCGAGGATTTCGACAACGTTACCGAATCCACTACCGCAGCCACCCACGAAATGCCCTCTTGCTGGACTATCGGTGCTGGTGATGTCACCATGACAGCCGACCAATCTCCCCAGATTTATTATGGCTCCAGCTATTCGCACAGCGGTAACTATAGCATGCGCCTCTACTACCGTGGCTACACCACTCTGCCCATCTTCCAGACTCCCGTCGACAGCCTGATGCTCAAATTCTGGCTCAAACAAACCTCCAGCAGCTATCAGCTGGTTGTGGGCGTCATGACCAACCCCAACGATCCTTCAACCTTTGTCCCTGTCGACACTATCCGTAATAGCACTACCGATTACGAATATATTGAAGTATATTTCGACAATTATGAAGGCAATGGCCAATTCATAGCCTTCCACAATATCACCAATACCACATACAACTACAGCTACAACTACATCGACGACCTCCAAGTGAGTTTGATTCCCTCTTGCAGAACCCCGCAACATCTTGCAGCCAACAACATCTACTCCTCCAGTGCCGTTGTTTCGTGGACTGGCACTTCGCCCAGCTACACCGTCACCTACGGCCCCGACACCAACAACCTCACTTCCATCTCCACCAACACCGTTTTCGCCACCCTCACCGGCCTCACCCCCAATACTGATTATATTGTAATGGTGAAAGGCGTGTGCAGCACTACCGACGAAAGCGAATACTGCCTCCCCATCACCTTCAGAACCGCTTGCCTCCCCATCTCCTTACCCTACATCGACAACTTCGATGAGATAACCGATGTTGAGACATCCACCACCGGCATTATGCCCGACTGCTGGACCATTGGCGCTGCCGATGTCGCTATGAACTCCACCCAGTCGCCCCAGTTGTACTATGGCTCTTCCAACGCCCATAGCGGCAACTACAGCATGCGCCTCTACTATCGCGGCTACACTTGCCTTCCCCCGATTTCAACCCCTGTCGACAGTGTCATGCTCAAATTCTGGGTCAAACAGACTTCCTCCAGCTATCAGCTCGAAGTCGGTGTCATGTCCAACCCCAACGACCCCGCCACCTTCGTGGCTATCGACACCATCGACAACACTTCCACCTCCGCTTACGAGTACTACGAAGTGCTCTTCAACAACTATACCGGCAGCGGTCAATACATCGCCCTGCACAATATCACCAATTCCACCTATAGCTACAGCTACAACTACATTGACGACATAGAGCTAACACTCATCCCCAATTGCGTGGCTCCTCAAAACGTCACTGTCAGCAACATCGCCGGCACCTATGCAACCGTTACCTGGACCGGCAACGCCGCCAACTACACTGTTGCCTATGGCACCGACACTAACGACCTGACCACCATCTCCACCAACACCAACTACATCTACATCGCTGGTCTCCAGCCCCTCACCAACTACATCGTCATCGTCAAATCCGTCTGTGGCATCAACGATGAGAGCGAATACACTCTTCCCTACTCATTCACCACAGCATGTGCCGCCATGCCCATCCCCTACTTCGAGGACTTCGACAACCTTACCAACACTCTGCCCGATTGTTGGCAAAAGGTTGGTAGCGGCACTGTAGCAAGATACAGCTCCACAACCTATTCCCACAGCGGAAACTACACTATCCGTTTCAGTGGCTCAACCTCCAACCTCGTGCTTCTGCCCGTCATGGACACCGCCACCAATCAGCTCGAAATGTCCATCTGGACCCGTCCTGAAAGCTTCACCAACACCAGCTGCGGCACCTTCTCGGTAGGTTATGTCACCGATGACGATGACGCAACCACTTTCGTTGCAATCGAAACCTACAACTATACCGATTTCTCCAGCACCGAAAACCGCATCATCAGCTTCGCCAATGCTCCTGCCAACAGCCGCATTGCCCTGCGCCACAATGCCAATTCCAGCTCCTGGTACTGGTTCGTCGATGATATCGACATCCACTTCGCTCCCGCTTGCCCCGCTCCCACTGGCGTAACAGTTAGCAACATCGCTTCCCATAGCGCCACCATCAGCTGGCAAAGCAATGCTCCCACATTCATCGTCACCTACGGAACCGACTCCGCCAACATGACCTCCATCTCTACCAACACCAACTACATCAACCTCACCGCTCTCAGCAGCACCACTACCTATTACGTCTCCGTCAAAGCGCTCTGTGCCATCGACGACGAAAGCAGCTACACTATTCCTGTTAGCTTCACCACCGCCTGCGACTCCTTAGCAGTACCCTATGTCGAAGACTTCGACAACCTTGCCTCCAACTTCCCCAACTGCTGGAACAAAGTTGGCCCTGGCACCGTTGCCACCAGCACTTCCTTCGCTCATAGCATCGGCAATTCCCTGCGCTTCAGCGGTTCCACCTCCAACCTGGTAGTTCTGCCCACCTTCAGCACTGCCGTCAACCAGCTTCAAATGACCCTCTGGATGCGTCCCGAAAGCTTCACCAACAGCAGCTGCGGCTCCTTCGAGGTAGGCTATGTCACCGACCCCGACGATGCTTCCACATTCGTCACTCTCGACAGCTTCTACTATGCTGATTTCAGTAACTTCGAACTCGAAACCATCAACTTCAGCACCGCTCCCGCTAATGCTCACATGGCCCTGCGCCACACTCCCAATTCCTCCAGCTGGTACTGGTTCGTTGACGACATCACAGTCGAAAATATCCCCTCCTACGAGTGCTATCCTGTCACAGCTCTCACTGTCGACAGCACCACTGTCAACAGTGTCTCCTTAAGCTGGACCGATGCCAACAACACCAATGCCACCTACACTGTCTACAACATGAGCGACACCTCGGTCATCGCCACTGGCCTGACCGCCACCAACTACACCGTCACCGGTCTTAATGCCGCCACTGGCTACACCTTCGGTGTGGTTGCCAACTGCTCTGCCTCTTCCGCTTCCGAATTCGCAACCGTCTCTGCCACCACCAACTGCCTCAGCACCTGCCATATCTCCATCTTGGGCGAAGACTCCTATGGCGATGGTTGGAATGGTGCCTCAATCAATATCTACCAAGTCAACTCCTTAGTCGGAACATTCACCATCTCCAGTGGTTCCAGCCACGCGGCAACCTACGAGGTCTGCAGCGGCTTGCCGCTCACCTTCCGTTGGACTTCTGGTAGCTACGATTCCGAAGTATCGTTCACCATCCTCGATGGCGGTGGTGCAACAGTCTATACCTGCAACAGTGGTACCTCTCTCTCTTCCGAATCGGTGTTCTTCACCCTCAACGATCCCTGCCCCACCTGCCTTATCCCCACTGTCACTCTCGACAACTTCGACAACAGCAGTGCCACCATCAGCTGGACCAGTGCCAACACCGGTGCCACCTACACCGTCTACATAGACACCAATATCGTAGCCACCGGCCTCACCACCGGCACCTACACCTTCACCGGCCTCACTGGCAACACCACCTACAACTTGGGTGTTCAGGCCAACTGCTCTTCCACCGATGCATCCGGCATTGCCTATGCCGCTGTCCACACCGAGAACGATCCCGTCATGTGCGACACCGTACCTGCCACCGTCTTCTCCAATGCCGATAGCGCCACCACCACCACCAACTACTTCCCCGGCTTCAGCTACTATGACTACAGCTACACCGAAGTCATCATTCCCGCCGACCGTCTCACCGGCCTCGGCGAAATCAAGGGCTTGGAATTCAAACCCACCAACCTGGCAGCTGGCAGCAGCTATCTCGACGACTGCGAGATTTACATGATGCACACCACCGCCACCTCGCTGACCAACGACTTTATTCAAGACACCAACAACTTCCAGCTGGTCTACACTGGCGACCTCAGTTTCGACAACACCAACTGGCAGCTTGTCAACTTCGACAACAACTTCGTCTGGAACGGTGTCGACAACGTGCTTGTGGCCGTTCTCCGCAACCATGGCGACTACGCTTCCAGCGGCTCCTTCGAGGCATACCAAGCCGACAGCAACCTGGCACGCTACGTCTATCGTGACAATACACCCTTCACCATTGGTGAAATCACAACAACCTCCAACAACTATTCTACTTCCACCGTTCCTGTCTACCACCTCATTGGTTGTCCTGCCGCCACTCCGGCCCCTGTAACCTTGACCGTTGCCACTGCCGACAACACCATGGGTACCACCAGCCCGGCTCCCGGCACCTATACCTACAATGTTGGTGACACCATGCAGGTTACAGCCCTGCCCAATGCCGGCTACCGCTTCGACTACTGGACCGTTTCTCTTGGCTTCTACACCGATACCATCCAGACCAACCCCTTAATCGATGTCGTTCCCAGCTACTACGAAGGTGTCAACATCAGCCTCATCGCCAACTTTGTACTCAACCAATACACCATCAACGTCACCTCTGCCAATCCTACTCTCGGCACCGTGACTGGTAGCGGCACCTACGCCTCCGGCTCCACCGCCACCATCACCGCAACTCCCGCACCCAACTGCCGCTTCGTGCAGTGGAACGACGGCGACACTCACGCAGTCCGCACTGTGGTTGTAACCGGTGATGCCACCTACACCGCCACCTTCGCCTACAACCCCGTCACTGTCACCCTCGTCAACGCCAATCCCGACATGGGTATGACCACTCCTGCTCCTGGCACCTACACCTTCAACCTTGGCGACACCGTATCGGCCTACGCTACTGCCCAAATCGGCCACCACTTCCTCTACTGGATAGTTAACGCCGCCGGCATCACCGACACCATCAACACCAACTCCCTCTCCGCTGTCATCCCCAACATGCCAATCTACGCAGGCCAATCCCTCACCGTCACCGCCTACTTCGCTGTCAACCAATACAGCATTACCGTTGCCGCCAATGACGACAACCTCGGCACCGTACTCGGTAGCGGCATCTACAACTACCTCGACACCGCTGTCATCACCGCCATCCCGGCACAGTACAGCACCTTCCTCAATTGGGACGACGGCGACACCAACGCCATCCGCTCAGTGGTTGTAACTGAGAGCCACACCTACACCGCCATCTTCCAGTCGCTGCCGCGCTACGAAGTCTCCATCGACGTTTCGCCCAGCTATGGCGGCACCGTCAGCGGAGCTGGTCTCTACTACGAAGGCGAAACCGTCACCCTCACTGCCACTCCCAACGATGGCTACCACTTCGAAGGCTGGGCTCTCGAAGGCTCCGTTGACCCCTTCGACTTCATCGTGTTCTCACACGATCCCACCTACACATTCACCATGGATGGCTACAACCACCACTACATTGCACTCTTCGAAGAGAATCCTCTCCCCGCCACCCTCACCGTGACCCTCAACCACGACGACCGCGGCTATGTCCTCATCAACGGACAGAACACCAACACCTACGAAGGATTCATTGACGACACCGTACACCTCCAGGCTGTTGCAGCTTCCGGCTACTACTTCCAGAGCTGGGATGGCGTCTTCATCACCACCGACACTTTAGTGAACGACCACATCACTCTGGTTCTCGCCGAACCCCACACCCAAGTCTACTGCTACTTCGCCCGCGTCACCGGTATCGACAACGTCAGCGAAAGCAATGTGGTAATCCTCAGCATGAACAATAACATCATAGTCCGCGGAGCCGAACAGCAAGCCATCCGTGTCTACGACCTCGTAGGCCGTATGGTTGCACAGCGCACCGAGGCAGGCGTTGAAGAAACCATTGCCATGCCCACCACCGGAGTCTATCTGGTTCAGGTTGGCAATGCGCCCGCCATCCGTGTGGTTGTCCGCCACTAATTGTTCAATACGGAACCTTAACCACTAAGGTTTCCGCACACTCCAAAGGTGCTCCGACTCCATCGGGGCACCTTTCTTTTTCCCTTCCCACTTCGCTAACTCTTCACCTCTTCATAATCCCTTATTGAGTTCTTCTTAACCTCTGCAGTGAATAGGGGTTCGCTTAGTAGTTGTTTTCGGCTTCAGGCGTAAGGGAGCGGAAACAACGGGCCATCGGAGCGGGAACATCGAGCCAGGGAAGCGGAAAGGGCGCTACAATGCAGCGGATAGGGAGTTGATGCAGGCCGAAATGGAAATAGATTTTGACATGTGAAATAAATTAACTAACTTTGCATTTTCATCGTCAGCAACGCCTTTGGTCTAACACCAACACTCATACCACTCATACTCAGACAGAAGGAACATACTTTGGCAAATATGGACGGATGAATGTACCAACAACAAAACAACAAAAAAGAACAAAAAAAGAATAGACAATGGACAAAATCATCACCCTGCTGAATAGTTATGTGTGGAGCTGGCCACTGGTGGGCTTATGCCTGCTGGCCGCTATCTATTTCTCGTTCGGAACGCGATTTGTGCAAGTGCGACACATCGGCGACATGGTGCGGCTTCTGTTCAAAAAGGACCGCAATAAAAAGGAGGGGATATCCTCGTTCCAGGCCTTTGCGCTGGCGTTGTCGGGCCGTGTGGGCACGGGCAACATTGTGGGTGTGGCAATGGCCATAGGCATGGGTGGTCCGGGTGCCATAGTGTGGATGTGGATTATTGCATTTTTCGGGGCAGGAACCGCCTACGCCGAGGCTTGCCTGGCACAGATATACAAAACCCGTCAGGGCAACCAACTGCGCGGCGGCCCGGCATACTATATCGAGAAAGGCCTCCGTTGTCCGTGGCTTGCCATCCTGTTTGCCGTCATCACCGTGCTTTCGTGTGCAGTGTGCCTGCCACCCATCCACAGCAACAGCATTTCGCTCTCCTTCTCCAACACCTTCAACATTGCCCCCTGGATAGTGGGCATCTTCCTTGCCGCTCTCATTGCATTGGTGGTCATTGGCGGTGTGAAGCGTATTTCTGTGGTGGCCGAGATTGTAACACCCTTTATGGCCATAGCCTATATCCTGCTGTCGCTTGTAGTGTTGATAGTGAACTTCCAAGCTGTCCCGCAGGCGTTCCACGACATGATAACAAGTGCTTTCGGCATTTCGGAGGCTTTTGGTGGCATCGTGGGAACCGCCATAGCGTGGGGAGTGAAACGCGGCATCTACAGCAACGAGGCCGGACAAGGCACCGCCCCCATTGTGGCGGCGGCTGCCAAGGTGTCCCATCCTGTAAAGCAGGGACTGGTGCAGGGTTTTTCAGTTTATGTTGACACCCTCCTGGTATGTACGGCAACGGCTGTCATGCTGCTCGCCACCCGTTGCTACAACATCGTTGACCCCGCCACGGGCGGATTCCTTTTCAAGACCGATGCGGCCCAACTGGGGCAGCCGGGTGTGGAATACACCATTGCGGCCCTCAGCACACTGCTGGGCCAGGGCTGGGGCGGCATCGCCATCAGCATCACCTTGTTCTTCTTTGCCTTCACCACCGTCATGGCCTACTATTATTATGCCGAAACCAGTCTTATATACCTCTTCAGCAAATCGCGCGAACACCGCGACAAGATTCAGGATAAATATTTCGACACGCACGACAAGATAAAGACCAAGCACCGCGACCGTCTTATCTTCGACAGCCTCAAAACCGAAAAACGACTGATTGCCATACTGCGTGTGATTTTTGTGGGGGCTGTGTTTTTCGGCAGTTTGAAAGAGGCCGGCATCATTTGGAGTCTCGGCGATATGGGCGTGGGCATGATGGCTTGGATCAACATCATTGCCATACTGCTGCTTTCGCCCAAGACATTCAGACTGTTGCGTGATTACGAAAAGCAGAAGAAAGAGGGCAAGAACCCCGTTTTTGACCCCAAAGCAATGGGCATAGAGAATGCCTCCTATTGGGAAGAGACTGCTACGGAGAAATAGAAAATCACTCTACAATAAAGTATGACTGATTTTCCAAACCGCTCTCATTGTCGCGTCCCTTCGGGACGCTGATAGAGAGATTCTTCTGTCACCGCACTACGCTACGCTTGTACGGTGTTATCAACATTCAACCTCTTCGTGGTTGTAATAAAATCAGTCATATATCAAACAAGAACTTAGAACATTTATTCCTAATGTTTTGCGATGCCTGCGTTGAGCCGCTGTGCATCGGGATTTCCCCTACCCTAACGGCAACCGCGTCTTTTACGGAAAAATCGTGAGGGCATCGCAATGTATACCGCTGGCGGAGCCGTCACGGATGACTCTTCCGTTTATAAGGACTTTTGGCATTTGTTCTGGGATACATATCCCACAGTTTCGCTGTACCCCTATGAGAGACGGAACTCGCAGAGGCGGTCAGTTCATCGCAACTTGGAAGATAAGAATATGCCATAAAACCTAATGAGCTATTTGGTTTAAATCAGGACAGAAAGATACAAAAAATGGTGCGTTGTATACAGAAAAAGCGTGAGTTCGGGATAACTTTGTTAATAACTTTATCAGAAAAAAAGAAGGTAATCATAAGAAATTTCGTATCTTTGCAATTGAAAACCAAAATATTAAAAAGAAACGAGC
>Ga0247611_10000556_pt1 | contig 75535 bp, 62 predicted proteins | sample 177DNAGHGhighgp2_FD_192422 | JGI IMG/M metagenome (GOLD analysis project Ga0247611, IMG submission 192422) | Sheep rumen microbial communities from Palmerston North, Manawatu-Wanganui, New Zealand - 1770 DNA GHGhigh gp2 | ecosystem: Host-associated > Mammals > Digestive system > Stomach > Rumen... | reverse complement strand
AGGTCTAAATGCTGCCGTAGTGTAGCATCTTTATTGTTCCATTTGTTATCTTTTCCTATTAAATCTGTACAAACGTATACCGTAGCAGTATAGCCGTACTTAGCAAGCATTGGCATAGCCACAGATAACAGATTCTTGTATCCATCATCGAATGTACAAACAACATATCGTTTACGTTCTTCCTTAGTTTTACCCAAATAATCCCTCATAGAACATAATCCATAACTACCATCATGAATGAAATCCACAAACTGTTGGAAGACAGTTATGGGAGTTGTTATACTATCATGTAATTCACCACAGACATCATGCAGTCCAACTGCCAATATATTTTCAATCCCCAAATGCTTGGGAACAGATGTGTCGTATGATAAAAGGCTATGCCATTTGTTAGCTACCGATTCCTTGTTGCATCCTCTTTCCAAAATATTCCATGACTGTTCATAGAATTCTTTTAGGTTGGGCATATTTATAAGTTGCAGTAGCTGCCTCGCCATTCTTTTGGGATTAAAAGAGTCAAAGAATAGCACCGGGAACTCCTTGTATAGTTGCTCTGCTATAAACCCTGTGTTGGAGCTTATAAATGCATGGCCTTTTTCTAATGCCTCAGTAATTGAATTTGGATGTCCCTCACAGACAGATGCTTGGATATAAAAGTCCCAATTTGACATTGTATTACTCAGTTCTTCTCGTGTTTTATAACTATGGAATACAACATTACTGCTTATCTCCAAATTATTGATAATAGCAATATAACTATCTCTTAAATCTGAATCAATATCTCCGACAAGCTCTAGAGTTATAGGAATATCGGCAATTGTTTTAAAATCTGATATCATGTATAAAAGATTACCGATTCCTTTTTTCTCGTTCAAGTGAGAAGCCGCACATCCAACAACTACCTTCTGGGGGAGATTTGGAAAGGAGATGGAGTCCTTCTTTTGACCCAATTCATTGGGGATAATGGTCACTTTGCCGTTAGTACTAGGAGCAATACTCAGAACATTATTCGCCATTTCTTGTGAAAGGCAGACAATTTTACTGGCTCTTCGACATGCTTCTATCGTATACCAGCTATCATCTATTGACCATTTAGTAATATTGATGTCACTTCCTCTAAAGTTCAGGATAAATCTCGCCTCTAATCGATCAGCCAAAAGGGAAGCATAATAGCCATTATATCTACCTCCAAAACCAATGACAACATCTACGTTATTATATTCGCGTTCATCTTCCTTTAACTTATATTCTTTTCGAATACTGTCTTCTGTAGCAGGGTTAATGCCTCCCCGGGCAGTCACAATAGGATATTCTGTGGAGAGGGATACTTGAACGTTATGCTCAGATGATAAAATGTTCATCAAACGAGTGCAAGATAGCGACATACCTCCGCCGTCATAGCCATATTCTGTTGTTATAATGAGGATGTTCATGATCTTTCTATCAAATATAATGTTTTACTTTTCTTGTTCTCTGGGTACTTATAAGTTATCCATGATTTAATAGAGCATTCAGGGTAACTATTACGAATATCATCCGAATTGAGCCTTATATGCAAAGGAAACTCATCGTCATCGATAGTGTATGAATCATCAATGACCTCTAATATGAAATATTGAGGATTGCCTGCAGATTCGTAAAATGAGCGCAATGAGTCAAGATATTCAGACTTGTTATTTGTTTGATAGGCATAAGCACAATTTACAAGTATTAGTATATCACAACTATATGCGTTCCCATTTGGATATTCTAAGGTGGAAATGATATTTTCTCGATTAAAGAGGTCTTTAATCCGTTGTCTAGCCTTATCTGCCAAAAGGGAATCTTTCTCAAATGAGGTTATATTCCTATATCCTAAATAACACAGAATGGAAGTAATTGCTCCTAAGCCAGACCCGATTTCAATAACACGGCTATTCTTATCTAAAGATTGGAGAATAGTATAAGTGGTTTCCCAATATTTGGGAAACACATCTTCGCAATACTGCCGGTTCCAAGGAGCTAGCAAATTGTCTTCAGGATGGCTTTGATTATATGTCTTTAGCATTGATTGAAGTCTTTCCATAACACACGAAATTGACTTAATACAAATTCTTTTCCTCTCTCTAATGCCAGGGGGGATGTACCTCCCTTCAATATACATGATTGTAGCGTCATCTCAGGCAGAACTCGAACTTCGCCATATCTTCTACAGCGTTCTATGTCTTTTGTAAAGCATGGAGAGTCAATATATAGGACAGTTATTCTATGATTGCCGTTTTCTAATGTATAACGAATGGCTCCAGTTCCTTTGTCAATTCGCTCAACAGCTTTTGCTTGAAGAAGAGGATATATTTTCTCTTTAAACTTATCGCTGCCAGTAAGACCAATCTGAGGAAGTAGCTTTAGAGGAAGTTCATTCTCCAATGCAAATTCAAGCACCTGGACAAACTTACTCATATCAAGACTTTGTATGACGCTATTTAATCCGATATTAATGCCTGAATCCTGTACCTTTTTTATCGTTTCTACAACCTTCATATAATTTCCTGATCCTGTGCTGTCTCGAAAATCAGCATCTGAAGCAAATGGGAATTGAATGTTGAATTTAACACGAGTTGATGATAATTCTTGAATCTGTGTATCGGTAATTAGTGACAGATTGGTAGCGCATCCGATGTCGCTTGCCGTATTATCATCTGCATATCGAATCATTCTTACAAGATCTTTATTTAAGAAAGGCTCACCCCCACTAAAGCATAATTCAGAAATGTCCTGGTCCTTAACGAAATCTATCAGCGTCTTGAAATTATCGAATGACATATGCTGTGAAGGAGAATCTTTTGATTGTCCCTCATTGTGGCAAAAGCGACATCGATAATTACATCCGTTAGTCACAAGAAAACGTATTTTATCCCAATATATCTTGCTCATGCTAAAATGATTTTTGCTCCATAAAAACGTTCCAATTCTTCCATTTTCTCTCCCTGCAGATCCTTCCCATCAGAATTATACATTTCATTAGGTAAAATCATCACATCATTTTTGTCCGGATGGAATTGCTCTCTGATGTCGCCATGGTTCAATAGACCAGCAACAGATACAGAGCCACCGTATAAGTGATTTTCTATAAGATTTGTTTTCACATTCGGCATATCTTCAAATGCCTTTGTAAAATAGTCATATCCCGATAAAGGACAAATAAGATTGACGAATGTACCTTCTGGTAGTTCGCTGATAATCTTTTTTTGGGTATCGATTCTTTCATCAGCATCAATAAAATACTCATTATTACCACCTCTAAACGCGTCTTTTAGGATAGGCACGGTAAAAATGACATCTGGATAGTTTTTCTTGATCCATTGAATGCATTCCTCATAATTGTCTATACTGGCCTGAGACAGTTTCTTTAGCCTGGATTGAGAAATGGCAGTATGTTCCATTCTTCTTACCAGGATTTGCCTTACTTTCCTATTTACACCTAATTCATATAGCAACTCCAGATCCCTCTTCACTTCATCCAAGTTCCCGGTAAAAATCAGAGTACATTTATTTAGAGGAGCATGTTTTAAGAGATACATGGTTCTCTCTCTTTCTGAGCGAGGAATAATAGCTTCTCTTTGCTCTTGCATAGTTATCAATGACAGATCAACCCCATAGTTACTTATACTATTTAGGAAGTCCACCTTATCTTCACGAATATAGGCACCTGTAGTTACTGTTGTCACTTTTTTAGTTGAGAAGTGATTAGAGGTAATTCTTATAAAATCATATATCTTGGGGTGTAGGAAAGGGTCTGTATGAGGAGCGACAAGAACTCCTGCACCAAGTCTAACGTAGTTGACATTGGAATTTACATACTGGAATCCCTTCAACAAATCTTCCTCGTCTATTTGAGGAATCTTTGGGTAATGCCCCAAATAGGAATCTGTATGTACCTTACAGAAGACACAGCCTATGCCACAATATTGGCTAAGTATTGGGATATTTCCAAATGTAGCGATTTCCATTCGGAATGCGTCAAACTGTTCTTGGTTTAATCTCATGAAATAAGCTTTTTACAAACATACAGATCTTCTTTCTCATTTAGGCCATATAAGCCAAAGTCTTTATAATAATTGCAGACTTCTACTTCGAAGCCCGTTTTCCCTAGGAGTCGGATATAATCTTTATCATTATATATCCTTTCGTGGTATCCGTATCCATATGCAATTTCTCTTTCTTCTTTCGTTTGGACGTTGTCGTATTCTACTGTATTTGCTATCTTAGTAACAGGAACTTGCAAAATGGCAATCCCATTATAGTTTAATATGCGGTAAAGCTCGTTCAGGGCTTTTATGTCATTTTTGATGTCACATATTACATGGTTGCAGATAATATAATCAAACTCGTTATTTTCAAATTTAGTACTACAAATATCCACATACCTGACATCTCCTATAAATTTCTGGTTTTGCAGGAAGGCATCACCAGCTATGTACTTGGAGGAAATAGATTGTAACCACTTCTGTAGATTTGGTTCTGGAGCAATATGCAATATACTGGCTTGTCGGAGTTTTTCTGTCCGAACTATATCTTTCAAAAATAAAAATACAAGCCTCTCCTTGTCTGTTGATTCGCATTTAGGGCACCTGGCCGCTCTTCTTCCCGCCCCAATAACTTGTAGCTGTTGGAGAATAGGGAATCTGTCAGCTCCCATTAGTTCTAAAGGACCCTCATATCCGCAGAATGGACAAACGAAAGGAATAATATTACTCATAGACCAAGCACATAAGAGTTAATATACAGAATAATTCTGTCCGTCGTTACAGTGTGAACATAACCCAATTCTTTTGTTCTCTAACAAAGCCAATCGGTAATCATTGTACGATTTGGCATTCCATGAGTCAATAAGAGAATCACTCATTACGTTTCCGAAACAGGTGTCATACATAAAATCGTCACAGCACAAAAGGATATCACCATTATACGCAATTGTCAACTTGCGAAAGGGGTAATTGCAGAAACCGAATTCTTCTTTTTTGTATTCCTGTGGGATATTACCAGCATAATTCGGCAACTTTTCATCAAAGCTACGTCTCTTAAAATAAACTTTAGGGTTATTACCATAGGCTTCATGGATCGTCTCAATATTTGGTGACCACTTCTCGGGATTTTTGTCTCTGTCTCCCCTGTAATCATTAATATTGATATTGTCAAGTCCTAAGGAGAAGAGTTTATCTAATTGTTCTATTGTCAACAAACGACCATTAGTTGTTATATCAATAAACAAACGCTGGGATTTACTTTTGGCATACTTAATCATATCTTCAAGCCTTTCTTCTAATAGTGGTTCATTTGATAGCATGAGGGCGACTCTTCCATTATAGCCTATTGAAACAAGCTTGTCAATAATTGTGTTATAGCACTCCCAAGTCATGATGCCCAATGGTTTTTTATTAAAAGCGTGTGGACAAAACGGGCAATTGTTATTACAGTCTGTCCTTGTTTCAACAAGGACCTGCGTAAACAACGGGAAACGACCATGAGAAATATAATACTCTTTAAGATATGTAACATCCGGTTCATTCTGTATACTACCACGGATAGACATGTTTTTTACTTGCTGTATCATATAAATTCAACTTTTTCCATGCCATTTATGCACTCAACCAAAGTGTGTTCTCACTCACTCGTTCATTATAACTTATCAAATATTTATTCCACTTTTCTCAAAAGCCTCTATAGATCTCATAAACTCCTCATCAATATCAAGAAAATCCAAATAAGCCCTCTTCTCCTTGAACATAATCACAGGAGTAACTTTCTTCAAAGTGTTCTTGTTGACAATGGTGTTGCTTGGTAGCTTTGAGGTGAGATTGGGTTTCAACCAGTCGTTATTCCACAAAGGTTCTTTGGCGTCGCCCATCACCAGCTTACAGAGGCGCATGGTAAAAGGCGATTTCTTTTTTTTCTTGTCCTGAGTGTATGTGATGTTTTGCAGCCACAACTGGTTGTAGTCGGAGTTGGGCTGGTTGCATAATTTGCCATACACCTTGCTTATTATGTCTTGTTTTTCTTTGTCGTCAGCAAGCGAGTCAACTACGCGGCTAATAATCTGTAAAGCATAATGGCAAACGGTAACGTTCTCCAAGGCGATCTGTGTGGCCACGGCTGTTATGGCACGAATGTTTTCGCAAATCCTGCCTGGCGCTTCCTTTTCCTTATAGATTGGTAACTTGTCGAAAACGTTGTTTGAAACCAGCTCCGCGCCTAACTCAAATTTTAGGGTCCTTTTCTTAGACCTCTGCTTTTCAATGATTCGCTTATCAAGGTCAGCCAGCATGGTCTTCAACTGCCCGCTATTTGGATATTGGCGGGAGAACATAAGTATGTATAGCAGGTGTTTCTGTATGCCGTCAAAGTCGCATCCCTTTTTATTGAAAATAGGAGTGTTATAGAGGTAGAAAAGTTTGTCTTGTTTGATGGAATCCGTAACGATTGAATCGCTTATCTTGGTCTTTTGTGAGTTCATTCGGAAATTCAGGCTCTCCAAAACTGATTGCAGAACATACGAAATACGTTCCAATGTATCTTTGTTATTGCAGAAAACCCTGTAGTCGTCGCGGTAGCGGAGTATTTTGTATCCTTCAATCTTCTCTTTTTTCAGCTCCTCATGCAGCAACAGGTCTGAATAGCCCAAAACTATTTCGCCAACGAAGTCAAACAAAGCACTTCCCTGCGGTATGCCGATATTGTGGCCGTGCTGTAATGCGCGTAGATATCTTTGTATGTTTTCGGCCATGCCATGATTGCTGTTGTCTTCGCATCCCGTGTTTTTGCATGTCAAAGCCCATTCAATTGACTGAGGGTTGATGCTGCCGTAGCAGTTTGTGATGTCGGTGACGAACATATAGCGATATTCCAGCGACAACTCCAATGAACGCTGCTCTATGGCATTCCACCAGTTTAGGATGGTTGAAGATTTGTGGAATGGTTCCACCTTTTCAGGAATGACGGGCAAAGCGCATGATGAGATGTGTGGAACGGTATAGTTTTTAAAACATTGTTGAACAGCATCCCATCCCGACGGGCAGCACAGTTCTCTTGTCAGAAAATAGTACAGAAAAGGATTGGCGAGAATCAGGGGACGAACAGCATAATGCCCGTCTTTGTTCAACAGGATGTCAAGGTTGACATTGGACAAGTCGTCAGGATTGATATTTGCAAGGCAATCGTCATATTTCTTGTCCCCCACGCTCTTCCTGACGTAAGAAAGCACTTTGTCGAAGTCAAAATATTCGGGAAGTTCAAATCCCACAAACTGTTCCGACTTCATGAAAAAGTCAAGGGCTTCCTTTGATGTAAGCGATAGAATATTTTTTGTCATGTTAGTATTGTATTCTGTTTTAATTATAAGGCCACATAGACCACAAAGGTAGGGAAAAACATAACCCGCAAAACGATTTGCAATTATTTATCTTTCAACTCCCTCTCAATTTCCTCAATGCTCGGCAATGTGCCTTTGAATTCCGCAGGGTATAATTTTGCAAGTTCGTATTCTGAAATGCCCAAGGGCTGGTTGTAGCCTTCAAGGGCGTAACGAGCCAGAACATTGTCTTTGCTCTTGCAAATAAGCAGGCCAACTGTAGGGTTGTCGCCCTCGCGGCGCAGCAAATGGTTGGCACAGGAAACATATCCGCTCAGCTGCCCGAGGAAAGAATTGTCGAACTTATCGGTTTTCACTTCCACCACAACATAGCAATGCATGTAAGTGTTGTAGAAAAGCATGTCGCAAAACAACTCCGTCTCACCCACCAGCATACGGTATTCACGCCCCATATAGGCAAATCCGTTCCCCATCTCAAGCAGAAAATTCTCAACATTCTTCACCAATTCCTTCTTCAACTCTGTTTCGTTATATGTCTCGGTGAGTTGCACAAAATCAAAGCAATAAGGGTCTTTAAGCAATTGCTGGGCCAAGTCGCTACGCGAATCGGGCAATGTAACATCAAAATTTGTGACGGCTTTGCCCTGTCGTTCAAACAAGTCAGTATCAAGAAAATTTAGCAATACTGAACGCGACCAACCGTATTTGATGGTTTGCCTGACATAGAAGAGGGCTTTTTCGGGTTGTCCCATCAACTTGTCAATTATGAGTTTATGATGTCCCCAAGGCACACAATATATTTGTGTTGTAATATCATAATTGTCATGATACATGGCACTTTGCACAGCACCCCCAACTTGGGGGTGTTCAGAAACATTCATAGAATAAAGCAGATAGAATCTTCTTGTATATTGAAGATTTGTTATAGAAAAACCTTTTACTCCTGGTAATAAGGCCTGTAAATCACTACTCATGTTTTTCCAGAAATCTTTCTTCCAACGTTCTTCTGCTTTCAATTCAACAATATCATGTCCTATCTGCCAGTAAAACTTCAGTAACTCACTATTTACTTTAATTGCAGCCTTAATCTGACTTTGCTTGAATCGCAGACTCAGACTTCTAATCCATTCCGCATAACTCGCGTCCGTTTTAATTAACTTGCTCATGTTTTGCTTGTTTTGTCTTGCAAATATAGCAATAATACCATACACTATTGCTCAACCACCTCCTTTTAAGTAGCGAAAATACTCAACATCGACCTTCAAGAGGCACTTTCACAAGGCTTGCAAATCAATGAGATGTTTTACATGGCTCACAGGAACGACAAAAACCCGCTAAAACGCGATATTTTACAATTTCCAGTCTTTCAGATTGCGATATTTTACATAAAATACACCTGTCAGACTGCGTTATTTTGCAGTTTTCAGCCATTCAGATTGCGATAAACGACATTTCTCCGCAAATACTTTTGTGAACCTTAGGCACGCCAACAAATCTATTTCCTCACTTTAATTTCCCGCTCCTCTATATATTGCCTGATAAAAGCCGCAATGTCTTCCGTTGAAACATTATATTTGGGTTCAAGCAGTGCGAACTCTGAAGACTTGTGGAAATAGTTCTCGTTCAGCAAAGTGCTATAAATGAGCTTTGAATGTATAGTATGACGGGAGAAGCGACCAGCATAATCAACACCTTTCACCAAATCATAGCCTGCCCTAAGCAAAGAATAGATGTCGTAATAGTCGCGAAAAGCACTGCGCACTGCAATTGTGAACAGCTTCATACCAAGCAACTCCTGCAGCGAAGGTGTCACAATATTGTTATAAACAAAACCTTTGCCTAATTCTGGTACGGCGTTCTGCGGTCTGAAAAAAGACAGTTTCACATTTCCGTTCACGAAAATCTGAAGTTGGTTTTTCGAAAGAAATTCCTTTCTGCAATCTGCAAACAAACTCGACACCTCGTTTGAAATAGCTGAAAAATCAAGCATCGGACGGTCTTTTCTGATGCCCAGCAATTCAAAGTCAAGGTCTTCGCTCTTTCTGTGATGCATCTGTAAAGACTGCGCTGTGCCACCGCACAGATATAACCCTTTTATGGATTCCATCTGTGAGACAATCTCAAAAACAGGTATTGTTTCAGCCTTAAGCCCCGATTTCCACTCTTGGTTTTCCATATCTTTTCAGGTATCTGTCAGGTTTTTTGATGTCGAAAAACATAGCCGCCAACAGCCAGTTTATTATGCCATAATAGTCGGTTTGCGGAACAATGCGCTCACGCCACACATCACGGAGATGTTTCATCGGATAAAGCGAGCTCAGTTTGTGCAAATCCTCAAATTCAAGATACAGCAAAGCCTTCTCGATAAGCAAATCGTCATTAATCTTGTTCTGACTTTTCGCATACGACCATAGACAGCCCATCTTCTCCAACTGGTGCCATAGGGCAGCCTTCTTATCGTTCATATTCCCGCTTTGCGACTTTCTCATAATATTTCGTATCCACGCTTTACACGCCTGCAAAGATAGAAAATGTATCCTAAATTTGCAACAAAAAGGGCTGTGAATTTACACTTTCACAAGGCTTGCAAATCAATGAGACATCATACAAGCTGTTTTATATGGTTTTAAGGAACGAAAAACAAGCTAAAACGCGATATTTTACATAAAATGCACCAGTCAGACTGCGTTGTTTTGCAGTTTTTAGCCATTCAGATTGCGATATTTTACATAAAATACACCTATCAGACTGCGTTATTTTACAATTTTCAGCCTTTCAAATTGCGATATTTTACATAAAATGCACCATTCAGACTGCGTTATTTTACATAAAACACACCCTTTATACTGCGTTATTTTGCAGTATTCAGAAACACTGCAACTCGATGAGATGCTGCGGGAGGTCTATCTTCTTGGGCTCGCCGCGCTTGCCTGTGATGAAGTAGTGGCGGGCGTATGCATAGTCGAACTTGGCAAGGAAAGCCTCGCGTATGCGGGTGCATTTCTCGTTGATGGAGTTCTTGGTGGGGTCGGTGATGTCGCGTATGCTCCGCTTTATGTTTTTCTCGATCTCGCGGTTGCCGACCTGCATGTAAATGTCGAGCAGCTCTTGATGATAGTCCGACAGATGCTTGAACACTATGCCCTCGGGATGCTTCAGGAAAAGCAGATACACGGCCTTGGGTAGCGGCTGCATGACTATTTCGATGTTGTTGTAGTCGGGGAGGAGTATCCTGAAATCCTTGTCAACGACAAGGCGGCTCATGGTAGGCCGCTCCTCGATGAGCTTGTGCAATAGGCCGAGCTGGAAACCTCTTTTGCGCAGTTCGTTTACACGGTCAAGTATCTCTTTCACCAGTTCGGAATCCTCCGGCTTCATATTCATATATGAATATCTGGAATAAACGGAGCTGGAATCTGCGTCTCCATCATTGAAACAGCTGTCGGCTACCTCGTCTTCTTCAGGCGCGGCAATCATATAACGCACTCCGTCATCTTCACAATAGACACCGCATTGTCTCAAATACCAATTAATCTGGTCGGACAAGGTGAAGTCGGAGTCGGTTTCCAACGACAAACAATAAAATTCGTAGAAAGGCGTTACTTTCGATGGTTTGAGGCGTATAAGAGCAGGGCCTGGAATCTTCTTTCCAACAACATGCCGCATCAGATCTTCCATGCCAACGTTATCGCTCATTTGAACGGAGTCCTGCTTATAATACGGAAACATATATCGGATGGATTCCAACGGTACAGGCTGATTGCTGATTTTGGGCAAATAGTTGAAAACCCAACGATGAGCTGCGAACAAGAAACAAATCTCGTTGTAATGCTCTGTAATGTACTCATTGACAGCGGGATTGTATTCATCCTCCACATAAAAAATATCCCACGCTTCGGGTTTAAAAGGCAGATCTTGGTCAAACCTGATAACGGTGTTTTTAGCATTGTCACACCACAGATTATATTGCTGCTCTCGCTGTTTGTATTGCTGATACTCCTCCGATTTCTCGTATTTGGCCCTCTTCACGTCCTCTATTGCTCTACTGTATTGAATATAGGGCACTACGGTCAGCACAAGCAGGAACAAGAACAACAACAGCGAAATCACTGGGCAAATAAGCACATAAAACAAAGGTAGCAACCATCTGTCTCCCTTAACATCATACTCTAAATTGCACCATAAATCCTTTATTAGTCTTAAGAATTCTGGCCAAGCTTCCGTAAAGAAATCATGCCATGCCTTCCTCACAGGCCTGAACACCAGCATGGCAAGGTTGAGGGCGACATATATGCATACTATTAGTAAAAAAACAGACATAAAAGCCGGGATTTAGGAGAACGAATCGTGCTTGTATTATTTTTTCAACAAGGCCAGTCCTCCCTCGGCAGTCTCTTTGTAGAGGCTGGGCAGGTCTTTTCCCGTCAGTTTCATGGTGCGGACAACCTTGTCAAAGCTGATGATGTGCTTGCCGTCCGACATCATGGCGTAGAGGTTGGCGTCGAGTGCGCGCAGTGCAGCGAAGGCGTTGCGCTCGATGCAAGGTATCTGCACCAGTCCGCAGATGGGGTCACAGGTGAGGCCGAGGTGATGCTCAAGTCCCATCTCGGCGGCATATTCCACCTGTTGTGGCGAGCCTCCGAAGAGGTAGTTTGCCGCTGCCGCAGCCATGGCGCATGCCGAACCCACTTCACCCTGACAGCCCACCTCGGCGCCCGACACCGAGGCGTTGTGGCGTATCACGTTGCCGAACAATCCCGCTGTGGCAAGGGCTTTGAGAATGGTCTTGTCGCTATAGCCGTGGTTGTGTTTCAGGTGGTAAAGCACGGCGGGCAGCACTCCCGATGAGCCGCAGGTGGGGGCTGTCACTATCTTGCCTCCCGAGGCGTTCTCCTCGGAGGTGGCAAGGGCGTAGGCCGAAACGAGGCAACGGCCTTGCAGCGAAGGCTTGTAGCTCATGGCCTTGACATAATACTGCATGGCTTTGCGCTTCAGGTAAAGGCCTCCAGGGATGACACCGTCGTTCTGCAGACCTTTCTCAATGGTGTCCTGCATGACTTGCCAGCGTTCGGCGAAGAAGTCCCAGATGTCGCTGCCTTCGTGTTTCTCGACATATTCCCAGAAGTTCATGCCATGTGCTTCGACATATTTGTGTATCTCGCTCATGCTGTTGTGCTCATAGCACTCCTCGTGGTCCAAAACGGTGTCTTCGTTGGCCAGCTCGCCGCCTCCTATGCTGTATATCTTCCATTGGTCGGTCACCGTCTCGCCGGTGAGGGCCTCGAAAAGCATTGCGTTGGTGTGGAAGCTGTGCTGTATGTCGGGCCTCCATAGTATCTCGACGGCCTTGGGAGCCATGGCCTCCATGATGGTCTTGTCGGTGAAGTGACCTTTGCCTGTTGCTGCCAGACTGCCGTAGAGCGTCACCCTGTAGCGTTCAGCGTCTTTGTTCTTGTCCCTGAAAATCTCGGCTGCCCTGTGCGGTCCCATGGTGTGGCTGCTCGAAGGGCCGAAGCCTATGCGGTAGATCTTTTTTATCGTTTCCATTTTGTTGTAGAATCGGTTATCTTGTGCCGCAAAGTTATAAAAAAAGACTGTAAAGTGAGAATGCTTTCGGCAGTCAGCCGTCAGCTATCGGCTTTCGGCAGTCAGCCGTCAGCAATTGGTTCGGACTCTGTTTTTGATAAAACTCTATTGAAAAATATGAAAAATTATGATTTTTTCCCAGAGTTTTGTCAAAATATGTTATCTTTGCGGAATAAAATATGAAGTTATGGAAAGAAAAATCATGCGTGACTTGGTTCGATGGAAGGACAAAACCAATAGGATGCCGCTTATTCTGAATGGTGCGAGGCAAGTTGGCAAGACCTATATTTTGAAAGAGTTCGGCAAGAAATATTACGAGAATACCATTTATGTGCATTTGGAAAATCAGGTTGCAACGGCGTCTTTTTTTGAAGGCGACCTCACGCCGACGCGAATCATACAATATCTAGAAGCCTCTTATGGGCAGCCTGTCAAAGCTGGCAAAACGCTGATAATCTTTGATGAGATACAATGTAGCGAGAGGGCTTTGATGACGTTGAAGGTGTTTTGTGACGAGGCTCCGCAATACCATGTCGTGGCGGCGGGAAGTCTGCTCGGTGTTGCGGTTAACCGTGAGAAGTATTCCTTCCCGGTGGGTAAAGTTGATGAACTGAATATGTATTCCCTTGATTTTGAGGAGTTTCTTTGGGCGTGTGGCAAAAAGTTTTTTGCTGATGAGACAAGAAGTCATTTTGCCGATAGCAAGCCTTTTGAGGATGGCATCCATCAGATGCTGTTGGAACTTTACAAGCATTATCTTATCACGGGTGGTATGCCCGCTGTGGTAAAACAATTTGTTGAAACACAGCAGTTTGTTGATGTGATTGACATACAAAGCCGCATTTTGAACGAATATGTGTCGGATATGGCAAAATATGCTTCCGCTGCCACTTCGGTGAAGATACGCGCCTGCTACAATTCCATTCCTGTGCAGTTGGCCAAAGAAAACAAGAAGTTTCAATATAAGATTGTACAAAAAGGGGGCAGTGCGACTTTGTTTGGTGAGTCGATAAACTGGCTGGAATCGGCTGGCATAGTGCTGAAGTGCCAAAAAACAGAGCAGGGACTGATGCCCCTTGCGGCATACGCAGACCTTTCCGATTTCAAACTCTATATGGCTGATGTGGGCTTGCTCACAATGAAGTCGGGTATTGCCTACCAGACAATACTTTCGACAGTGGTGCAGGATAACGCTTTTTTGGGAGCATTGACCGAGAATTATGTTGCGCAGCATTTGGCAACCAATGGAATACCTCTTCATTATTGGAAAAACGATAATACCGCTGAAGTCGATTTTGTGATGCAGCATGGCACAGGAATCATACCAATAGAAGTGAAAAAAGGCACACACAACAAGGCAATCAGTATGAATATCTTTGCAAAAAAATATAAATCGCCCTATTCCATCAGAATATCACAGAAGCATTTTGGTTATGAAAACAATATTAAATCGATACCGCTGTATGCTGTTTTTTGTATAGAGAAATGATAAAACTCTGTGGGAAAATATGAAAAATTCTGATTTTTTCCCAGAGTTTTATCAGAAAATCGGTTTCTATTGACACTTGGCGTTTTTCGATTTGGGTTAAACCCAGGTCGTGAGTCTGTGCTCTTGGTTACATAATCCATGGGAACGGAGCATACATTAGTCCTTGCCGGCGTGATGTTTTCTCTCAAAGCGCTGCACTTCTTCCTTGTCGGGATAGCCGTTGTAAACCACCGCACCGTTTTCGTCGAGTATCGTTAAATGAGGAACCCCGTTGAAGCGCAGGTCTTGCTTGATTGTGTTGCTTGTGTCGGCTGCCGCCCATTGGAAAGCGTAGTCGTGTTGTAGCAAAGTCTCTTCATATTGACTGAAGTCGTCATTTTTGTAAGGCAAATAGACTGCGAAATACATCCTGCTAGTGTCGGCCTTGGCCGATTCTGCCATCTCGGAGAACATCGGCATCAGAGCATGGCATTGACTGCAGTTTCTCGACCAAAAATATAGATAGACTTTTTTACCTCGCATTGTTTCTGCTGTAATATTTGTGCCATCTGGCTTGGTTAGCCTTAAAACGGGCTGCAAGTTGTCGCTTATCACCGAGGCCTCCAAGCGTCCTTCCTCTGTGGTTGAATACAGATAGTTGTAAAAAGGGTTGTCGAGAAACGCTACAGCAACCGTCATGACCACGATGACAAGTAAGCCCGAGATCCACTTGGCCTTTTCTCTGATTTTTGAAACAGATATCAATGTGGCGAGAAGTATGGCAACGATGCTGGAAGCAAGTGTCCTAAGATAAAATAAGTAGTCTCCAAATATAGCGATTGATGTGTAAACAGTTGTAAACAAGACAAATGCCAACCAGCGATTTACGCATCTGTATTTATGGAAAAGCCATGTCAGCGTTATAGAGCATACTATCGCATCCATTGCGAAAGGGAAAAAAGAGATTATTCGATCAAGATAATGATAAATACACCTTGCGACAAAACATGTCAATGCAGCGAGAATGATTGTTTTGTAGTCATGTCGGATGGGCAGCTTTGCCAAGACAAACGCCAAGAGTGCCGGAACCCAGTTATACAGGAAAAATACCGAAAAAGCAATGTCAAACCCCACCCTGATGCAATTTGCTATGATAAGGATGGGTGGTATTAGAATAAGAGTGGCAATCCAAATTTTTCTTTTTTTTATGTCGTCATATATGATCAGAAGCCCCAAGAACCATCCCAATGCAATGCTGTAGTTCATGATTATTTCAGTGTGTATCACTTTTGACATGATGGCCTGTAAAACGGCTATAGTGACAGCCAAGGCTGCACAGAGCAACCTTGTTGCTAAAAGGATGTTGTTTTTCGAGAATAAAGGTTCTAGCTTATCTGTTGCCATTTGTCTTATTGAATTTTTATTGTTTATGCGGATATTCTCTACGATTCTCAGGTCTCCGCACTTTTTTCAGGCCTGAAAACTCGGGCAGCTGCTTGCCTTGTGTCTGGTTCTCCCCCTTGGGCACGGCATGTTTCCCAAGGCTCAAGGGGGCTCGCGCAATACCAATACCCTCCATGTCGGACAAAGGCGCGGCAAAATTACATTTTTTTCCATACATTTGCACGTTTCTACCCTAATTTTTTTTTGTTTATAAGTCCGTTTGTTCTTGTCATCTGCGCTCAAACTGCCCCACGGCAGTGTCGCTTGTGTTTTCAACCACAATGGTGTAGGTGCCATCGTGGTCGCCAGTGGTAGGCAGCATTGCCATCTTCTGTACCGCCGTGTCAACGGAGCAACTGTAAACAAGGCTGCCGTTGTCATCATAAAGCAATACGTCCACATGGCCAATGTTTTGGCTGAAAGTGAGGCATACGGTGTTGCTGTTCTTTTTAGCGGTTGTGGTACTGACCAACGAACAACAACTTCCTTGTAGGTCGATTTCTTTTCCGTCCATTGATTTCTCTGTCACGTGTGTGATAAACGGATTGGGGTTGGAGGCGTTGAGTTGTTGAGCACCGAAGCTCATTGCGCAAATCGTTGCGAGAATAAAAAGTTTCTTCTTCATTTTTTTGTTTTTTGTCGGTTTGCTAACCGTGATTTTTTCGGCTGCAAAATTGAGTGGCAAAAAGGGCGTTACGAACCCCTATTCCGAACTTTTGAAGAAGATGTTTTTGAGTAAAATATTAGTAATCAAATAAATATATAGAAAGCCATTCCGAACTTTTTCGGTTGGAATTCCGAAGAATCGGGTGGAGGCAGTCCTGGTTTTAACGCAATTTAAGAGGAGTATTATCCCATTTTTGGGGAGTTGGGCAACCATCCGCTTGTCTTTTTCCTCACGCTGTTGCGGATTTTATCAACCATGGCGACACTTGTGCCGAGCATCAGTGCCTCGTCCTGTCGCGACACGTTCAAGAACGAGAGTATGAGCGATTTCTGCTCGTCGTCGGTCAATTCCGACTCGTGCCGCGCTATCTCTTTTCTGACATTCGGGTAAAGCTTGTCGAAAGCCTTCATCATTTCTTTCCAGTGGTCATCGGTGGCGAACACGGTCTTATACAGAGAGTTGAGCAGAATCTTGTCGCCGCTGTTGTTTTGGCAGATATATGCCTTTTGCATCACTGCAACTTCTTTTTTCATCTTGTCGGTGAGTTTCTGTCCGTAGTCTTGTACGACTTCCTCGTAGCTTTTGTTCATCTTGTCAATCCTGTCGGCATAGTCAAGGGCTGCTTGTCGGTTGGTTTCGTCGCTTTCGGCCAAGCGTTGCGCATAGTCGAGGGCGACTCTCTTTTCCGCTTCGCATGTGTCGGCAAGCTCCTTGTTGCGTTGCGTGAATAGGAAAAGGTTGTTTTTCATTTCCACTTCCTGCTTCCTCATCTTTGCTATGCGCGCCAAAAACACTATTGCCGTAACAAGCAGCAACGAAAGCAGTATTGTCGCAATGGTGATGATTCTCTGTTGGCTGCCAATGCGTTTGCCGAGCCTGTTTTGTAGCGATTCGTAGTCGTATTTCAACATGGCGTGTTTCACGTTTTGCTCCTGCCGGTTTTTCATCAGGTCATACAGCTCGTCCTCGTGCTTCTCGCGATACAGCAGGGCATTTGTGACATTCCCTTTTTCCTGCTCCAGGGCCGACAAAGATGCATAACACGAGATGACTGTTTCTTTGCGTATTGTAGTGTCGGTCAACATTGGTTCGATGCGACGCAAATAATATTCAGCCGAGTCGATTGCGCCCATCGAGAGGAAAACATTGCTCATATTGAGGTTGAAATACAAGTTGGATTCTGAATCTTTGTTCTCGGATTTAAAAGTGTTCAGGTATTCAATCGCTTTCTCATAGTCGCCTTTTTGACGATATAAGGCTGCAAAAACAATCAGGATTTTTTGCTTTGTTTTCTCGGAAAGAGTGGAATTGGCGTAAACAAGAGCTTTATTCAAACACAATTTTGTACTGTCGAAATCGTAAGCCAACGCATAGCAACTGGCAATTTTGTAAAGGTTCATTGCTTTCTCGGCATAATTTTTCCCGAAAAGCAAGTCGGCCTTTTGCAAAACGGCAATGGCATCGCGTTCCATACCATCATAATACAGCAGGTCTCCAATATGGTAGTCGGCCCGTGCCGCTATCAGCGAGTCGCCTTTCATCAGGGCGTATAGCTCGGCTTTCTTGAAAGAGTTTGTCGCTGCTTTCGGGTCGCCGAAGCGTTTCTGGTCGAAGCCGTAGAGCATGGCGGCATGGGCGGCTTGGTCAAGGTCGCCTTTGCGTTTGTAGTATTCGGATGCGTCGGCAAGGTCGGGCAGTGTGGTCACAAAGCAGCCACGCACTTCGCGCGGCTCGCCGAGGCTGTCGAAGAGGGTCTCGGCCTGCAACATGGCCATCTCCATGCGGAAACGCTCGCCATAGTGTATCTCCATGCGCATCAAGCTGTCGATGATGCAGAGGCAGCTGTCGGGGTCGGAATAGCGCAGAGCCTCGGCGTGCTCAAGTATGTGCCACGCACGGCGGGCGGTGTAGTCGCACCCCGTCAGGGCTATGATTGCCAACAAGATACATGCTATGCGGCGTATTGCTTTCATGCCGCAAAGGTACGAAAATTTAGTTTTCAGACACGTGACCGAACGACATGCGGCACAAGGCACTTTTTTCTGCCGTAAACCAGCGGAATGTGTCAATTTTTTAACGATTCCGCTGGTTTGTGAACGTGACACTTTTTCAAAGTGTTGATTTTTAGACTATTGGTAAAAACAAATCGTCAAGTGTTATTTCGCCTTGAATTTCGTCAGTATAGGCATTGTGAGCAAGTCCGTTTGTTGTGACCATTATGAGATGAACGGCGCTTTGTGTTTTTGTGACTTCGGCAAAGGTCGTTTTTTTCTGAATGAGCTCCTGCTCATAATCTTTGGTTATCGCATACTCCTTTTTGCTGTATTTCATTTCACAAAGGTCTATCACATTGTCGCTTCGGTCAATGAGCAGGTCTATCTGAACGCCTTTCCTGCCGGTCTCGGTGTCGGGTGTGCAACGCCATGCGTACTCGCTGCTCACTATACCGCTTATGCCCAATTTTGTCTTGATTTGCTCGGTATGCCAAAGGCAGACTCTCTCGAAAGCAAGCCCGCACCAGGTGTTGTATTGCGGTTTTCCCTGAGTCGTCTTCCAATAGTTTTTGCCAAGACGCTTTCCGTTCACGAATTCATAATAGAATAAGGTGAAATGGTCAATCAGCTGGAAAATATCATCTTTTACTTTACGTCCTTTCATGGAATAACTGCGTATGAATCCACACCATTCCAAGTCGTGGAGTATTCCCGAAAAACTGCCGTTATCCTCAAATTTGCCCGATTGTATAAGTTCAAGTCTTGTCATTCCCTTTTTCTTTTTGGCGAGCAGCTCTATAACCTTGATGTAAGGTTCCGGCTTGTTGAAAAGAGAGGCGTACAGCATTTCGAACTCATCGTGAAGATAGCCGTCTGGCGAGAAGACAAGACGGTCGATTTCTTGTGTCAAGCTTGCGCCTCGTTCCAGCAGACTCCAGTAATAAGGCACCCCGCCAAAAACCATATATCCTTCCAAAATCTGTTTGCGGGTAAGTTTGATTCCGCGTGACAGGGTGAGTGCCTCACATTCGTGCAGTGTGAAAGGTCTCAACATGATACGGTGATTCAGGCGGTTGTGAAGCCCACCCTTGTTTTTGATAATCTTCTTTACCATCCATGAGGTCGCGCTACCGCAAACTATGAAAACGACATCTTTGCGTGCCGAGGCCCAACCGTTCCAAAAAGCCTCCAATTCAGACAAGAATCCCGAACGAGGCGTGTCCATCCATGGAAGTTCGTCGATAAACACAATTTTTTTCCCTTTGGGTTTAGATTCGATGAACCGTCTCAACTCTCTGAAAGCCATCGGCCAATTGGTCAGACTGGCAACATCCCTCAATCCCTGCTCTTTCAAAGCCAATTGAAACCTGACTAATTGTTTGCGCGATGACAGGCTTGCCGCACTTGTGTACTGGAAACAAAATTCATTGTTGAATGTTTCGCGAATCAGAAAAGTCTTTCCCACACGCCGGCGGCCGTACACGGCAATGAATTGTGAATACTCTTCGTCAAGTGCGTTTCTCAAGATGCGTTTTTCCTTTTCTCGTCCTATCAACATAGTATTAAAATTTTCGCAAAACTAATAATTTTTCAGCCGCAAACCAGCGGAATGTGTCATTTTTTTGACGATTCCGCTGGTTTGTGAACGTGGCGCTTTTTCAAAGTGTTGATTTTTAGACTATTGGTAAAAACAAATCATCAAGTGTTATTTCTCCTTGAAAACACTTTCTAACGACTTTTGACTTCAAACTTAACAACTTCCAACTTTCAACTTCAAATTGACTGAATAATTGCCTCCACCATGTTGTATGCACCGTCGTAAACATCAGAAAGTTCGGCATCGAGCATGAAGGCAGGGGTGGTGAAAACCTTGTTCTCGTGGTCGATCACCACATCGCCGTGCTCCGACTGTATGTGATGGGCTCCCATCTTGCGTATGTTGTCCACATCGGGAGTGCCGTCGTTGCCAAGGGTTATGTGTACGTCTTTTATCAGCTTGGCAAACAGCACGGGGGCGATGCACATTCCGCCTATGGGCTTGCCTGCGGCGTGCATCTCGTTGATGGCTCTTGCCACATCGGGCATGACCTGCATCTCGGCGCCCTTGAAGGCATAGTCGCACAGGTTTTTGGCTGCACCGAAGCCTCCGCTGAAGACCAAAGCGTCATAATCGTCAGCCTTGAAAGCCTCGATAGGCAGAACCTTGTCGCGGGCTATGCGCGAAGCCTCGACCAATATGTTGCGTTCCTCGTTGGCGACAACACTTTTCGAGTGGTCAACCACGTGGAACTGATTTCTGTCGGGCGCGAAGCACTGGAAAGCGCATCCTTGCTGGCTCAGCGAAAGTAAAAGTGTCACGGCCTCGTTTATTTCGGCACCGTCCATGCGGCCGCATCCGGCCAGTATAACTGCAAATTTTTTCATGTCTGTTTTTGTTTTGATACGCAAAGTTAATGTTTTTTCTTCAACTCTTGACAAAAAACTACTCTGTGGCAAAGTTTTTGATGCAAAACAAAAAAAATCCGTGTATGAAGAGACTTGTTTTGTACCTGTTATTGTCGTTTATAGGCAGTGCTGCCATAGCTCAGACCATCCGCCTGAAAGACCAGTGGGGCGAGAAGCTGTATTATGTTGAGGGCAACACCATCCGCCTGAAAGACCGTTGGGGTGAGAAGTTGTTTTATTTTGACAACGGCACCATACGTGTTAAAGACCAGTGGGGTACGAAACTCTACTATATGGACGGAAACACTGTTCGCCTGAAGGACCAGTGGGGCGAGAAGCTACTCTATTTCGATGAAAACACTATACGTTTGAAGGACAGGTGGGGCGAGAAGCTCTTCTATCTCGATGGCAACACGCTTAGGCTTAAAGACCGCTGGGGCGAGAAATTACTCTATTTCGAGGGAGTTCCGCCGCTGTGGGTGCTGGCTTGCGTGGTGTTGTGACGGACGGTGATGATTACCAGATCGTCAGGAGAGCTCGGGACTTTTTTTCAAGAAGACATAATGCAGAAGTCAGAAGACATAATGGGAGTTAAATAGGAAGTTACAATAGAAGTTAAAAGGGAAGTAAAAAAACGGCTTCCTTGTCCCCCAGTCATTGCGAGAAACGAAGCAACCTTTAGCTCGCTGCATAGCAGCAATCAGAGGGGGTGCCTGCAAGGCGGGGGAGTCTGATAATCAATATATTGCATTAACATTCTTGGCCTCCACCAATCCCCCTGGCACCCTTATTGCTTCGTTCCTCGCAAGGGGGAAATCCCTGCCCGCCATGGGTACTCGCAGTCACGAGTCAGAAAAACAAATCAACAACTTAACAAATCAACAACAAAACACTTCGACAGGCTCAGTGTGCGGTTTTTTTCTGACAATGACAATGACGATGACAATGACTAGATTGTCTTCTTTTAAGTTTTCACGACTTATCATCTTAACAACTTAACATCTTAACAAATTAACACTTCGACAGGCTCAGTGTGCGGAAAACTTCAACAAATCAACATCAAACAAATCAACATCAAACAAATCAACATCAAACAAATCAACAAATCAACATCAAACAAATCAACAAATCAACATCAAACAAATCAACAATTTATTTATCTTTGCAGCCGATTTACAAGTCATGCCCTCATTCTTTAATTTTAAAATATTATAATCAAATGATTACAGTTGAAACCCAAAAAGACATTTGTAAGAGGATTGATGCCTTGAGGAGGTATCTTTGACGTTGACAAACGTACTATAGAAGCACAAGAGCTGGAAGAGAAGACGCAAGACCCTGAGTTTTGGAGCGACCCCAAGGCAGCCGAGGCTGTGATGAAAAAGATGCGCGAGGTGAAGTCGTGGCTCAACGGCTACAAGGAAGCTGCCTCGGCTTACGATGACCTTGCCGTGCTTGTCGATTTTGCCAAAGAAGGTGAAGCCACAGAGCAGGAAGTGGACGAGCAATATTCCAAGACATTGGAGATAGTTGAGAATCTGGAGTTTAAAAACATGCTTCGTGAGGAGGCCGACCCGATGAGTTGCGTGCTGAAGATCAACTCTGGCGCAGGCGGCACTGAGGCTCAGGACTGGGCCCAGATGCTCATGCGTATGTATATGCGCTATGGTGAGAACCACGGTTACAAAGTCACCATCAGCGACCTGCTTGAAGCTGACGATGCCGGCATCAAGTCGGTGACGATGAAGCTCGAGGGCGATTATGCATACGGCTACCTGAAAGGCGAGAACGGCGTGCACCGCCTAGTGCGCGTCAGCCCCTACAACGCCCAAGGCAAGCGCATGACATCTTTTGCTTCGGTCTTCGTGACACCGCTCATCGACGACAGCATTGAGATTGTTGTCGAGCAGTCGCGCCTCTCGTGGGACACCTTCCGCAGCGGTGGCGCAGGCGGACAAAACGTGAACAAGGTGGAGTCGGGCGTGCGTTTGCGTTACCAATACAAAGACCCATACACTGGCGAAGAGGAAGAGATACTTATAGAAAACACTGAGACCCGCGACCAACCCAAGAACAAAGAGAACGCTTTACGCTTGCTGAAATCACAACTTTACGACCGTGAACTGCAACACCGCATGGAGGAACAGAACAAGATTGAGGCGGGCAAGAAAAAGATAGAGTGGGGCAGTCAGATACGCAGCTATGTATTCGACGACCGACGCGTGAAAGACCACCGTACCAACTATCAGACATCTAATGTTCAAGCTGTCATGGATGGCGACATCGACGCCTTCCTTAAAGCATATTTAATGGAGTTTGGAGGCAAGAAAAACGAGAATTGATTAAATATTGATAATACTATGAAGAGATTTTTTTTGCTTTTGCAATAGTTGCCACAATTTGCTTTGGGATGTCAAGCGTGGCTTTTGCTTCAAATGGGCTGCCTGAAATGAAAAAAGGCACAGGAAAACCATCCCAAAATCGTAGAGTTCGTTGCCCAGTATTTCCCCGAGGCCACAGTGCTTTCAGTCTATCGTGACAGTAGGGAGTGGGAAGTCATGCTTTCCGACTTCACCAAACTGGAATTCACAAAAAAATATGAATGGAAGAAGGTTGACTGCAAGCACTCTACGGTTTACACTGAAGTTCCTGCCGAGCTGGTTCCCGAGCAGATTGCTTCTTATGTCAACACCACGTTCCAAGGCTTGAGCATCGTTAAGATCGGCAGAGATCGCCGCGACTGGGAGATTGAACTCGTCAACAAAGTCGACCTGAAGTTCGACAAGATGTTCAACCTTATAAAGATGGATTAACATTTTTTTTCAATATGTCATGTGAAGACGGTTTGCGCAAGTGAGCCGTCTTTTTTTTTTGATTTTAATTTTATTTGTATCTTTGCAAAAATAAAATGAGATAATATGATAACATTTCTTGTTTCGGTAGTTGTATTGTTTTTGGGCTATTTCATATATGGAAAGTTTGTCGAGAATGTCTTTGGCGCCGACCCGCAGCGTGCCACTCCCGCTGTCACCATGGCCGACGGTGTTGACTATGTGCCGATGAAGCCCTGGCGCATCTTCCTGATTCAGTTCCTTAACATAGCTGGCGTGGGTCCCATCATTGGCGCCATCATGGGAGCTCAGTTCGGCACTGCCTCTTTCCTTTGGATAGTGCTGGGAAGCATCTTCGCTGGCGCCGTCCACGACTATCTGGCTGGCATGATTTCGCTCCGCGACCGTGGCGCAAGCCTCCCCGAGATTCACGGAAACTATCTGGGCAAAAAAGCCAAGCACGTAATGCGTGCCTTTACCGTCATCCTGATGATACTCGTCGGTGTTGTGTTTGTCAGCACACCCGCCACGCTGATCATGGCCAACTTCACACCCGGATGGAACAAATACATCTGGATTGTCATCATTTTGGCATACTACCTCATCGCTACACTTTTGCCTATCGACAAACTCATTGGCAAGATTTATCCCATCTTCGGTTTTTTGCTTCTCGGAATGGCAGTGGCCATAGTGGTGGCGTTTTTCATCTATAAGCCTGAAATTCCAGAGTTGTGGAGCGGCTTGCAGAACCGTCATCCAGATGCCGACAACAGCCCCATCTTCCCGATGATGTTCATCTCGATAGCATGTGGAGCCATTTCGGGCTTCCACGCCACGCAGTCGCCGCTCATGGCGCGTTGCATGGTGAACGAGAAACAAGGGAGACCTATCTTTTATGGTGCCATGATAACAGAAGGCATCGTCGCCTTGATATGGGCCGCCGCCGCTGCCTACTTCTTCGGTCCCGACAGCGTCGTCGATGTGACGGGAAAGAGCGGTGCCGCCATAGTGGGCATAATAGCCAACACATGGTTCACGCCCGTCATCGCCACCATCACCATTCTGGGTGTCATATCCGCTGCCATCACCTCGGGCGACACGGCCTTGCGCTCGGCACGCCTCATCATGGCAGACTTTATGAACTTCAACCAAAAACCTATCCGCAACCGCTTGATTATAGCTATACCTCTATTCGCTGTCACAGCAGCCATCCTTGTCTATAGCATCGCCGACGACAAAGGCTTCCAGTTCATATGGCGCTACTTCGCATGGGCCAATCAGGTTCTGGCGACAGTGACACTATGGGCTATAACCGTCTATCTCAGCAAGAACAAAGGCAAGATGTGGTATCTCATCACCCTGCTTCCCGCTTTGTTCATGACGATGGTGACGGGATGTTTCCTCTTCGTGGCGCAGAGCTCCGACGGAGGCTTTGGTTCGCTGCTGAGCCGTCCCGTGGGCTATGCCATAGGCGGTGCGATAACACTCGTTGCTTTGGTGTTGTTTATTGTTTGGAAGGTTAGAAGCAAAAAACAGACTTCGTGACATGTGGAACTAAATCGCGTTTCGTGTCCCGCAGTCCCGTGTCAATCATATAAGAAATAGAAATGAAAAGAGGCAAAAACACCTGCAGAATTCTGAAGGAAATCCGCAAGAAGATAGCGGATGAGAACGACATTGAGTTTGTCGTTTCGGAATGCACCTATCAGGGCGACTGCCTTGGCACCTGTCCGAAATGCGAGGCCGAGGTGCGCTATCTCGAGCGTGAGTTGGAGAAACGCCAGCGTATTGGCAAGGCGGCTGTGGTGACAGGTCTTGGTGTATCGACCCTCTTGGGTCTGACAGCCTGCGGAAACAGCTCTAATAATTCTGTTCCCGATGGTGAAAAAGCATCTGATACTCTCATAGTTCCTTTATCCGAAGACAACAATTTTGATACGGTTGTTTTTACTGATACGATAAATAGCCAATTGGATAGTATTACTGAAAAAGACAAGGGATGTCCTGCCAGGATAGTTTATGATCTACCGATTCCTGGTGATGTAATTGAAGTTTCTAGTTATGACAATTCCGTAAAAAATGCGGATAGTGTGAAGGACAATGATGCTGGAGATGAATGGATAGAAAAAGAAGGAGAGGCGGTTAGTGACGATCTTGAAGTTTTTAAGGTTGTTGAACAGATGCCGGAATTTCCAGGAGGTACCGAAGCTCTTAAAAGTTATCTGGAAAAAAATGTCCACTATCCAAAAGAAACTATTGATATGTGTGTGATGGGATATGTGTTTGTTTCTTTTATTGTTGAAGTAGATGGGAGCATCAGCAATGCGAAAGTAGAAAAAGGTTTGGGTCACGGTTTTGATGAGGAGGCTCTTCGTGTTGTTAACGCCATGCCGAAGTGGAAACCAGGAAAGCAAAGAGGCAAGCCTGTCAGAGTGTTATACAACTTGCCAATCAGTTCTAAATTGTAATTTTGTAACTTTGTAAATCAGAAACTAAAAACATACAGATATGAAAAAAGCGATAAAAACAAACAATGCGCCTGGCGCAATCGGGCCTTACAGCCAAGCTATCGAGGCCAACGGAATGCTGTTCATCTCGGGTCAACTGCCCATCAATCCTGCTACCGGCACTATGCCTGAGGGTGTGACTGCCCAGACTGAGCAGAGCATGAAGAATCTGCAAGCCATTCTTAACGAGGCTGGCATGACCTTCGACAATGTGGTCAAGTCAACTTGCCTCTTGGCCGATATGTCGTATTTCGGCGACATGAACGCCGTCTATGGCAAATACTTCACCGCCGACCCGCCAGCGCGTGCCGCCTTTGCAGTGAAAGAGCTGCCCAAAGGCGCCTTGGTCGAGATTGAGATGATTGCCGCAAGGTGATTTTTTGACTGCGGGACATGAGTTGTTCAGCTTGAAGTTAAGAGTTGTTCAGTTAAAAGTTAGAATTTGACTGCGGGACACGAGACTCGTGACTCGAGGATATGGCTGATAGCTGACAGCTAAACACTAACAGTCCCTATTTGCCTCAATATTCCTCTTCAAAGCCTCCATGCCAGCGCGTTTCAGCGGTGAGTGGGGGCTTATCTTTTGGTAGGTTGTCTCGTCAAGATTTTCCCAGTCGTTGTCGGTCATGGCTTTGAGGGCCTCGCTAGGCGCGAACTCCGCTATGTTATTAGGTGTGGCGAACCTGAGGTTGTAGGGGCACACGTCTTGGCAGATGTCGCAGCCGAGAATACAGCCGTGAAGGTCGGTGCCTTGCGGCAGCTCGCCTTTGTATTCCACGGTGAGGTATGAGAGGCAACGTCGCGCGTCGATGTTGAAAGGGGAGAGGGCCCCTGTAGGACAAGCGTCGATGCAGCGGTGGCAGCGTCCGCAGTGGTTCTCTATTGGCTTGCCTATGGGTGTCAGCTCGATGGGAAGAAAGAGGTGCCCTATGAAGAGGAATGAGCCTCGTTTCGGGTCGATGAGGGTGTTGTTCTTGCCTATGAAGCCCAATCCACAGTTTACAGCCCAGGCCCTGTCCATAACGGGTGCCGAGTCGGTGAACATGCGGCTGGTGCTCAGTGTCTGTTGTGTCTCAGCCTCTATGAAGTCGAGCAGCTGGTGAAGCATCTTCTTCACCACCTCGTGATAGTCCTGCCCGTAGGCGTATTTGGCTATCTTCAGCCGTCCATTGGGGTTGAGTGCTTCTTTTGGGTAGTAGTTGAGTGTCACCGACAGCACGGTCTTGGTGCCTTCGACGAGCAGGCGCGGGTCGTAGCGTTTCTCCTTGTTGCGTTGCAGGTAGCTCATCTCGCCCTCGTTGCCCAGGCTCAGCCATTGTTCTATGCGCTCGCTGTGGAAGTCGAGACGTTCGGCTTTTGATATGCCACAGGCGGCGAAGCCAATACGGACTGCTTCGGCAACAATACGTTCCGACAGTGATTTGTCGAATTCCATAAGTGACAGGAGGGGCTTAGAACGGACTCAGCGACAAGCCAACCGACAGAGGCATGACCACTGGGCCGCCGCTGGCCTCGCTGAACACTCTGTTCATCTGGAAGGCAACGTATGCCGTAACCCATTTGTAGCCTATGCGGAATGTGGCTGTATAGGCGTAGCGCTCGAGTATGTCTTTGTTGATGCGAGTGTATTTCTCGTGTATCAGGGTCCCTTCTTCGTCAAGACCCACATATTTCGTCTTGGCACCTACTTTAATGCCGAACTTGAAGCCTATGCCGATCTTCACCGCGTCTTTTATGCGGAAACGCATCTCAAGAGGTATCTCAATGTAGGTCGGGTTGATTTTAAAGCGCTTGAAGTCGGACGAGTCGGAATATTGGGTGAATGTTAGTTCTGATTTGTAGGGGTTGTCGATGCGGCTTTTCGAGTAGTAGTTGTGCGACGACATTCCCACACCCAGGCTCACCTGGTGTTTCGACTTTCTTCCCAAGGGGAAGTTGTATGTTATCCACGTGCCAACACCCTGGTTGAACTTGCGTGGCACCCAGTTGTCGTTGGTCTTCAGCTGGAAGTCGGTGAAAAGGTCGACACCGAGTGTGATTCTATCATCGGTTTTGTTTTTGATGAGTTGGGCAAAGGCGCCTGATGTTATTATCAGTGCTATTATCAGGGAAAGAACTTTCTTCATGTTTAATTCGATTAAAGCGGCAAAATTATGTAATTTATTCTAATCCGTCAAGAATTTTCATTCTCTTGTCCAATAGTTCGTTCATCTCTTCGTCGTTGAGGTCGGGGTTCGAGAGTCGTTTGTCTATCTCGTCAAGCAGGTCGCTGCGTTTTTCTATGTCGTTGGGCAGAGCTGCCACCTCGGCTTCTTTCTGCTGCAGAGCATCGTATTCGTTGAATTGCGAGGGCAGGTCGCCTAGTTTTATACCTGCTCCGCTGAGTGAACCCATCAAGGATGTTATCAGGCTCTTGGTGAAGGGATCGAGCTTAAAGACCTCGACTTTGATGTTGTTCTTTATCTCGTCGAAATTGGAGAACAAAGCCTTCAACTCCTCCAACTGTTCGGGAGTGATGCCAGGTATGTTGTTCAGGTCCTGATTCGAGAGGTATTTCTTCAACTTGTCGAAAATACTGTCCAGGCTGTTATTGATATCTTCGTTATTGATATTATTTTCGTCCATGATGTCTCTATAACTTTTATTTTAACCAAATATTGTGTATATGACTTTTAGGTTGGCAAACTTACACAAAAAACTTGAATAAAGCGGCATTTTATTGAAAAAATAGTTCCGACTAAGACAATGACAATGACTACGGGACACGTGATGGCGAGACACGAGAGTTGTTCTGTTCCACGCGTCCCGTGTCCCGCAGTCTCGCGTCAGGAAAACAACCTCGTTTCGACAAGCTCAATGAGCGAATATCTACAGGCTCGGTGTGTGGAAGAAAACAAATAAACAAATCAACACCAAACAAACCAACAATTTAATTACTTTTGCAAAAAAATACAGTTATGGAATTCTCAACATTAAAGATACAGCTTGGTGAAAGTGTGGCATGGGTGAGCCTCAACCGTCCTGAGGTGCACAATGCCATGAACGACGTGATGATACAAGAACTGACAGAGGTCTTCGACTGGCTTGATTGCCGCGACGATGTGCGTGTGATAATGCTTAAAGGAAATGGCAAGTCGTTCTGTGCCGGTGCCGATTTGGCCTATATGCGTGATGTGGCGAAAAAGGGTTATGACGCCAATTATGCCGATGCCGAGAAGCTTTCGCGTCTGTTCAGGGCAATATATTTTTGCCGTAAGGTGGTTGTATGTGTCGTTCAGGGGGCGTGTATGGGCGGTGCCAATGGTTTGATCTCGGCTTCCGACATTGTCATTGCCGACAAAGGGGCTTTCTTTGCTTTCCCCGAGGTTCTTTCGGGACTTATTCCCGCCACCATCTCACCTTTTGTGGTACAGCGTTGTGGAATGTCGGCTTCGCGCGAGTTGATGCTCACCGGACGTCGTTTCTCTGCCGAGGAAGCCAAGGCTATAGGCATTGTCAATGTGCTTGCTGACGATGTTCCTGCCGCCGAGAGTGCCTGCCTCGAGCAGCTGATGAAGGCCTCGCCCGAAGCTGTGGCCTCGTGCAAGCGTCTGTTGCAGAGTGTTGCACACATGGACGACCCTGAAGCACCGGTTTTTGAACTCACCTCGGCCATGATAGCCGCAAGCCGTGCCTCCGCCGATGCGCAGGAAGGGACTACTGCTTTTCTTGAGAAACGCAAACCCAGCTGGTGCCAGCAATGACTTTTGAGAAAAATCGTGTAAAACTCACTGCTCCAGACTTCCCTGTTTTTTGTGTTTCTGTTTTCTCGTGTATCGTTTCTTGTTGACGGTGACCGATGATTGTTTGAGAGGTTTGCCGTGCTGTGCTATCTCTTCGGCACGTCGTGCTGCCTTGAATGCTTTCAGAGCGTCTTGGGCTGGAGTTGCTTTCTTGTTCTTCTTCATGGTTTTATTGTTTTTGGCCTGCAAAGATACATTTTTTTGGCGATGGCGACGACCATATTCACATATAGATTCAGCAGCCCGCGTGTCCCTTGCCTTGCAGTGACGCTGCAGCCTAACAAATCAACAACACGTTATTTCGACAGGCTCAATGAGCTAGAAACTTCAACAAATCAACAGATCAACAAATCAACAGATCAACAAATCAACAAATCAACAGTCCCCGCGTCTCGTGTCCCGCAGTCCCGCATCAAACAAACAACTCAACACATTAACATCAAACAACTTAACATCTTAACAACTTAACGACTTAACGACTTAACGACTTAACAACTTAACGACTTAACAACTTAACAAATCAACAGGTCAACAAAAAACAATCAACATATTTTTTTGTATCTTTGTCCTTCCAATGGCATGAAGATTGTATTTTTTCTCAGACAAATAAATTAATGTTAAACATAAAAATGGATAAAATGAAAAGATTTACAAAGCAAATCCTGACAGTTGCGGTGCTGTTTTTCGCCGTCTTGACCGCCAATGCTCAAAACAAGGTTTTCGACAAATATGCCGACATGAAAGGTGTTGAGTTTGTAACCATAGGCAAGTCGATGCTGGGCGATGCACTTGATGCCCAATTGGCCAAACGTTTCGACAAGATGTTTGTTATGAATGTAACGGGCAAGGATGCTAGAAAGAAAATTGCAGCCGACATCAAAAAGCTTTCTGCCGACAAGAACTATGATGTGGTGATGAGTGGAAAAGAAGACGATGCCAAATACGAAGTTTTGTTCAATGAAAAAAGCTCTCCTTCGGAGTTTGTCATCAGTGTGTCGAACGACCAAAACTATGTTGTTATGGTTTTCATTGGTGATTTCACACAAGATGACTTGGATAGTCTCATGGATTTGATGGATGATGCCGAAGACGAGTAAGCATTTGACAAAGAAAAAAGAGGGTGATTCAAGTTTGATTCACCCTCTTTTTTGTTGTGTTGTTCCCGTTTTTACTTCACGGTGAACTTCACCACCTGTGCGTTGTTCTCGCTGCGAAGCATATAGACGCCTGCCGAGAGGTCGCTGATGTTGATGCTCTGTCCGTCGCTGAGGTGTGCGCTCTTGACGACTTGGCCGAGTGTGTTGATGATGTTCACTTCCTCGGTGCCGTTCAAGCCATTCACGCGGATAACGTCGTTAGCAGGGTTGGGCATGACGCTAAGGGCAACTTCGCTGTTTTCGCCGATACCGTCGTATGAACCAGTGACAACAACATCGTCAACAATCCAATCATGGGCGCATTCGCCATAGTAGTAGAAAATCACTTGAATGGTCTGCCCTTTGTATTCTGACAAGTCAACTGAAAACTGTGTCCAAGTGTCTTCTGTCATCTCACCAATATGGTCGTTCATGTCCCAAATAATATTGCCTGCGCCAGGTGTATAGTCCTCTGTTGTAATGTAAATTCTGGAGCCATTGCTAGGCATATCTGACAAATCCCAAACTTTGGTATAGAATGATAGAGTTGCGTTATAGCCGGCAGGTATTCTTATTTTGGGAGATACCAAGTCGGCACCTTGATTGTCGTAGTTGCATGCCCAGTGGTGCCATGCTGCATAGTCGTCATAGCCGCTGTAGTCGATTCTGTCCCAATAGGCTGAGTAGTAGCCGTTTTGGGTGTTGTAGTCGTAGGTGTACCAGTCGTCCCAATATGTAGCCCCATTCTCGAAATGGTCTTCGAAAGGCAGATTGTAGGTGGTTTCGCTTGAATTGCAAATCATGGCTATCTTGCGTATGCTTTCTGTGGTGTATGATACACTGACTTCCTGCCCGTCAAGCCAATATTTGCCACCTCCGTTTGCCGCTGTGTAAACGCCGTGGTTGTTGGCAACGATGTTACCCACAGAGGTACTTGGCGCATGATAGGTGAAAGATTTGGAGAAAGAGGTTTCTGTGTAATTAAATTTATAGACTCCGGATTCTACTCCAGTCACCGTGTACGACACATAAATGTTGCCGGCGTCCTGATAAAGGTGTTTGCATATTGACGCGTTGTCGGATACTGTACCTATTAGTGTCATGTTGTTGGTTGAGCTGGTTGCTGAGGCGGAAAGTTTCCAAAGTGCGCCTTTCCATACGCCGTTTTCTTTCACTTTACCGCAGATGTACAGATTGCTGTTGTAAAGTGTAATGTCGTAGCCGTAGCTGTATTGTCCGCTAACGTAGGCGTTGCCTATTGGTTCACCGTTCTTCCACACGGTGACATACGAATAGTCTTCACCGCCGCTGCCTTCGCTGGATGCTTCGCCGCCGCATGTGAACACATCGCCGTTAACTACTGTAATGCCCATCATTTTGCATTCGTAGCCGTTTGCTGTCTTTTCGTAGAACACAGACCCGTTTTTTGTTATGTAGCCATAGTCGCGGCCATCATCGCTGTGATAGCTGCCAGAGGCATAAATGTCGCCGTTTTCGTATGCCAAACCGGTCAAAATTATGCCTCTACCAGTGGGGCTGTTGTAAATAACACCGGCGCCCACCTTATTAACATCAGTCCAGTGGTTCATTTCCGTTCCTTCAGTATTCTGGAAATGGTTCAGGTAATACACACTGCCGTCTTTAGTAGCAATCATGTCTTCCAAGTAGTAATTAAAATTAGGGGTGGTGCTGTAATAGTGTTGCACCTCTGTCCCGTTTTTGTAAATCTTGTACTCATAACCTGTTTCAGTTACAGATTTATACGTGCCTAAATAAATGTCCTGCGCCATTGCGCCTGCGGCTGTCATAAGTGCCGCTGCAAAGAGTAATAGTTTCTTCATGATTCGTATTTTTTTTATTAATTCCTATTTTTTTTGCAAAGATAATGCATTTATATGAAATAAGTGTTTTTTTGTGTCATTTTATTGTATATGTTTTGGCTAAATTGATGAATACCAAATATTTACTAAAAACAGACTTTGTGTTGTCATAATTGCTTAAACTAGTCGTATTTATGGTGTCATCACCTATTTTAGCAATTTTTTGCATGTTTTTCTAAAAAAAATCGGCCAAGCCAAGGCTCAGCCGATTCTTTTCGTTAAGTGTTTTTTTGTTACTTCACGGAGAACTTCACCACCTGTGTGCTGTTCTCGCTGCGGAGCATATAGACACCTGCTGAGAGGTCGCTGATGTTGATGCTCTGTCCGTCACTGAGGCGTTCGCTCTTGACGACTTGGCCGAGTGTGTTGATGATGTTGACTTCCTCGGTGCCGTTCAAGCCGTTCACGCGGATAACGTCGTTGGCAGGGTTGGGCATGACACTGATGGCAGCGTTTTCGCCATCTTCTTTGACACCGTCATATTCGCCGTAAACCTCAATGTCGTCCACAAGCCAATTGTGTGCGTTTTCACCATTGTAGTAAAACACCACGCTGATCACATGGCCTTTGTATGCGCTCAAGTCAATCTCTATCGACTCCCAGCTGTCGTCGTGGCACAGATCCATGTGGTCGTCCATCGTCCAGACCTTGGTTTGCGGATAATTGGTGAAATTGCTTTGTGACAATTGCTCGTCGTCTGCAACTAGAACATATACAGAGCAACCATTGCTGTTTTGTGGGTAATCCTGCGAATACATGACCCTAGAGTTAAAGCTGAGGGTGACATTGTAGTCGCTCGGAATCCTAATCATAGGTGAGGCGAGGTCGCCTTCCTGATATGTTGAATTATATCTATGTGATGCACAAATGTCGGTGCTATTGTTGTAGTCATACCTTGTCCAATATGAGGCGAGGTTATCGTTGCTATCGTCGTAATCCCATGTCATCCACTGGTTCCACTCCGTCGAGCCGTAGCTGAAGTGTTCTGTGAAAGGCAGTTGATACACTTTGTTTGGAATAACGTTTTCTACAACGGCTATCTTGTGGGGCTTGTAGGCGCTTGTGAATTGTATGCCCGTTTCATTGAATGTGGAACCGCCAGTGCCGACAACAGGGTTGCCTCCGTTGTAGGCTGCGTAGATGCCAGAGCTGCTTGCCGCTATACCTGCCGAGCCTGAAGGAGTGCCAAGGTTGCCCAGTGTACTGAAAATGCCTTTGGGATAGTTGTATTTCCATACATACTCCTTGTCGCCCGCTATGCAGCCTACCATATAGATGTTGTAGGCATCGTAAGCCATCTTGTTGAAAGTCACGTTATAGTTAGCGCTCGGGTTGTCAACTTGAGCGATTTTGCTGAAATTATCTGCGATCGGTGAGCTTAAGCCTGTTGCGATGCTATAGAGCATACCACTCCAGTGGTTGTCAACTTTCATCTCTCCCATGAGGTAGAGGCGGCCGTTAAACTGTTCCACGTCGGTGAAGCGTGAGTAGGAGCTGGTAGCAACCTGTGCATAATACTCACCGTTTTTGTAAACCGTGCCGTAGGCATAGTCGGGGGTGCTGGTGCCCATTGAGTTGTTTTCGCAACCAACGGTCCAGATGTTGCCCAACTGGTCGATGGTGATGCCGTTGAACTCGGTGCCGTAGTCCGACTCGGAGAAGTGGTAAATGACGGTACCGTCTTTCACCACATGGCCGAATTCACGGTTTGTCTCATTGCCGTGGTAATAGCCTGCGCCATAAATATGTCCGTCGTACCAGGCTAAGTCGTTGATTTTTATGCCTTGGCCTGTAGGACAGTCGTAAATACGATCGCAGGCGTTTGTTGACGGGTTGTATCTGTAGATGTCGGTCCAGTTCGCACTACTGTTTACTGTGAAGTAAACGCAACCGTCGCCACCTGTTATCATGTCTGTACAGGTATAGGTGTAGCCTGATGAGCCCCAATTGCGTATTTCAACGCCGTTCTTTTGGAAATACATGGTTCCATCTCCATTGTTGTAGATGGTTTGTGCTGTGTAGATGTCTTGCGCCATTGCGCCTGCGGCTACGAAGAGTGCCGCAACAAAGAGTAACAATTTTTTCATGATTCGTATTTTTTTAGTTAATTCCTTATTAAATTGATGCTGCAAAGATAATGCATTTATATGAAATAAGTGTTTTTTTGTGTCATTTTATTGTATATGTTTTGGTTAAATTGGTGAATACCAAATATTTACTAAAAACAGACTTTGTGTTGTCATAATTGCTTAAGCTAGTCGTATTTATGGTGTTATCGCCAATTTCAGCGGCTGGTTGCTTGTTTTCTAAAATAAAAAAATCGGCCAAGCCAAGGCTCAGTCGATTCTTTTCGTGTTATGTTGTTTGTAAAAAGTCCTTACTTCACGTTGAACTTCACCATGCTGTTCTGGCTGCGGAGCATATAGACGCCTGCCGAGAGGTCGCTGATGTTGATGCTCTGTCCGTCGCTGAGGTGTGCGCTCTTGACGACCTGGCCGAGTGTGTTGATGATGTTCACTTCTTCGGTGCCGTTCAAGCCGTTCACGCTGATGACGTCGTTGGCGGGGTTGGGATACACGTTGAGTCTGGAGCTCTCGTTTTGGGCAACGCCCTCAACACGGTCTATCAACACTTCAGTGGCGGCTGTGCCGTCGCTGTTGCACACAAAGCTGCTTGAGTGTCCGGCTGTGGATGTTATCAAAGCGTTTACGGGCTGTACTATCTCGCAGTCGATGAGGTTCAGCGAAGTGAAGTCGCCCATGGCGTATGAGTCGGCAACGACATGTACTTTGGCGTTGTTGAAAGTGAAGTTGTTATCACCATAGCCATAAAGACCCCATGTTTCTTCTGTGTTGAGGTTTATCTCGCAATCCTTAACGAGGAGGTCTACATCATATAACCCCATATATGCGGCAGATAAATTACCCGTTCCTTTTATGGTCAACAAAGTTGTCTCTTCCGAGGAGTAGCTTACATAAACATCTCCAAGTATGTCGTTCTGGCCATTCAGTTCGATGACGGGATTGCTGATTTTTACGCCGTAGTAGTTGTTTATTTCAATGCTGTTATCAGTGTCGAGTGTGGCGCCATTCATGGTGATGGTGCTGGTTGCAGGGTCAAAATAGATGTGTCCTGACACGAGGTCGCTGTCTATAATGTCGTTGCAGTTAAGCGATGTCACCATTGTGCTTCCGACTTTGAGGTCGTATTCCACATAGTCAACAACTTGTATGTTGTCGATTGTTGCGGCAGTGCCGTCGCCATCGCTGCTATCGTTGTGCCACACAAAGACGAGTTTGTATTTTTGGCCTGGTGCTGGGTTGTCGATAACGGCTTGCATCCTCTCCCAGTTTTTGAAGGTCAGCTTGGTGCCTGCAAGATCTTCGCTGCCGAAATGCAGTGCGTATGGGAGATCCCAGTCACTTGAAGATCCTGTGTATGTTGTTGTGTTGGTTGCAGGCTCCCAGTTTTCGGTGTATGGGGCAAGATAAGCCATTACATAGTCGTAGCAGTTTTCGATAACTCCTCCATTGGCATAGTTTTCTCCTCCCACGTTCAGGTCGAAACTGACGGCAATCTGTTCTGCCTGGCTGAGTTCGATGACTCTTTCAGCAAGTACGGTGACAGGCTGTCCGCTGGTTTGGTAGTCGTCCTGGCCTCCGCCGCACATGAGGAAATGGTTGGTGTTTTGGTTTCCCCAAATATACCATCCGGCGTTCATGTTGTCGGTGGTGTTTTTCAGCATCCATTTGTCTCTTTCGGTGGCATCCTCAAAGTCGCAGTAGTAGGGCATCGTGGCGGCATTGATTGCCGTGTGGTTGATTTTGAGAGCGGGGACGTCATCTTTAACAGAATAGCCATTTGCGGGTACGTCGTATGGGTTGATGTCCGAATTGTCAGAATAATAATGCACGCCTCCACCAGTCATGGTTTTTGTCATGAAGTTGCAATAGTTGGTAGTTCCCGCGTAAGAGCCAGTGTTGTTGTCAATGGCTATGAGCATGTTGTTGCCTGTAACGTTTTTGTAGTAGAAAGGACGGGAGAGGTTTATTGTGACCCATCCTTCTTCAGTTGCTGTCACGTTGCCTGCAAAATATATGTCGTTAGCTGTCACAGGCTCATATCTGTCGTCGTTTGTGAATTCAGCACGCGACACGTTTTTCAGATACACTACCATGTCGCATGAGTAAGTGGGTTGGTAGTTGCTGCTACCAGTGGTTCCTGTGAAGTAGAACGAGATGGAGTTAATGGCATTGTAGCCCTCTGGTGGGCCAGGAAGATTAATGTATTTGATGACATACTCATTAAAAGACCACTTGTAGCAGTTGTTTGTCGGGTGGGTATAATCATTGCCATCACCTTGGAAAACAACGTAATCTGTTTGTGCGTTGGCTGTGCCTGTCACTATGAGAAGCACTGCCATGATGAAAAGGTGTAGAATTTTCTTCATATCTTTTTAATTTAGTTAATTTATTGATTTACCATTTTTTAAAGAGGATAACTTGCCCCTGTTTTATTTTGCAAATATATGGTTTTTTTCAAATAAGAGATGTTTTTTTGAAAAATAATCATTAATGATGATTCTGCGGCTTAAAAATACCAATTTTTGGGGATAAAAACGTGCTCCGAAAAGAAGGAATTTTGTCACAAAAAAGATAAGTGTTTTTTAGAGATGAGAAAAATTATAGTTTTAGCAAGTTTTTTTGTTGTTTTCATGTCCGCTTTGCAGCTCAATGCGCAGGTGGTGGAGGCAGTAGAGCCCCAAGAGCCTAAAGTGCATGTCAAGGCTGTCACTGGTGAAGATGTCGCCGATGAAGTCAAGGTGGAAGCTGTCGAGGTGAAATCCGTAGACAACGGGTCGGAGCAGACCGAAAACAGCGGTAAGCGTACGCGCAGGAAATACGACTGGCGCAACCGTCTCACTCTTGGCGGCTATGCCGAGGCCTTCTTCACCCGCAATTTTTACAGCGATGCTCCTTACCGCTACAGCCATGCAGCGGATTATCGCGATGCCAAAGGCCACGGGCGTGTCGACTTGCCCCATGCCGTCATCAACCTTGGATTCGACTTTGGTCGTGGCTGGAGTTTCAGCACGGAGATAGAGTTTGAGCATGGTGGCATCGAGTCGGCTGTAGAGCTTGAGGCCGATGAGTTCGGCGAGTTCGAGGCCGAGGTGGAGCGCGGCGGCGAGGTGGCTTTGGAACAGTTGTGGATACAGAAGTCGTTCTTCAAGTGGCTCAACATACGCGCCGGTCACTTGGTGGTGCCTGTAGGACAGACCAACAACGCGCACCTGCCCACTGAGTTCTTTACGGCATATCGTCCCGAAGGAGAGTTCTACATGATGCCATGCACCTGGCATGAAACGGGTCTCAGCGTGTGGGGCAAAGTCGGCGACTGGTTCCGCTACGAGGCTATGATCATACCCTCGCTCAATTCGGCTATGTTCAACAACAGCACTTGGGTAAAGGGAGGTTCGGCTTCGCCGTTCGAGTTTAAGGTGGCCAACAACCTGGCCGGAGTGCTGCGCACCGACTTTTATCCCGTCGCAGGACTGCATCTCGGCGCAAGCGGTTTCATAGGCAACACCTTTAATAATGACATAGAGACCATAGAGTCGGGCAAATACGAGGACGTGAAAGGGCTTTTGGCTATAGGCACTTTCGAAGCCGACTACCGCAACTTCGGCTTGGTTGCACGCGCCAACTTCGACTATGGCTACCTCGACGAGTCAAACACTATCTCGGCCTACAACAAGAACCTTACCACCTCGACGTTCTCGCCATATCCACGCACATTGGTGGGACAGTCGGCCATGGCAGTCGGTGGAGAACTGGCCTACGACGTGCTGAACGAAGTGAAGATGAAACATCCCATGAAGCTTTACCTCTTTGGCCGCTACGATTATTACGACACCTATATCCCGGCCGAAGGAACGGCCAATTTCTACACGTGGACCGAGAAGCACGTCATGACAGCGGGAATCAATTTCTATCCCATGAAGGAGATAGTTGTGAAAGCCGAGTTCAAGGAACGCTTCTTCAAGAAAGAATATGGCTACAACAATGAGCCTGCCTTCTCAATCGGAGTGGCGTATAGTGGGTTTTTCATCAAGCCCGAGAAGTGAATGTGTTTTTTGTTGATTCGTTAAGATGTGGATGCTTTAAGATGCTGGCAGATGTATGACACGGAGAGTTGATAGCTGACAGCTGAAATGTTTTTTGACCCTTTTAAATATATATGATACCATGAGGTCTGACGAAAATTTCAAGAATCTTTCTGTGAAGGAATTCACCAAGGCAGCCGATAAGTACGAGACTGATGATGCAGGTGTGTACAATATTTGCAAGAAAGACTATCCAGACATCCTCGCGGAGATAGAGAAGGAGCCTTTCAACGACCTCCTTGACGCAGGTTGCGGTACCGCTCCGATGTTGTCGCTGCTCACGAAACGTTTCCCCAATGCCCGTTTCACTGGTATTGACTTGACTCCTAAAATGATAGAGATGGCAAAAGCCAAGAACCTTCCAAATACGACATTCTTCTGTGGCGACTGCGAGAATTTGCCGTTCGACGATAACTCTTTCGATGTTGTTATATGCTCGCAGAGTATCCATCATTATCCTAATCCTCAGCTTTTTATGAATAATGTTCATCGTTGCCTCCGCAATAATGGCCGTCTGATTTTGCGTGACATGACCATGAAAAGCAAGCTTGTTCATTGGTTTGTCAACAATATAGAACTACCTTTTTTGAATATGTTGGGCTACGGGGATGTGCATTGCTATAACCAACCTGAATTGCAGCAGCTTTGCGATAATGCCGGACTCACACTCGAGAGTTTTGAGAGGCGAAAGGGAATGAAGTTGCACGCTGTCATACGAAAAAACGAGAAATAAAACATAAATGAATATTAATTTTTAAATCAAAGTAAAATGAATAAATTTTTCAAAAGTGCCGCATTATTCGCGGTAGCCGCACTGATTCTTGCAGGATGCAAGGGTAGCGGCGAGACAAGTGATGACTGGACAAGGAAGAACGAGTCAATCCTTAAACAGTATGTTGAAAACACAGTTAATGTCACCTATGGCAACCTTGCTGCCGAGACCGAGACTCTCGTTGAGCAGTTGAAGACCCTCAAGGCAAATCGCACCGATGCCAATGTACAAGCCGCCTGTGCTACATTCCTCGAGGCTCGTGCCTGGTGGGAGAAGAGCGAGGCTTTCCTTTATGGTGCCGCTGGTGACTTCGGCATCGACCCGCACATCGACTCATGGCCTCTTGACCAGTCTTCTTTCAATGACCTTATGAACAGCCCAGCCATGTTGGCCGAGCTCGACTCCGAGGATGGCGACGTAGTGGCCAACGACCGTCTTGGCAACGCTCTTCTTGGATTCCACGGCATAGAGTACATTCTCTTCAAAGACGGACAACCTCGTCCTGCTGCCGAGATGACCGACAACTTTATGATTTATGCTGTTGCTGTCGCTGGTGATCTGCGCAACCACTGCTATCAGCTTGAGGTGAGCTGGAACGCTGATGCACCACAAGCCCACATTGACGCTATGGAGGAGCTGGAGTTTAACACTGAGATAGCTGGCAAGTCGTATGGCGAGAACATGATTCAAGCAGGAAAACTCGGTAGCACATACGGCACGCAACGTGCAGCTGTCAAGGCCATCCTTGATGGTTGCGCCACTATAGCCGACGAGGTGGGCGCTTCAAAGATAGGCAAGCCCAACACCGGCGAGGACGTGAACTATGTGGAGTCGCCCTACAGCGAGACATCCATCACCGACTTCCGCAACAACATCATAAGCATACAGAACGCCTATTACGGTGGCGTTGAGGGTAAGCGTGACGAGAACCTGTCGGTGCACTATTATCTGACCAAGGTTATGGACATGGATGACGAGGATGCTGCCATCGCCGAGAAGCTTGAGGCCGCCCTCGATGCCATCGACAACATGAAGGCTCCTTTCGTTGTCTACTATGCCGACGCTACTGCTAGAACAGCATCAGAGGCTTGCCAAGATCTTGAAGAGGCTATCTCAACGGCAAAAAACAACCTTAGCAAGAAATAACTGACAAAGACCTCGTGTCACGCAGTCACGGGTCTCGCGTCAATCTACTTTAACAATGGATGATTATAAACTTTTAAAATATTGAGATATGAACAAAAGACATTTTGGCATTATGGCGTTGGGAACACTGCTGCTTGTCGCTGCTTGCAAGCCTGACCCAAAACCTGAATATGCCGAGACAGAAGACACTTACGCAGGCGGTAAGTTGGGAACCACCTTCAACGCCTCGTCGAGTGCCTACGAAGACCCCACACCCGCTGTGGAGCAGGCTGGTCTGGGCTCGAAGTTCAAGTATGGCGAGTACTTCTTTGAACGTACCTACAACCAAACCACCGAGCCTTTCGATGGTCTCGGACCTCTCTACATCCGCAGTTCCTGCATAGCCTGTCACCCCGGATATGGCCACGGCAAGCGTATGACACGCTATCGCGCCAACGACTGGGGCAACGGCTACCTGCTTGTGCTGACCGACCGCAACGACACCTATCTCAGCTCCTACACAGGCATGCCTCAGACACAGGCTGTAGCTCCTTTCAAGGCTCCAATCGACGAGAACAAGATTCAAATAAACTGGCTCAACTATGTCGACGAGTGGGGCAACCGCTTCCCTGATGGCGAGACTTACGGCCTCATCTATCCAGAGGTCAACATTCCAGAAGATGCTTATTACGTGCCGCTTGAAGTGGGTGGAAACCCTGTCTCGTACGGTGATGTCGTGGTGCGTCTTGAATCGACCATTGGTGTGTATGGCGTCGGTCTAATAGATGCCATTCCCGATGACTCTCTCAAGGCTCAATACCAAAAAGAGTACAACGACAACTACATGAAAAACGGCATCAATCCAGGAATGTGGGCTGGTGGCGACTGGGCTCCCACTGGTTTGTATGGCAATACTAACCACCCGAAACGTTATACTTACGCTCTCACCCGCGGACCTCTACAGGATGCTCCTGGCGCCAATGCTATCTGGAACATCACCAATGTGACACATCCCACCAAGATGGGACACTACATGACAGCATCATACGCTACCAAGGCCTCCAACGACCCTGATGTGCAGGCCGAGTTCTACAACTACTTCCCGCAATACAACCTCACGGGCAATGTCACCACCGACATCTACAACTACTTGATGATGAATGAAAATATCCCTGCCTCGCTCAAAGTGCCTGAGATGAGTGCCGAGGAGTATGAGAACTTCATGGTGTGGCATCGCGGACTTGCCGTTCCTGCCGCCCGTAACATGGATGACGAGGAGATACAGCGTGGCAAAAAGCTCTTTACCGAGATGGGCTGTGCCTATTGCCACCGTCCCTCATGGCAGACCGGTGACGACAACTTCACCGACCCGACAGGCTTCTTCAGCGATGGTGACGCTCGTCTGCCACGTTACCCCAACCAGAAGATTTGGCCTTACAGCGATTTTATCCAGCATAAGCTCTTCATGGAGAACGACATTCGCACTGGTTGGTGCCGTACCACACCGCTTTGGGGCCGTGGCCTCTCAGAGATATGCACTGGTGCCTCCGACCGTCTGCACGACTGCCGCGCACGCAACGTCATCGAGGCCATCATGTGGCATGGCAACGCACAGAGCGACGCTCGCCGCACCGTCGAGAAGTTCAGAGAGCTGAGCAAGGAAGACCGCGATGCCGTGGTGAAATTCATAGAGGCTATCTGATATGATTTGTTGATATGTGGAAACGTAAAGCTTTGCGTTTCCACTTTTTTTAACTTTGCAAACAATAAAAACCTGTCCAATGAAAATATTACGTCCTTTTGCAACAATACTTATGATAGTTCTCGTCGTTGCCCTTGCTGCCGGCACCGTAGTCGAGAAGTTTCATGGCAGTGACTTCGCCCTTGAAAATGTCTATGACACCTGGTGGTTCATCGCGCTGTGGGCTTTGTTTGCTATTGCCGCTGCTGCTGTAACCTTCCGGGAGAAGAACTGGAGACGTCCCGAGGCATTGACACCGTTCCTCGCAGTAGTATTTATATTGCTTGGTGCTTTGCTCACCAAGTTCACGGGCGTACATGGTCGGATGATGCTCGAGCCCAACAAGCCCGTCAGCAGTTTTTTCATCAAGGAGCTTGACAATGTGGCAAAAGAAGACCTTCCTTTCAGTCTCACCCTGGATCGTTTCGAGATAGAGACTTATCAGGGCAGCAGCAAGCCAAAGGACTATGTCAGTTATCTTAGGCTTAGCGATGGCGAGACGGCACGCGATGAGGTCATCTCAATGAACAATATTTTGAATTATAAAAACTACCGTTTTTACCAAAGCGACTATGACGAACAGGGCAACTCCATCCTCGATGTGGCCTACGACCCTTGGGGCATCGGGGTGACATACGCTGGCTATGCTCTTCTTTTTATAGGCTTGGCCATTGTATTGTTCAAGCAGCGCAAAACAGTTAAGGCCGTCACATGGTCGTGGCTCTCGGTGCTTGTTGTCTTGCTTGTGTTGCTGTATGTCAGGATGCTCACCCATCAGTTGCTTCCTGTGCTTCGTTCACCTTTCTTCAGCCTTCATATCTCAACCATTGTTACGGCATACGCTTTGCTGCTTGCCATTATGGTGGTCGGTATCGTTGCTTTGTTCCGTCCCCGTGACCTTGTCCGTGCGGAGAGGCTGAGGAACATAAGCGTTGCCATGCTCTATCCCGCTGTTGCCTTGCTTGCAGCAGGCATCTTCATCGGGGCTATATGGGCAAATGTGTCGTGGGGCAACTACTGGTCGTGGGACCCGAAAGAGGTTTGGGCACTCATCACGTTGCTGATATATGGCATGCCGCTGTTTCCGGGCGTGTTTAAGTCGTTCGGCAAGCCCTTGTTCTTCCATGTCTATTGCATTCTTGCCTTCTTGAGCGTCATCATCACTTATTTTGGTGTGAACCTGATTCTGGGCGGTGTGCATGCATATCAATAGATACCAACAAATGGCGATAAAAAGCATTTAAAATCCCAATAAATGGTGATTGTCGGAGTGTGCGAAAAGCCTCATCTTTGCATCATGATTTTTGTCATAAGAGTTTAGATAAAGTTTTGAGTTAGATTTTAGTGGTCATGTCAGTGAATAAGGGCAGGGCTGCAGAGGCAGAAAGCGAAGCTTCTGTCACAAAAAAAACGGTTAGCAACCGTTTTTTTTGTTCTAATGAGTTTGTGGATTCTTGCGTTATGGCTCAGTCCTTGGAAGGGTGGTAAAGCTCTTTTGCTTTTTTCTTGTCTTTGATCCAGAAGCCGTAAACCTCGCTCACGTTGCCGGCTGTGATGAAGGCGTGAATCTCGTTGTTGCCTATCCATTCCATCAGTTTGGCGAACTCGTCCTTGGTGAGTAGGGCTTCAAGCTCTATGCCGGGCTGGTTGGTGTAGCCGCCTATCACCTCGTAGAGGGTGCATCCCCTGACGAGGTCGTTGATGATGTAGTTGCGTATCTTGTCGTAGTCTTTCGAGATTATGCACACGCGCTTGCGGTTGTTAAGGGTGGCGGTGAAGTAATCCACCACGATGCCGTTTATCCATGTGCCTATGAGTCCTATCACAACCATGCGGAACGGGTTGATGGCGAATGCCGACAGGCATATTATGGCACCGGCAATGCTTACCGACTTGCCTATGTCGAAGTGCAGGTATTTGTTCACTATCTTGGCAAGAATGTCGAGGCCGCCTGTGGAAGCGTTTATCGAGAACATTATGGCCTGTGCCGCGCTCAGCATGAGCACGAAGCAGCAAAGGTCGAACCACGGGTCGCCCATCACCGACTGCTCGCCGGTTATGGGGTTGTCGGTGGCGAAAGTCTTCCATGGCAGCACCCAGTCCCAAAAGTCGGTCAAGGGACCCAGTATCATTGCCGAGTACACCGTCTTCAGCCCGAACTCCTTACCTATGAGGAAATAAGCCAGTATTAGCAGAACGGCGTTTATGACCATGATGGTCACCGAAAGGCTTATGTTGATGCCCATTTCGCCGAAAATGCTGCACAGCACTATTGACAAGCCAGAGATGGTTCCCACAATAAGTTTGCTCGGCACAAGGAAGTAGTAAACCGAGGCGGCTGTAATCAGCATTCCCAATGTCATGATAATCAGCTCAACCCAGAATTTCTTTGTGGCTACAACGGCCAGGTCTTCTTTTATCTTACCCATATTTTTTAAATTTACATATTTAATAAAACTAAATTTAGGGCTGCAAAGTAAGCGACATTTTTTCAAATAATGACATTTTTTTCGATAAAAAAACAATGGTAGCCTGTATTGTGTTGGTATTCAATATGTTGTTTGCTGTATAAAAGTTGCATTTGCGAGCACGGATGTTCAATGCGAGTGAAGGAACTGGAATGGATATGGCAGGAAGAGGTTAAAAGGAACAGGGGCTTATAGGTCTGAACTCTGCTCAAACTTGATCTCGGTTTTGTTGTCGCCTGTCGATTTGACTGTGACATTGACTTTGTTGCCTGACTTGACGATGAAAGTCTCGGAAAACACCTCTTCTTTTGGTTTTTTCATTTTCTTTATCGCATATATAATCAGGCATATTGCTAAAACAATGATGACTATTGCAAAAATCAAAAAGAGTGCAAGGTCAAAATCCATAATTTTGATGTTTTCTAGTGCTGCAAATTTACAAATAATTATGATGTGATGCAATCCATAAAAAAAAGAATTGTCGGAAAAACAGCGTTGTACGAACAAAAGTAGTATCTTTGCAGTTTATTACATATAGAATTGAAATTATAATGACGCTGCTTATCATATTCTTCGTTTTCGCCATAGGCATCTCGTTCCTTTGCTCCATTCTGGAGTCAGTGCTGATGTCAACGCCCATTTCCTACATCACCATGCGTGAGGACGAGGGCTATTCAAAGGCCTCTTTGTTCAAGAAATATAAACAGGACATAGACCGGCCTATTGCCGCCATATTGTCGCTCAACACCATCGCCAACACCATAGGTGCTGCTGGTGTGGGTCGACAGGCCACCATTCTGTTTGGCAACGAGTGGTTTGGTCTCGTTTCGGCGCTGATGACGTTGGCGGTGCTCATCTTTGCCGAGATTCTGCCAAAGAACATAGGCACCTCGAAGTGGAAGAGTCTTATGGGCTTCACTGCTTCGGCAATCAGGGTGCTGCTGGTGGTGATGTATCCTGTAGTGGTGCTTGTGCAGTATGTGTCGAGGCTCTTCCCAGGCGATGACGACGACACCACGGTGAGCCGTGAGGAGGTGTCGGCAATGGTGAACGTTGGTGAGGAAGAAGGAGTCTTCGAGGAGAGCGAGAACAAGATAATACAGAACCTCATCAAGCTCGACAGCATAAAGGCATACGACGCCATGACACCACGCGTAGTGTCGGCCATAGCAAACGAGAACATGACCTTGAGGGCGTTCTACAAGGACGACACCTTCCTGCACCATTCCAGAATACCTGTCTATTCCGACTCGCCCGAATTCATCACAGGCTACATTTTGCGCAGCGATGCCTTGCAGTATCTTGCCGACGACAAGTTCGACGTGAAGCTCTCAAGCATCAAGCGCCCCATAGCCTTCTTCAACGAGGAGACCTCTATCAGCAACATCTGGGAGGAGCTTATCAAAAACGGCGAACAAATCTCGGTTGTGATTGATGAATACGGCTGTTTCCAAGGCATCTTGTCGTTGGAGGACATCATCGAGACTATTCTCGGCCTTGAGATAATCGACGAGAGCGACGAGGCCAGCGACTTGCAGCAATATGCGCGTGAGAGGTGGCAGCAACGCCAGAAACGCAGCGAGAACAAGCCTTTTAAGGCGGAGAATGTGACGGTTGCACCTAAATCGAACGAAAACCGTTAGTTATGACAAGGATGTCTTTTAGAGCAACGGACGGGTTGAAAAAAGCGGATGCGACGCAGCTCAGGCAGATGCTTGACGAGAGCCGTGCACGCCTCGAAAACTACCGTGAAGTGCTTTCATCGCTCGACGACGATGACTATGTGGCGCGTGGCAACGGGTTCTGCGATAGCCGCTATAGCACCGATTTCATTGAAAGCCAAATTGAGAAATACGAACAACGTGTCAAAGAAATAGAGACTTTGTTGAATGCAGCCGACTCCGACATATAAGAATAGAGCTTTTTCACACATTGTCAGATGTTTCGTATTCGCATTGACGATGCTGACGACAGTGCCTGTGTTGGCGCAGTTCTATAACGGCATGAACACCGAGTTTGGCAAGAACCGTGTGCAGTGGAAGAACCCCAAGTGGAACTACTACCGCAACAATGTCTTTGACGTTTATTTCTATGGCACCGACGAGATGGCTCTTTATGTGCAAAACTATGCCGAGCAGCAGATCCCAAAGATGGAGTCCGTTTTCTCAAGTCGTTTCACACGCAAGGTGCAGTTTATCATATATAACACCCAGAACGACTTGAAACACAGTAATATCAATTATGAGGAAGAGAACGACGGCAACACTGGCGGTGTGGCCCGTCTTGTGGGGTCGAAGGTGATTCTTTGCTATAACGGCAGTTATGCCGACTTGGAATGCCAGATACGCAAGGGTATTGCCATGTTACTGATAAACCAAATCACCAACGGCGTGTCGGTAGGGGCGCAGATAAGGAGCACTTTCAAATACGACATACCCGTGTGGTACCGTGAAGGCCTTTGCTCTTACATTGCCGATGACTGGGACAGCTACCATGAAGCCGTTTTGAGTGAGGGCATTGTGTCGGGCCGTTATAAGCGCATCAACCAGCTTGCGGGCGATGACGCGAGGATAGCGGGCTATTCTTTTTGGCGTTTCATCGAAGAGACTTACGGCAAACAGACCTTCAACGACATTTTGCGGCTATCGGAGAACGCCCGCAGCGTAAAACGCGGACTGCATTACGCTACAGGCAAGAAGTTTGCAGATTTAACCGACTTATGGTATAAAACCACTCTCCAGCGTTATGCTGGCCTTAACACTAACTTGCCGACAACGCTTGTCCCGACCCCGCTAAAACGCCGACAGCACATCTTCAGTGTCGCTATAGCACCAGATGGACAAAAGAAAGCTTTTGTAGCCTCACGTGACGGGGTGATATCTGTCTTCGTGCAGGATGTGAAATCCGGGACGAAGAAACGCGTATTCCGCACAGGGTTCCGTTCCGACCAAGCAACCGACATGACGCAGACCCTTGTTGCATGGCACCCTAACGGTGAGATGATAACCATCATCAATGAGACAAAAGGAGGTTTGGAGCTTGTCAACATAGACCTTGAGACAGGCAAAGAGGCTGCCACGAGCCTTGTCGAATTCAATAAGGTGACGTCATTTTCATATTCTCCCGTCGACAGCCGGCTAATAACACTTTCGGCCACACGCGATGGCAAGCCAGATATATATGTGATGAACCTCTTTTCGCGCAAGGTTCAGCAAATAACCAGTGACTATTTCACCGACATCGACCCTGTCTTCTCGCATGATGGCAGAAACATCATCTTCTCGTCAAACCGTAACACTGCTTCGCTTGAGTTTAATGATAGTTATGTTGCGCAGACAGAGCCTTTTAGGCTGTTTACCTATAATTATTCAGACAGCGATACGCTCTTGACAATGGTAGGTGACGCGGCTGTGTCGAACAGTGTGAAACCGCAATCGCGCAGCGACGGAACTTTTGTTTATCTCAACGACAGTTGCGGATACTACAACCTGTTTGAGGCCGCCATTGACAGCGCAATCAGCTATGTGGATACGGCGGTGCATTACCGCTATTTTGCCGTGGCGAAGCCGCTTACAAACTATACAGACAATATTTACGACTACAGCGTCAATCCTGTCACTGGGCAGATCGAGATTCTTGTAAACCGAAAAGGGCAAAACAGACTTTATCAAGCACAACCAGATAACACTGCATCATTGCCGATGAGTCCTTATGCCATGCAACGTTTGGCAAAAGCCAATGGCAGTGAAGACGTCGCCGAGGAGGTGCAGCCCAAGACGGAACACCGCTTCAAGGCCAGTTACCGTCCTGTGCAAAAGCCTGCCGACAGTGTCGGTGGCTCGATGCCTGCCATAGCCTCAACGCAAAATACAAACCCAGCTGAAAACACATCTTCCGACAAGCCTAAACGGCAGCAGATGTATAACTATTACATACAGCTCTTTTCCAATAAGTTGCTTGGGCAGGTTGATTTTAGCTATCTCAACTTCAGCTACCAGCCTTTTTCGGGTGGCGGCACTCCCATATATCTGAACTCGGGTTTCAATGTGTCGTTGGGGGCCTCGCTCACCGACCTTTTCGAAAATTACCGCATCGATGGAGGTGTCAAGTTGAACACCTCTTTCGTCAACAACGAGTATGTTCTGAAGCTGAGCGACCTCCATAGGCGTTTGGACAAGTCGTTGACATTTCACCGCAATGTGGTGGATGCCTCGAATGGCTATTATTATCGACGCACATTCACCAACGAAGTCCTTTTCATGCTGACATACCCTTTCAGCGAGATATTAGCCTTGCGTGGTACTGCAATCTATCGTAACGACCATAATGTCTTTCTCTCCATCGACGACCATAGTTTAGCCGAGCCTGACCGTTACGACAACTGGGTTGGGCTTCGCGCAGAGTTTGTGCTTGACGACACACGACGTTTGGCTACTAACATACACGTTGGTACGCGGGGAAAGGTATTTGCTGAGTATTATCAGCTTGCTAGCCGTAACACGACCAATATAGCCGTTGTCGGCTTTGACGTGCGCGACTACAGAAGACTATGGCGCAGCCTCATCTGGGCCAACCGTATAGCGGGAAGTGCTTCCTTCGGGCAGAGCCAGCTCATCTATTATATGGGTGGCGTTGACAATTGGATCGCTGCAAGATTCAACAGCACGACTCCGGTCGATCAAGGCATGAGCTACGCCTATCAGACCTTGGCTACCAATATGCGTGGTTTCCAGCAGAACATACGTAATGGAAACAGCTTCATCGTGATAAACAGCGAGCTGCGTTTCCCTGTTTTCGCTTGCCTTATCGACAGGCCGATCAACTATGAATTTATCAAGAACTTCCAGATAGTGGCTTTTGGCGATGTCGGCACGGCTTGGACCGGACTTAACCCATACGACTTGAACAATGCTCTTTACACTACGCACTATACTGACGGTTCGCTTGACATCAGTGTCACAGAGCAGAAAGACCCTATCGTGGGTGGTGTGGGTGTAGGCCTTCGCACAACCATTTTAGGTTATTTCGTACGTTTCGATGTGGCATGGGGCATCGAAGACCGCCAAATCAACAAGAAGCCACAGCTTTATTTCTCGCTGAATCTCGATTTTTAGAAAATCCTCTCTTTTATCGTTTCAATTGCTTTTTGCAGTCCATCGGCATTTCTTCCACCTGCCACGCAAAGTGTCTTTTGTCCGCCGCCACCGCCTTGTATCTCTTTGGCAGCCTCGCGCACAATCTTGGTGGCATCAAGGGCCTTCTCGTCGGCGTATTTTTCAGGTAGAAGCAGACACAATGCTGGCTTGCCTTCGCAGATGGAGCCCATGATGGCAATGGTGTTTTCGTTGAGTTGCTTCAGGTTGGTGGCTATGTTGCGAAGCTGGTCGCCAGTGCAGTCCAGAGTGGTCTCAATAAAGGTATATTCGCCTTGCGCTATGGCATTGCCAAGAAGTTTCTCGGCAGTGTTTCGTGCCTGTGCGTTGACGAGTCTCTCAACTTCTTTCTTTAGACTCTGGTTCTGTTCGCTCAGGCTCTCGACGCTCTTCACCACATCGGCTGACGATTTCACCACCTCGCGTATTTTGTTTATCTGGTCGATATAGGAATTGACATAGTTCTCTGCTTCAGCTCCTGTCACGGCTTCGATACGTCTGATGCCTGCTGCTATTGCGCCTTCGCTGACAATCTTGAAGAGGCCTATGTTGCCTGTTGCGGAGGTGTGAGTGCCGCCGCAGAGCTCCATCGAGAAGTCCTTGTCGAAGCATACCACGCGCACCTTGTCGCCGTATTTCTCGCCGAAGAGGGCTGTGGCGCCCATGGCTTTGGCTTCGTCGATAGGAATGTCGGCGTAGGTGGTGTTTTTGATGTTCTCGCGTATCTTGTTGTTCACCAGGTCCTCGACGGCTTTTATCTCCTCGTTGCTCATCTTGGCGAAGTGGCTGAAGTCGAAGCGAAGGCGGCTGTCGTCAACGAGAGAGCCTTTTTGTTCGACATGAGTGCCAAGCACTTGTCGTAGTGCGGCGTGCATGAGGTGTGTCGCACTGTGGTTGTTGGCAATCTGTTGCCTCCTTGCAGTGTCAATGTTGGCTGTGAAAGCGGCTTCGGGATATTGCGGCAGTTGCTCGGTGATGTGTATGATGAGGTCGTTCTCTTTTACGGTATTTGTTATCTTGATGCTCTCGTTTTCTGATGTCAAGGTGCCAGTGTCGCCCACTTGACCACCCATTTCGGCATAGAATGGTGTTTGGTCAAGGACAATTTCAAAATGCGTCTTTTTCTTGGCTGTCACTTCGCGGAAGCGCATAATGTGGCATTCAGCTGAGGTATGGTCATAGCCGACAAAACGGGTGGGGGAGTCGCTCGGTGTGATGACAACCCAGTCGCCGTTGGCTTTCTCGGCAGCCTTGCGTGAGCGGTTTTTCTGTTCGTCGAGGTTGCGTTTGAAGCCGTCCATGTCGACATCTAGGCCTTTCTCTGAGGCCATGAGTTGTGTGAGGTCGATGGGGAAACCGAAGGTGTCGAAGAGCTCGAAGGCGAAGTCGCCGTCAATGGTTTTCTTGTCGGCATTGGTGGCGGTGTAGTTCTCGAAACGCTTGATGCCTTGTGCCAGGGTGCGCAGGAACGAGTTCTCCTCTTCATAGATGACTTTCTCGACGATGCCTTGTTGCGACTCTATCTCGGGGAAGTTCTCTTTCATCTGTCCGACTAGTGTTGGCAGCAGTTTATAGATGAAAGGCATGTCGAACTTGAGGAAGGTGAAACCATATCGCACGGCGCGGCGCAGCACACGGCGTATGACGTAGCCGGCTCCGTTGTTCGACGGCAGTTGTCCGTCGGCGATGGCGAAACTAACGGCACGCAGGTGGTCGGCGATGACGCGCATGGCAATGTCGCTCTTCTCGTTGCTGCCGTAGGCTATGCCCGACATCTTGGCAAGCTGCTGGATGAGAGGCTGGAACACATCGGTGTCGTAGTTCGACTTTTTGCCTTGCAGCACCATGCAGAGGCGTTCGAAGCCCATGCCGGTATCGACGTGCTTGGCGGGCAGCTCGACCAGCTGTCCGTTGGCCTGGCGGTTGAATTGTATGAAGACGAGGTTCCATATCTCTATCACCTCAGGGTTATCCTTGTTGACGAGTTCTTTGCCGCTCACTATGGCACGTTGTGCCTCGTCGCGGAGGTCGATGTGAATCTCCGAGCATGGACCGCAGGGACCGGTGTCGCCCATCTCCCAGAAGTTATCTTTCTTGCTTCCGTAGATGATTCTGCTCTCGTCTATATGTTTCTTCCAGAACTCGTAAGCTTCCATGTCGGGGCCTTGGCCGTCTTTCTCGTCGCCGCCGAAGACGGTGACATAAAGACGCGACTTGTCTATCTTCACCACTTCGGTGAGATATTCCCATGCGAAGGCTATGGCTTCTTCCTTGAAATAGTCGCCGAACGACCAGTTGCCGAGCATCTCGAACATGGTGTGGTGATAGGTGTCGTGGCCCACTTCCTCAAGGTCGTTGTGCTTGCCCGATACACGGAGGCATTTCTGGGTGTCGCTCACGCGTTTGGCTTGTGGCGGACGGTTGCCGAGGAAGATGTCCTTGAACTGGTTCATTCCGGCGTTGGTGAACATCAGTGTCGGGTCGTTCTTAACCACTATGGGCGATGATGGTACTATAAGGTGTTGTTTTGACTTGAAGAAGTCTAAAAAACTCTTTCTGATTTCGTATGAGTTCATATTTCTATTTTTATTATTGACGAATAAAATTGCTTGATTCGGGGTGCAAATTTAGCTTAAAATTGTATATTTGCGCAATTTTATGGCGAGAAGTGCCGTTATATTTTTGTAAATGGCTAGGAGAAAGAAATATATTTTCAATCATAATACGCTGAGATTCGAGGAATTCAAGCTGCTACCGTGGCAAAAACTGCTTCGTGTTCTCGGCTTTTTGCTTTCGGTCGTTGTGATAGCGGGCATCTTTTTGCTAGTGTTCTTTTTCTTCTTCGGCTCGCCAAAGGAGAGGATGCAGGAGCGGGAGCTCGACTACCTGAAAGAGCAGTATGCGCTGATGGAGGCTAAAATGAACGACATGAGCGAGGTGCTTGACGAGATAGAACAGCGTGATGACAATATCTATAGACTAATATTCGAGGCGGAGCCGGTTGCATCGTCGCGGCGTTATCTTGACTTTAAAGCAAACAGGTATGAGAATCTTTATGGATACAAGAACTCGGAGATGGTCGTCAATATAAAGGCTAAACTTGATGTGTTGTCGAACCGTCTGGCAGCACAGTCGAAATCGTATGACGAAGTTCTTGTGTTGGCAAAAAACAAAACCAAGATGCTCAGTTCCATTCCAGCCATTATGCCTTTGCGCGAGACGGAGTTGCGTGCCATAACCTCCACTTTTGGAACGCGTATAGACCCAATCTATAAAGTAGCCAAGACGCATAAAGGCATTGACTTGTCGTCTCCGACGGGAACCGAGGTATATGCCACTGGCGATGGCAAGGTCGCAATGGTTGAGCGCAAACATACCGGCTATGGCAATGTCATCACGATAGACCACGGCTTCGGTTATAAAACGAAATTTGCCCATCTCTCGAAATTCGTTGTGTTCAAAGGTCAGACAGTGAAACGCGGGCAATTGATTGGCTATGTGGGTAGTACGGGAAAATCAACAGGCCCCCACCTGCATTATGAGGTGTTGAAAAATGGGCAGAACGTTGACCCAGCCAACTATTTTTACAACGATATCACTCCTGAGGAGTACGAACAGATTCTTGAACTGTCGTCGATTACGACGCAAGCAATGGATTGACAATGGAAAACAATGTTGAAAAAAGCGTAAAGACGTATTATACCATAGGCGAGGTGGCCGATATGTTCGGCTTGAAGACCTCGAACATACGTTATTGGGAAAACGAGTTCGACATTCTGCGTCCGCGAAAGAACAAGAAAGGCAACCGCCTCTTCACCCCGCGTGACGTGCGCTATCTGCACATCATCTATTATCTTATTAAGGTGAAAGGCTTCACTATCGCAGGTGCCAAGACCGCCCTCAGCGAGAAGTTCTCAAGATATGAGGAACGAGTCATGACCCTTGAAGTGCTTGAAAAGACCAAGGCCTTCCTGTTAAGTGTTGACAAGGAGCTGGAAGCAAAACAGCAGGCGATGAAGCAACAATGACCGTTGACTACGACTTGAGTCCGCGTGTCCCGCAGGCTAAAAAAAAGTGCCAAAAAACTTGCTTATTTGAAAATAAAGTTGTAATATTGCAACGAGAAAATAACAAAAAAACACTAACCATGAAAAAGATTTTTTCAATCTTGGCTATAGCCGTGTTGCTGCTGACAATGGCCTGCAACAAAAACAAGTCGTGCAGTTTCGCTATGGAGTACAACTCCGACACCAAGCAATGCGAGTGTGTTCAGGAGGTGATAAAAGAATATGTGAAGCCATTGGATACTACGGGTTATAATTCTTGCAATACCTTATGGGATAACTTGATATATTTCAGTATTGACAATAAAGAATATCCTTATTACTCATACGAAGGCGATACTATTCGAGTATATGGCTACATTTCACATTACCAAAACAGCTCGGTATTTTTCTCGTCCGACAGTGCGTTTTTTAAAATATGTGTTTTAAGCGACTCTACCGAGGCAATGTTTCCGGAACAAATAGATGATGGATGTTATACAAAAGTTATAAGTTGCTATGGAGATGATAATCAAATTAATAACATCTTATTAGACGAAAAATGCTTTATAACTGGAGTTTTGTCCTTCTCAAATCCTCCTTTTGGAACATATTCCGACATTATAAAAGGAACTTGTAGTTCAGCTCCTTACCATTTAAATATCACAGAAATACATAATTAAAAAAGAAAGGGAATGATATATGAAATCTAAATGGGTCTTTTTAATGATTATTACAATTGCCCTTGGGGCCTGCAATAAAAACAAATGCAATAACGGAGCAAGTACCGATTGGGTTTCTCTGTCAAAAGAAGACTTCAACACTTGTACTGCTGTTTTGGAAAAATATATGGACTATCCGGCCAGTACAAAGGAAGTGTATCCCTATTGGGACGAAGAAGGCGACACCATAAAAGTTTGTGGATGGATAAAGCATGATTATGGAAATACGATTCACGCTTCCAGTGGTAATGTATCCAGCATACGCATGTGTGACGATTCCGTTATCGCTTTGGACAGCACCAGTAAAGGCGGAGCGGGAGTGGATTTCGAAATGGACAGCAGTCTGGATTTATTAAACGGAGTGAACAGGGAAGAGAAATGTTATATCATGGGCACTCTGACTTTCAACCCCAAGATAATGTATGTCTATACTCCCGAACCTTATAACCCTTGCCTTTTTATACAGTTCGCAATAAATCCTATAACAATATCGAATTCTGAATTTTAAAAGTAAAACTGTATTGTCTCGCAGTCTCGTGTCCTCATACGACAATGACACGGACAATGACAATGACTAAATCGTCAGGAGTCTCGCGTCACATGTCTTAAAGTCAAAAAACCGAAAATTTGAACAATTCAAAAATGTTGTAATTGTGTGTTAGATATAATGAAAAATATAAAATATAAGCCATGAAAACGAATAGATTAATTAATGCAACATCAATCTTACTTTTGGTAACACTTGCCTTGATTGGATGTAAAAAAAAGTGCAATGAGCCCTTGTTCAAACCAAGTGAGGTTCCCGCATTGACCACAGAAGGATACAACACGTGCGAGGCAGTGAACAAAAACTATACTTATATTGTATGCGATGATGAACACGATTACCCATATTGGTCGCATTCTGACGACACCATACTCGTATGCGGCTATTTGCCAAAAAACTGGAGTGGTGACCGTAGTATTGTTTATTTACTAGACAGCCCCGGCACTATCCCAACTAACGAATACACTCTTGTAGTAAAAACCCTTAACGAGGCTTATAGCCAGTGGCCGGTGGAAGTCGACAAAACAAAAAAATGCTATATAAAGGGTAAATTGCGGTGTGAGTCTTTATACACGAATTCTGCTCCTATTTTGATAGAACCGGTTGTTTATGTAATAGAAATTCGCTTTGAATGAAATTTTCCAACGAAAAGACTGCTGCGGCTGTAGTCGTACAACGCCCTTTGCACCAGCCTCGCAGTGACGGTGGAGGGCTCGTGTCTCGCAGTCCTGTGTCCTCATACGACAGTGACTATGACCTGCGCAAAGCGACGTGGGGCTGATGCACACCCTTAACTGGGTGCATCTGAATCGCCACAAAATGCCAATCGTCCCCCCGCTACCTGAGCTTGTCGAAGGGGAGGGGGTGCCCGCAGGGCGGGGGAGTTTCCTTGCATCGCTTAGCGCAACTTTTAACTTCAAACTTTCAACTTTTAACTTAAAACAGTCACGTGTCTCGTGTCTCGCAGTCAAAAAACAGATTTCTCCCTAAAAAACCGACTATTCACTTGCTATGTAACGATTTTTTGCATATATTTGCATCATTAAACATGATAAGTTGTGCCGTTAAATGTCGCCATATCACCTAGTTCTGAATCGGTGTTTGCACCGAGGAAGAGGACTGTGCCTAAAACAAAAACGGCAAATGCCGTCGGCACCGAGCGCATTGCCGCCCAAATAGGCAAAGGCAAATTCGCCAATGTGAACACAAGCATTGCCAATGCCGACAGCACTGCGGCCAAACTTACTGCTGTGAACAGCATAGCACCCTATCTTGCCAACTACGCCACACCGCAGTTCACCTATCTCAACACCCTGCCGATATTAAGCACTACAGAGAAAGAGATTTACTACTACCACACAGACCATCTCGGCTCCTCTGCATGGATAACTGATAGTTTGGGCATTGCCGTGCAGCATCTTGCCTACCTGCCATGGGGAGAGCCTTTTGTTACACAAAAAACAGGCAACTTCAACCCAACTTACACCTTTTCTGGAAAAGAACGTGATGAGGAAACAGGGTATAGCTACTTTGGGCAAAGGTTCTACGATAGCCAGCTCTCGTTTTGGCTTAGTACCGACCCGATGAGGGAGAAGTATCCTTCGCTTACCCCGTTTAATTATTGTGCAAATAATCCATTGAGGTTGGTGGACCCGAATGGAGAGGAAATGGGACCGCCTTTAAAGAGAACAATATCTAATGCCGTTACAACTACCGCAGAATATTTTCATGATATTTATTTGAAGGCATCGAATTATGTGAAAAATAATCCGTGGATAATCGGTGCTGCAAATAAATTTATAGAACCCATATCAAATATTGTCGAGAAACATACCGATTTGAATCCAGAAACAATGGGATGGGTAGACCTGGGAAAATATTGGCTTTTTGAACTTAACAGAGAAAACGAAATAAAATTTGGACCTGATGCGTTTACAACAAAAGACCTAAAAAAACAGGAGGGTGTTTTGAATGCGAAAAATGAAGCTATAAATAATATAATTAACGGGAATTTGTCCACAGTTTCTAGACCTTGGGATTATGGAGAAGATGAGTTTTATTCCGGGATATCTGAAGGTAACGTTGCCACATCATTTTTAGGTAGCTACCATACAACTATTAATATTGACAAAGCAGAAAACAACAAATATATATTGAATTTCAAAGTTGAAAACACTTCGGGATGGCAATCTGCCACAAGATTACGCAAGGGGCATCAGGGAATCATTCCGGATAAAGCAAGAAACAGTGGAATTAAATTGGGTGGAAATTTAAAACAAACATGGCAATGGACAGAAACATATCCATAAACAAACACAAACTGCTGGTAGGCTGTGTAGTGATGATATGGCTGCTTTTTGCAGCAGCAAGCTTTCATTTTGATGGGTATAAACCATATAATCCTCAATATGGCGTTAGTTTTAATGAAACTCGAAAAAGTCTTGGCCTGTCTGAATTTGATTCGACATGGACATTGTATTTGCATGAATGGGATTGTGATGATTGTGATAATCCTAATCACATTAATTATTATAAGAACTCTTTTCTGGGATCATACAAAGGATTTGACACGATTCTTGCCGACCCGAAAACGTTTATTTGTGGCCGAGCTTATGAAGAAATTTGGATTAATCCCAATGCCAGTAGCACATCACCATGCCGTTATTCGAAAAATATATTTTATGACAAAGATACTACTATATTCATTGAACGTGATGTTTATTGGTCTGGAAATACTTTTAAAACAATAGAGAGTGATGAGGTGGAAGAATCTTTGACCGCAGAATACTACTTCCGTGAAAACAAATGGTATTATAAATGGGAAAAAAACAATGGCTGGATAGCCGCTTCATGGCCTAAATCTGGGTTTGGCATTCGAATAGAAGATTATAAAGGAGATGTTGGACCAGCCACTGTGTATGCGGGTTATGAGGATGTTGTGACAACCAAAAGAGAGGCCGACTCTTTGTTGGAATTATGGGGAGTAATAAAGTGAATAAGAGCGAATCTATGAACAAAACAGAAGCCTCCAACCCTGTCCTTCGGGATTTGTAATCCCGAATCGTAAAACCAAATAGAAATCTTATCTTAGCACGCTGAAAGTTTATTGAAAATGCCAAGTGCGAAACACATATCACCAAACGCTATGGAGCCGTTCCTTGTGATAACGCCAACGGGCTACACCAAGCACTACTATGCAGGAACTGAACGCATTGCGGCACGAGTCGGCAAGGGCAACAAAATACAACACACCAAACCCCTCCCCAGCGGATTAACAGGCTCTCCGCTTGGGGTGGGAAAATGAATAAGAGCCTGAAAAAAACCAATATAAAATGAAAAGAGTATTGTTTTTAATGGCAGTTGCAGCAATGATTGGCCTTTGCAGCTGCAACAAGAGCAAAGACTGCAAGTGCACTACAACACAAACCCTCCCAGGCATGGATCCCGTTGTCACCGAGACAACCATGACAATAGAGAAGGGCAAGTGCTCGGACGGCAACGCCACCCAGACAACAAATGTCGGCGGCCAGACCATGACGCAAGTCATAGAATGCGCTGAAATCTGATTGATGCCAATCGGGAAAACAGGGCCCGTGAAAGCGGGCTTTGTTTTTTTGTTAGTCGCTGCGCGAGACTTATTGGACGATGATGATGACAATGACCTGCGCGAAGCAACGTGGGGCTGGCACACGTGAGCGTGGAAGACTGCGCTTTCCCTTATTCCGTCACTGCGAGCGACGGAAGGAGCGCGGCAGTCCCTTAACTGGGTACACCAAAGCCGATACGTTGCGGTGCTATTTTGTCTTGTGCCCGTAGCGTGGATTATTGCCTGCGGCAATGAGCTAAAGGTTCCTGATAACCTGCCCTTCACACAATCCCACCCTATGCAGGTTTCGGAATGACACGTTTAGGAACGGCTTTGCCTTTCATGGTTCAATTCCTTGCGTCGCTTGGCGCAACTTTTAACTCCCAACTTTCAACTTTTAACTTAAAACAGTCCTCGTGTCTCGCAGTCTCGTGTCAGATATACTCTCCTTTGCTTAGATAATTCACAACATAATCACTCACACCGTCCTCAAGCGTGGTGAAAGGCTTGTCGTAGCCTGCTTTGCGCAGCTTGGTGATGTCGGCCTCGGTGAAGTATTGATATTTGTCGCGTATGTCCATCGGCGTGTCGACGAAGCGGATGTCGGGCTGCAAATTCATGGCATTGAAGACTGCCGTGGCGAGGTCGAAGAAAGGTCTTGCCTTGCCTGTGCCTACATTGTAAAGTCCGCTCTCAGGTTTATTTTGCATCAGCCATACGATGACATTAACTACGTCTTTCACATAAACGAAGTCGCGGCTCTGCTGCCCGTCGGCGAAGTCGGGGCGGTGCGAGCGGAACAGGTTCATGTATCCTGTCTCCTTGATATGGTTGAACGAGTGCATCACCACCGAGGCCATACGTCCTTTATGGTACTCGTTAGGACCGTATACGTTGAAGAACTTGAGTCCAGCCCAAAATGGCGGAGTCTTTTCTTGGCTCAGAATCCACTTGTCGATGTCGTTCTTCGAGCGTCCGTAGGCGTTGAGCGGCTGCAGGCTGTCAACAACGTCGTGGCTGTCGGTGTAACCCAACTCACCAAGTCCGTAGGTCGCCGCGGAAGATGCATAGATAAGAGGTATGCAGTTGTTTGTGCAGAACTGCCAGATTCCTTTGGTGTAGTTGATGTTGAGGCGGTCGAATATCTGCACGTCAGTCTCGGTGGTGTCGGTGCGGGCGCCAAGGTGTATCACAAAGTCGATGCAGTCGGAGTTGAGTCTCATCCAGTTCAGGGCAATGTCCCTGTCAATAAGCAGTTGGTATTGTTTATCGGCATAGTTGGCTCTTTTTGCCTTGTTGTTCCATTTGTCTATTAGGATTAAGTCCTTGTATCCCAATTTGTTGAGCCTTCCTGCCAAGGCACTGGCGATGAATCCTGCGGCTCCTGTTATGACTATCATAGTGATGATGTTTTACAAGTCGCAAAAATATGAAAAAATCAGATACACAAGACACGTGCTTTTCTGACTCGAGCCCTGCAGTCTCGCATCTCGTAGTCAAAAAAACAAATAAACAAATAAACATCTAAACAAATCAACAAAATCATTATCTTTGCAGTGTTTAAAAACCTTTTTCAGATGGAGTTTTTTACTGGACGAATCAGCTTTATCGTTTTGATATTGTTTTTTGTAGCACTTTTGTTGCAACTAATTTATATATGGGTGGTGTTCGGAAAAACGGCTTTTTTCAAGAAACGCACGCCCTCCAATAATGCCAAGGAGCCGGTGTCGGTGATAGTGTGCTCCCGCGACTCATTGCATTATCTAGAAGAGTTGTTGCCTGCGCTTTTTAAGCAAGATTATCCTGATTTTGAGGTTGTTGTGGTAAACAACTGTTCGTCCGATGGTACTCAACTCTATTTGGAAGACCTGGAACGCAACGAGCCCCGTGTGAAGATAGTCCAGTTACATCAGCAACTTAACTTCTTCAAAGGCAAGAAGTTTCCATTGAGCATGGGCATAAAATCGGCTTCCCATGACCTGCTTGTCTTTACCGACCCTGACTGCATCCCCGATAACACAGGTTGGTTGAGCAGTGTTGTGAACAGCTATAATGAGAAGACCCAAATTGCTATTGGCTATTGCTGTCGAAAACCAAAGAGCGGCCTTTCCGACAAGTTAGTCCGTTATATGGAGCTTGTTGACGGTGTCAACTATATGTCGTTTGCGCTGTTGGGACGTCCTTATGCTGCTAGCGGCAAGTGCTTGTCGTATCGTAAGTCGTTGTTTTATAAGGCTAAAGGGTTTACGTCCCGTTACACAACATCTGCGGGCGACGACAGTCTCTTTGTGAACGACAATGCCCATAAAGGAAACACGTCTGTGGTGATAGACCCCGACAACGCTATTTCAGCCCAGCCTATAAGCAGTTTCGGCAGGTGGTTTCTGTTGAAAGCTTACCGTTGTTCTGTCATCCCGCATTATGACTTTGTCACTAAGATTCTTTTGTCATTTTACCCGCTGACTCAGATGCTGTTTTATGCCACGTTTGTTGCGTTGTTCTGTCTGAAGCCAGCTTTCGAGATAGCTTCCATTCCTGTCATTTACCCGATTGTGTTAGCGTTGCTTTTCTTGATACGTTTTGTGTCACAGTTGGTTACGTTGCATCTGTCAGCCAAAAAGTTGAAAGAGGTAGGGCTTACACCTTGGATTGTTTTAGGCGACGTCGTTCATCTAATAGTGAACCCCATAGTGGTGTTTTTGGGGATTGTGGGTAAAGGTGCAAAATGGGGTGATTGATTTATGCAAAAAAATCTTATATTTGCAGCGTTAAATAATGAAACTAAAAATAATAAATAATGAAAGAATTGACTGATTTTCAGAAAGAAATTTTGGCCGGCATCCCTGATGAGTTGCCCGAAGTGAAAGAGTATGACAAGAGCATCAACCATGCGCCCAAGCGTAAGGATATACTCACCACTAAGGAGAAGCGTCTGGCTGTGCGTAACGCTCTGCGCTATTTCCCTGCCAAGTTCCATGCTACTTTGGCACCAGAGTTTGCTGAGGAACTTGAGAAATACGGCCGTATATACATGTATCGTTTCCGCCCGTCTTACAAGATGTATGCCCGTCCCATCGACGAGTACCCAGCCAAGAGCCGTCAGGCTGCTGCTATCATGCTGATGATACAGAACAACCTTGACCCCGCAGTGGCACAGCATCCACACGAGCTTATCATCTATGGCGGCAACGGAGCCATCTTCCAAAACTGGGCCCAGTATCGCCTCGTGATGCAGTATCTCGCCAATATGACCGACGAACAGACTCTTGCCATGTACAGCGGTCACCCGATGGGACTGTTCCCCTCACACAAGGATGCTCCGCGTGTCGTCGTCACCAACGGCATGATGATACCCAACTACTCGAAACCCGATGACTGGGAACGCTATAACGCCCTTGGCGTGACCCAATATGGCCAGATGACAGCTGGCTCCTATATGTATATTGGCCCACAAGGCATCGTTCATGGTACAACTATCACCGTTCTCAACGCTGCCCGCAAACAAGGTGGTGGCACCGCCGGCAAACTCTTCATCACCGCTGGTCTGGGAGGAATGAGTGGTGCCCAGCCTAAAGCTGGTAACATTGCCGGTGTGGTTAGTATCACAGCCGAGATAAACCCCGCAGCAACACAAAAACGTTTCGACCAGGGCTGGGTAGACGAGGTGCAAAGCGACATAAAGACCTTGTTTGAACATGTGAACGCTTCGCTGGCAAAGAAAGAAGCCCGTTCGTATGCATATCAAGGCAATGTCGTCGATCTGTGGGAATACGCTGCCGAGCATGACATCCACGTTGACCTCGGCTCCGACCAGACATCGCTCCACAACCCGTGGGCAGGTGGCTATTATCCTGTCGGACAGTCGTTTGAGGAGTCGAAGACAATGATGGCCGAGAACCCAGAACTGTTCAAAGAAAAGGTGCAAGCTTCCTTGCGTCGTCATGTGGCAGCTATAAACAAACTCACTGCCAAGGGAATGTATTTCTTCGACTATGGCAATGCCTTCCTGCTTCAGAGTAGCCGTGCCGGTGCCGACATCATGAAAGAGGATGGTACTTTCCGCTATCCTTCCTACGTTCAGGATATCATGGGCCCGATGTGCTTCGACTATGGCTTCGGCCCGTTCCGTTGGGTGTGCGCCTCAGGCAAGCCTGAAGACCTCGCCGTAACCGACAATTTGGCTTGCGAAGTGCTGGAAGAGATAGCCAAGACAGCACCTGCCGAGATTAAGCAGCAGATGCACGACAACATTCAATGGATTCGTGGTGCGCAAGCCAACCATCTCGTGGTGGGTTCGCAAGCTCGTATCCTCTATGCCGACTGCGAGGGCCGTACCAAGATTGCCGCTGCGTTCAACAAGGCTATCGCCGACGGTAGGCTTAGCGGTCCTGTCGTCCTTGGCCGTGACCATCACGACGTATCAGGTACAGACTCTCCGTTCCGTGAGACCAGCAACATATACGACGGCTCCAGCTTCACTGCCGACATGGCCGTGCAGAATGTTATCGGTGACGGTTTCCGTGGTGCCACATGGGTGAGCATCCACAACGGAGGCGGTGTAGGATGGGGCGAAGTCATCAACGGTGGCTTCGGCATGGTGCTTGACGGTTCTGCTGACGCTGACCGCCGTCTGCATTGCATGCTCCACTGGGATGTGAACAACGGCATTGCACGCCGCAACTGGGCTCGCAACGAAGGTGCCATGTTCGCCATCAAGCGCGCCATGGAGGTAGAGCCAAGACTGAAAGTCACACTGCCCAATCTTGTTGAAGATTCAATAATCGACAATTTGTTCTGATTGTGGTCTGATTTTTGTATGTAAGGTCGTAGTACTACGACGAATAAATAAAGTTAAACCTAAAACGAATAGTTATGAAAAGCAATTTATTCAAAGTCATGCTGGTGAGCTTCGTGATATGCGTGGCCACTATCTGCACTGCCAATGCTCAGAATCCTTTGAGGAAGATGGGCCAGAATGCCAAAAGCTATGTCTCCGTTACTGCCCGTGCTGAGGCCTCAAGAGCCAAGAACGAATTAAAGTCAGAGGCTAGGAACGAAGTGCGTCAAGGCATTAACAAAGGCATCAACAAATCTATTGAGAAGAACAAGTCTAGGAAAGAAGCCAAGCGTCAGGCCAAGATCGATGCCGAGAATGAGGCACGTGAGCAGGAAGTTCGTGAGGCCGACGACGACGTGATGCGTCAGGTTCGTGAGGCACAAGAACGTTCCGATGCCGAGAACGAAACCGAGGCCGAAGAGCAGGTGATAATCGAGGATTGACACATCATCGTGTCATTCTTGAAATGCAAAAGATAGGGAGGGGTGCCTTCCTATCTTTTTTGTTCGTAACATACGATTAATATTGCAAAGAAATCTGAAAATGCGTATATTTGCAAAGTAAATGAAAATAGAAATACTATGACGCAAAGGCAAGACATATTTCATTGTTGATGTGTTTACAATGGTGAATGCCAAACAGATTGCGCAGGGAGAAGGGGAACTACCCAGAAAACTACCCAGAAAACTACGGAGAAAATATTAGAGTGCATAAAACAAAACCCATTTATTAGTAGGAAAGAACTATCTGAATTATGTGGTATAACTCCTGACGGAATAAAATGGCAATTAAAAAATATGCAAGCACATGTCCTAATTATCAGAATCGGTCCTGACAAAGGCGGCCATTGGGAAGTGATTGAGAAACCATGAACGCCAAACAGATTGCACAGGGAGAAGGGCAGAGAAGATTATCATGTTGACATTGTGTAGATTATATCAAGTAGATCCACAATATTATAATGCTGAGCATTTCGTGAAAAATAGATTACTTGATGTTGACCGTGAAATTGACTTCTATTTGAAAAATGGTCGAAATGAATACAGATGTGAAGTTAAACTTATGGGGCAAGGTAATCCGGAAAGTGCAGATGCCATTATAGCCCGAGGAAGTAGCCTTTTTGTTGCCGATACTTTATCACAACAAAACAAGAATCAATGCGAGCAACTTGGCATTTGTTGGGTAGCATGTCGCGATAAAGAAGGTTATAAACGATTCAAGTTGGCACTTGAAAAATTTGGAATATCATACATCGATTATCAAGGAAATCTATGTGATGATCTACCTATTATCTTAAATGAAATAATGTAATCCTCGTTAGTAAGTTTGTATTTTTTTCAATCATACAGTTCCACAAACTCATAACTATTCCCCATCGCCTCCAAGAACTTAATAAAGTCTTTCTGGCTAATGATAATCGTCCTCGTGTGTTGTCATTGGGGTTCGCACCAAATAAAAGGAAAAAAACCTCTTGTCTTTCGTTTTATTAAAAACAAAAAAGTCAGCCTATAAAGCTGACTTTTATTCTTGGGTGGGAGATGGGATTCGAACCCACGACCCTCGGAACCACAATCCGGTACTCTAACCAGCTGAGCTACACCCACCATTCACATTTGCGGCTGCAAAGATACATCTTTTTTTGATACCGCAACAAATTTTTTGCGAAAATAATTTTTTCACCATTTCAGTTTCAGCGAGAGCGTCACGTTATGACGCATATAGTGCTCGTTGATGATGCTTACTCCAGTGAAGTCGTATGGATACATTGCGCTTTTGCTGTCGATGAGCGAATAAGCAATGTCCATGCCGAAGTTGGATGTGAACATATAGCCTGCTCCTCCGCTATAGACAAAGGTGTTGCTTATGTTTTCATCGTCTTTTGAATATGGACTTCCGTAGAAGGCAAAACCGCCTCTAAGATACAGGTTGTTGTTCAGAACCCATTCGGTTCCTATTCTGACGTTCGATGCGTGTTTGCCAGTGGCTTTTATTTCCTCGTTGCGGCTGGTATAGTCCCAGTCGTTGGCTGAGAATTTGGCTTGACGGTAGTTCATATATTCATAATCGGCAGTTATAATACCGCATGACCCTATGATGAAGGCAAGGCTTGCTCCCAGCTTGTGTGGTGTACGCAGGTCGAAACTGTAGCTGTTGTATAAATCCGATGATGACGAATAGGTGTTGCCGTTAAGCACCGAAACGGCACTCGGTTCCCAGGTCTCTTTGAGGGTATACATCGTTGGAGTGTGGTAGGCTATGCCGAAGCGCAGCCATCTTACGGGGAATGCCACGATGCCTAGTCCCACATTGACGCCGAAGCCTGTCGTCTTGATGTATTCGTAGGAGGTCCATTCTCTGAAGAACTCGCCTGTCTTGAGGTTTTCCTCAGTGAAGGAATAGTCCTTTATGCTGTTTATGTGTGCGATGCCTATCGATGCGCCGAGAAACACCTTGTCGATGAGGTTCATGCTGCCCGTTATGGTCCATTCGTCGGCGTGCCCCTTGCGGTTCATGGAGCGTGTCTGTCGTAGGTTGCCTTGCGGGACAGGAGTGGTGTAAAGGCCGTCCATAGTGTCGATGATGTGGGCGTTCCATGCCGGAAGGTATGTGTAGTTGCCAATCAGATCCTCTACGCTCATCCCGTCAATGTCGTTGAAGTAGCTGTCAACTATGGAACTTGTCTCGTTTATGCCAGAAGCGGTTGTTTTGTAGTTGAAGTTGTTTGTGCGGTTCATGCCTATGCCCAGTTGCCAGTAGCGGAGTGTGCCGTAGTTGCTTGCTTCACGGCTTATCACAAGGCCAAGGCTGCTGAGGTTGAAGTTGCTTTTAAGCGTTTTCTCAGTATGGTCGAAATAGCTTGACGTTGATGAGCAGAATGACAATCCCGGGGTGATGGACAGTTCTCCTCGGCAACGGTAAAGGCCTAGTCCAGCGGGGTTTATCGCTACGCTACCATAGTCGTTGCCCATTGCGCCTACGGCTCCTGCCATGGCCTGGCTTCGTGCAGATCCTTGGTATATTGTCTGCGAGAACTGTATCGCATCCAGTGCGCTTTGTGCAAATGCTGTCTGAAGGTAAAGTGTTGCCAGTAATCCTAACAGTATTATCTTTTTCATATTTCGTGTGTCTGGTTCCGTTTTTAAAAGCAAAAACGTAGCGGCACCTTGCCGCTACGACTTTTTATGATTTTTGGTTTTATGGTTCTTTATCTTCTTCCGCCGCTGCGGCTTCCACCGCTTGAGCTTGAGCCACGGCTGCCACCGCTGTATCCTCCACCGCTTGAGCCGCGTGATGAGGATGAACTGTAGCTGCTTGAGGAGCGGCTGCTTGAAGAGCTGTAGCTGCTCGATGATGAAGGTCTGCTATAGCTGCTTGAGCTTGATGACGATGGTCTGCTGTAACTGCTCGACGATGAAGGTCTGCTATAACTTCCTGACGAAGAGGGTCTGCTATAGCTTCCCGATGATGGTGACGAAGGTCTGCTGTAGCTGCTTGAAGAGTTGCTGCTCGATGGTGCAGGACGGCTGCTTGAAGAGCTGTAGCTGCTCGACGAAGAAGGTCTGCTTGCACTTGAGCTGCTGTTCGGTGCCGAAGGACGTATGTACTCTGAGCTTGAGCGTGGTTGACGGCTGCTGCTCGGTGAGTTGTATGTCCTGCTCTCGCTTGATGTGGTGGCGCCTACGCGTCCGCTTTGTGCTTGGCTCACGCGCTCCGAAGCCGACACTCTGCCAGTCGTAGCCGAGGCTGTTGAAGGACGTGTTGTCGTTCCAATGCGGCCTTCGGTAGATGTGGATGTGGACGAGGATGTACGGGCAGCTGTTGTTGCGCCTACACGGCCAGTGCTTCCTGCAGGACGTGATGAGGCTGTTGCGTCAACGCGGCTTGATGCCGAGGATACGCCTGCGGTTGGACGTGTGGTGGCTCCTGTACCTACGCGGCTTGAGTTGACCGTTGGGCGTGAGCTGACACCCGCTGTCTGAGCTCCTGGACGTGTGGTTGCACCGGTGCGACCGTTTACGATGGCGTTGTTGCTGCTCATCGAGCCGGCTGTGTTGTTGCCGCCGTGACGTACACTTGCAACATATTGTCCAAGGCTGCTGCCACCATAGTTATGTCCGCCATTGTGTCCACCATTGTGAGGATAGTTATGGTGATGATGTCCGTGGTGATGATAGTCGTGCCAACCAGCGTAGTAATATGGGTGTCCCCAGTAGTAGGGGCGGTGCCAGTACCAGCTGTAGTCCCAGTAGCTCCAGTAGTAAGGACGGTACCAGTAGTCGTAGTAGCTGTAGTATGGGCGATAGTAGTAACTTGAGTAGTATGGCCAGTAACCGTAGCCGTACGACCACGGGTCAACACCTATGTATATGTTGGTGGTGCCGTAGTTGGTACCGTAGTCTGTGTAGTAGTCGTCATAATAGTCAAGGGTTGAAGACGCGCCGGTACCGAAACGTTTGATGCGGGCTGCCAGATCTCCGTCGTAGTAGGTCTCGGTGCTGGTATACACCACGCCGTTGGTGTCGGTGACAGTTTCGGTGTTTTGATATACAGGCTTGGCATCACTGACGTAATTCTTGCTGTCAGAATAGTATTTCTGATAGTCGTAGCTGCCGTCGGCATTGATGCTTGAACCGACGTAAGAGCCTGATGCAGCGCTTACTGCGCTGTTGTTTTGATTCCCGTAGGGCGAGTAATAGGCATCGTCTTTGGTCAGATTCTTCTTTGCTGAGCAACCTGCCAAAGCTATTATCGCAATGGCTGATATTAATCTGAGAGTTTTCATTTTATTTAGTTTTAGCGGTTGGTACATTTAATTTTACTATCTTTGCAGTGCAAAACTACAAATTTTATACCAAATTTTACGTAAAATATCATAAAAATGGCAAAAGAATTATCGACACGCGAAGAAAACTATTCGCAATGGTACAACGACCTCGTTGTGAAAGCTGATTTGGCCGAGCAGTCGGCAGTCCGTGGATGTATGGTTATCAAGCCTTATGGCTACGCTATATGGGAATACATGCATGACGCCCTTGACAAGATGTTTAAGGACACTGGACACGTCAATGCATATTTTCCGTTGTTCATACCAAAGAGTTTCTTCAGCCGTGAGGCCGACCATGTCGAAGGATTCGCCAAAGAATGCGCCGTGGTGACGCACCATCGCCTTATGAACTCACCAGATGGCAAGGGTGTCGTCGTTGACCCGAGCGCAAAACTGGAGGAGGAACTGATAGTTAGACCCACCTCCGAGACTATCATCTGGGATACCTACCGTAACTGGATAAAGAGCTATCGCGATCTGCCTATTTTGTGCAACCAATGGGCCAATGTGGTGCGCTGGGAGATGCGTACACGTTTGTTCCTGCGTACTGCCGAGTTCCTGTGGCAAGAAGGGCACACTGCACACGCCACCAGCGAGGAAGCTCTCGTTGAGGCACGCAAGATGCTCGATGTATATGCCGAGTTTGCCGAGAAATGGCTCGCCATACCTGTATATAAAGGTGTCAAGTCGGCCAATGAGCGTTTCGCCGGTGCCATCGAGACTTTCTGCATCGAGGCTATGATGCAGGACGGTAAGGCTTTGCAAGCCGGAACATCACACTTCCTCGGACAGAACTTTGCCAAGGCTTTCGATGTGAAATACCTCAACAAGGAGAACAAACTCGACTATGTATGGGCTACCTCGTGGGGCGTTTCAACACGCTTGATGGGTGCCCTCATCATGGCCCACTCCGATGATGACGGCCTTGTTCTGCCTCCCAAGATTGCTCCTATACAAGTGGTTATAGTTCCTATCTATAAGAACGACGACGAGTTTAAGCTTACTGTCGATAAAGCCAACGAGCTGAAAGACAAACTGTCGAAACTTGGAATACGCGTAAAAGTTGATGACCGCGACACACAGAAGCCTGGCTTCAAGTTCCACGAGTGGGAGCTTAAAGGCGTGCCGGTGCGTGTGGTGATAGGTCCTCGCGATGTGCAAAACGGCACCATCGAGATTGCCCGTCGCGACACGATGACCAAGGAATCAGCCAACTATGCCGATGCCGAGACCATCATCAGCCAGCTTATGACTACCATTCAGGACAACCTCTTTAAGAAAGCTCTCGACTATCGCAATGCCCATACTGTTGATGTCAACACATGGGATGAGTTCAAGGCTCAGATAGAGGCTGGAGGTTTTGTCCATGCTTTCTGGGACGGCACCACCGAGACCGAGTTGAAGATAAAGGAAGAGACAAAGGCCACGCTGCGCTTCATACCTCTTGAGCCTAAAGAAGAGGAGGGCGTGGATGTCTATTCGGGTAAGCCCGCCAAGATGAGAGTATATTTCGCGAAGGCGTATTGATTAGTTGATACGATACATGAGACTACGTGACACGAGTTCTTTTTTATGAACCTCGTGTCACGGTCTGTTAAATATGAGATCTGAAATGGAAGATGCCAGACTTATCGCTTTCAAACGCCTGCTTGACATAATGGATGAGCTCAGGGCCAAGTGTCCGTGGGACAGCATACAGACCAAGGACAGCTTGCGACACCTCACCATAGAGGAGGTCTTTGAGCTTAACGATGCCATTCTTGCCGACGACTGGGCAAACATGAAAAAAGAACTCGGCGACATATTGCTTCATATCGTCTTTTATGCCAAGATAGGCGAGGAGAAGGGTGCATTTGATATCACTGACGTTGCCAACGCCATCTGCGACAAGCTTATTGTGCGTCATCCACATATTTTCAGCAATGAGAAAGCCGAGACAGCCGCCCAAGTGCTTGACAACTGGGAGAAGATTAAACTCGACCGTGAGGGCAACAAGTCCGTTTTGGGTGGAGTGCCTATGGCCATGCCGTCTATACTCAAGGCCTACCGTATGCAGGAAAAGGCTGCTGGCGTGGGTTTTGAGTGGCCTTCGACGGAAGATGCCTGGAACAAGGTGGAGGAAGAGATTGCCGAACTGAAGGAAACACTTGACAATAAGGAATCCAAACAACGTCAGGAAGAGGAGATGGGTGACTTGTTGTTTGCTTTGATAAACTATTCGCGCCATCTTGAGATAAATCCAGATGAGGCGTTGGAACACACTAACAAGAAGTTTAAACAACGTTTTGAGTATATCGAGAAACGAGCCTCTGAGCAGGGTCGAAAGGTGCATAACCTAAGCATTGATGAGATGCTTGCCTTGTGGAGAGAGGCGAAATGATAAAAATTAAGGCAGCCAACTGGCTGCCTTAATTCTTTCTTTATTGTCTGTGTACTATCACCTTCCGTGTGAATGTTGCGTTTTCGGTGGTGATGAGGAAGTAGTAGCTTGCTTCGGCGTAGGTCTTCAGCGAGTAGGGCATCATCATCACATTTTCATGGATGTTAATCTTGAAGTGATCGAGGATGTTGCCCAGGAGGTCGAATACTCTTATCTCAGCCTCACCGCTAATACCCTCGAAGCGTATGTTCATATCGCCATTGTTCGGGTTCGGTAAGATGATGACATCGCTGTCAGCAGCTTCGTTCTCTTCCGTGCCGTAGTATGTGGTGTGCAGCCAGATGCTTGTCACCGACTCGCCGCAGCTGTTGTAGGCTATGGCGCGCAGTTCTACCGAGTCGCCTGGCAGGAAGGTGTGTATGTAGAGGTCGCTCTCCACACCATTACCTATCGGGTCAACATGCCAGTTGGGGCAACCGACGTACCAAACCACAGAGTCAATCTCTGTTCCTTCGTGTCCTGGCTCCACATAATAGTGGTATTTGCTGAAGCTGGTCTCGCTGCCGCCTATTGGGTTGGTACTGCCTATGATTTCGATGTCGGGCGAATAGCTGAGGCTCACGGTGACGAATAGTGTGCTGTCGCAGCCAAGGCTTGTGCTGAGGTGCTGTTCGAACACTCCCGATTCGGTGTAGTCAATGCCGTTGATTGTCACTATGTCGCAGGCTTCGATTGATGTTGTGCCGCTTGCCGAGTGACCTATGGTCAGATGTGCGGTGACAATGCTGTCGCATCCGCCGTTTGTAGTCAGCGATTGGGTGTAAATGCCCGACTGGCTATAGGTGGTGCCGTTCCAGGTGAACATGTCGCAGGCTATGGTGTCGAACTCGTATGTCACGCTGCTGTTGATGGTCAGGTGCAGGGTGACAGTCGAGTCGCAGCCTTGTGCCGTCTCGAACAGTTGTTGGTAGTCGCCTGTGGCATTGTACTCTGTGTTGTTCCAAGTGTAAGTGTCGCAGGCAGCGTCACTGAACTCGTATGTCACTGAGTTGTTGACGTTGAGTGTCAGTGTGACGATGCTGTCGCAGCCGTTTTCACCTGCCAGTGTAATCTCCTGTGAGCCAGCCTCGGTGAACTCAACGCCCTGCCAAGTGTAAGGCAGCTGAGTCTCGCATACTGTTGTCTCGTCTGTGCCGTAGAGCACTGGGTTGACGTTGAGTGTCAGTGTGACGATGCTGTCGCAGCCGTTTTCACCTGCCAGTGTAATCTCCTGCGAGCCGGCCTCGGTGAACTCAACGCCCTGCCAGGTGTAAGGCAGTTGGGTCTCGCATACTGTGGTCTCGTCTGTGCCGTATAGCACTGGGTTGACGTTGAGGGTCAGTGTCACTATAGAGTCGCATTCTGTCGAACCTGTCAGTGTGATCTCCTGTGAGCCGGCCTCGGTGAACTCAACGCCCTGCCAGGTGTAAGGCAGTTGGGTCTCGCATACTGTGGTCTCATCTGTACCGTATAGCACTGGGTTGACGTTGAGGGTCAGTGTCACTATAGAGTCGCATTCTGTCGAACCTGCCAGCGTAATCTCCTGTGAGCCGGCCTCGGTGAACTCAACGCCCTGCCAAGTGTAAGGCAGTTGGGTCTCGCATACTGTGGTCTCATCTGTGCCGTAAAGCACTGGGTTGACGTTGAGTGTCAGTGTGACGATGCTGTCGCAGCCGTTTTCACCTGCCAGCGTAATCTCCTGCGAGCCGGCCTCGGTGAACTCAACGCCCTGCCAAGTGTAAGGCAGCTGAGTCTCGCATACTGTTGTCTCGTCTGTGCCGTAGAGCACTGGGTTGACGTTGAGTGTCAGTGTGACGATGCTGTCGCAGCCGTTTTCACCTGCCAGCGTAATCTCCTGTGAGCCGGCCTCGGTGAACTCAACACCCTGCCAGGTGTAAGGCAGCTGAGTCTCGCATACTGTTGTCTCGTCTGTGCCGTAGAGCACTGGGTTGACATTGAGTGTGAGTGTCACTATAGAGTCGCATTCTGTCGAACTTGTCAGTGTAATCTCCTGCGATCCGGCCTCGGTGAACTCAACACCCTGCCAAGTGTAAGGCAGCTGAGTCTCGCATACTGTGGTCTCGTCTGAGCCGTAAAGCACTGGGTTGACGTTGAGTGTCAGTGTGACGATGCTGTCGCAGCCGTTTTCACCTGTCAGCGTAATCTCTTGTGAGCCGGCCTCGGTGAACTCCACACCCTGCCAAGTGTAAGGCAGTTGGGTCTCGCATACTGTTGTCTCGTCTGTGCCGTAGAGCACTGGGTTGACGTTGAGTGTCAGTGTCACAATGCTGTCGCAGCCGTTTTCACCTGCCAGCGTAATCTCTTGTGAGCCGGCCTCGGTGAACTCAACGCCCTGCCAAGTGTAAGGCAGCTGAGTCTCGCATACTGTTGTCTCATCTGAGCCGTAGAGCACTGGGTTGACATTGAGTGTGAGTGTCACTATAGAGTCGCATTCTGTCGAACTTGTCAGTGTAATCTCCTGTGAGCCAGCCTCGGTGAACTCAACGCCCTGCCAAGTGTAAGGCAGCTGAGTCTCGCATACTGTTGTCTCGTCTGTGCCGTAGAGCAATGGGTTGACGTTGAGTGTCAGTGTGACGATGCTGTCGCAGCCGTTTTCACCTGCCAGCGTAATCTCTTGTGAGCCAGCCTCGGTGAACTCAACGCCCTGCCAAGTGTAGGGCAGTTGGGTCTCGCATACTGTTGTCTCGTCTGTGCCGTAGAGCACTGGGTTGACGTTGAGGGTCAGTGTCACTATAGAGTCGCATTCTGTCGAACCTGTCAGTGTGATCTCCTGCGATCCGGCCTCGGTGAACTCAACGCCCTGCCAAGTGTAAGGCAGCTGAGTCTCGCATACTGTTGTCTCGTCTGTGCCATGGAGGACAGGATTGACTGTGAGGTGGACTGTCACGGTCGAGTCACATCCGTTTGTTGTATGCAACAGCTGTATGTAGTCGTTGCTGGTGCTGTAAATCTCGCCGTTCCAGAAGAATTCGTTGCAGACAATGGTGTCAAACTCATGGATGGCCGAGTGGTTTACGGTGAGTATGAGGGTGTCAACGCTCGGTGTGCCTGTCTCGTTCAGATATTCGTAAGTGTAGATGCCAGTACTATCATATACGGCGCCGTTCCACTCTATGCTGTCGCAGACGGTCAGCACCTCTGTGTTGTACGAGCTGTGGTTGACGGTGAGGTGTAGTGTGTCGGCGCTTGGACAACCAAGGTCGTTGTCATATTCATATACGTACACACCCGAGTCGGTGTATTCCTCCCCATGCCAAATGTAGCTGTTGTTGGCAGTCACGGTCTCGACGTTGTGTGTGCCGTGGTTTATTGTGAGGTTAAGCGTGACGACGGAGTCGCATCCGTACTGGTTAGCCTCGGTGAATGTTGCGGTGGTGTTGCTCTCCGTGTATGTGACGCCGTCGATCCAAGTGAAGCTCCCGCATGCGACCTGTGTGTCGATGCCCGTGTTGCTGTGGTTGACGGTGAGCACGAGCGTCTCCGTGAAAGAGCAACCTTCGTCGTTGGTGTTCTGGTGAGTCAGCGTTGCGCTCTCGGTGTATGTGACACCGTACCACTCGTAGCTGTCGCAGACTGTGACCGGTTCGAGAGTGACATCCTCTCCGTGGTTGATAGTCAGGTGCAGTGTGTCAGTACTCGGGCAGTTGTCATCGTTGGTGTAGTCATAGGTGTAGACACCAGAGACAGTATAAGGCGTGTCGTGCCATGTGAACGATTCGCAAGCCACCTCGGTCTCGACATTGTGCGTGCCGTTGTTGATGGTGAGGTGCAGGGTGTCCGTGCTCGGGCAGTTGTCATCGTTGGTGTAGTCGTAGGTGTAAACGCCCGAGACAGTATAAGGTGTGCCGTGCCATGTGAACGTCTCGCAAGCGACTTCAGTCTCGACGTTGTGTGTGCCATGGTTGATGGTCAAGTGCAGGGTGTCTACCTGAGTGCAGCCGTTGTTGTCCTCATGGCTGTAGAGGTAGTTGCCCGACTCGGTGTAGGTCAGTCCGTCACCGTTGGTCCAAGTGTAAGTCTCGC
>Ga0247611_10000555_pt1 | contig 75595 bp, 95 predicted proteins | sample 177DNAGHGhighgp2_FD_192422 | JGI IMG/M metagenome (GOLD analysis project Ga0247611, IMG submission 192422) | Sheep rumen microbial communities from Palmerston North, Manawatu-Wanganui, New Zealand - 1770 DNA GHGhigh gp2 | ecosystem: Host-associated > Mammals > Digestive system > Stomach > Rumen... | reverse complement strand
GAATTTCATATCGTCTATAATATGCGACTCTGCCTTGGGCCGTTCTTGTGGAACGGCTTGTTGGCAGAGCCGAGTGTTTGGTTATTTCTTGGTAACGATATTCTGAACAGGGCGAACAGCGAACCCGTAGTACCGGTAGTTGTTGCTCTGCGGATGGACACCACCAGAGTAGAAGTACAAGCGCCGAGCACTGACAGCCGAGCCGAACGATGCAGACCAGTAGCTGCCGTGCGAGCCGCGAGTGTACCAAGACGAGCCGTAGCCGTTGCCAGAGCAAGCGAAGAAAATGGATGCTTTATTTATCTTAGAAACTACGAGATAGCCGTTAACACCATTAACTGTAGAACGAATCCATCTGCAGTTATCATAGAGTTCCTGGAATTGCTCTTTGGTAGGCATACGCCAGTCACCACCAAGGTTAACGTGCGCTGCGTCATGTTCGAGGTCAATATCTCCTTTGAGCTTTGCTCCTGGAGTGTCTTCGTATTCGTCAGAGCTAAACTCGTAGTCTTTGAAGGCGTTATCGTTATCACCCCAATCAACATCTCCTTTGTCGGGAAAATGCAAGTCAGTATTACCCCATGATACGAAAGCACCGTAGTCTGATGGAGATTTGGCACCAAGGTTACGGTCAGCCCACAGAGTACCGGACGGGAGTCCAAGGTCAACAGCTGTTATCTCCTTTGGAGTTGTATCGTAAGGAGAGAACGATGTCTTTTCGATGATAGGTGCACCATTCTCGTCGTAACCGACAAGTTTCATAGTGTCACCTTCAACAAGGAACTTATAGGCTTCACGACAGAAGTCTATAGTCTTTGGTTCGTCACTAATGCCAAACTGCTTCAACAGTTGCATTTTTAAATCTTGATTCTGATTCATGTTAGTAAAGATTTAATTAAACTGCTATGTTAATAATATTAGAAAGTTTCTGACAGAGTGCTTCACAAAGAACACGACTCATGTTAACTTCAACAGCATTGCCTATAAATTTCTTCTGCTCTGACTGAGTGCCAACAAGAATATAGTTCTCAGGGAATCCCATAATCTTTTTGAGTTCTGACACCTTGAGCATCCGCATCTTAATATCAATGATACGATAGATAGCCATAAACTCCTTGATTTTGCGAGTCATCGGAGAGTCATCTTCGTAGATAGCAATACCCACCTCTCCACGTTCAGTACATACGAGATATGGCGGCATCTTATCCATACGTGCTATCAATGTGAAACAAGGTTTATCCACGCTACCACCCTTTGACGCAAATTGTGGATTCATCAGGTAGTGCCACTTTCTGTTAGCTGTTATAGTCTGACAAGGCTCTTCAACCGAACTTCCTACATTGTTAAAATTCGTATTCATCACCCAAGGCTTCACATGAACTACTGACTGTTTTGGATTTGTAGGAATAGTCGGACAAGGCTGTGTCACTGATGATGGTGTACCATTGCCGTACTGGTTATCAATGAAACAGCGAACGAGCGAGATTCTATCCTTGGTCGGTATAGTTGGTGAAGGGTCGTTGATTGAAGTATTGAATCCGTTTCCATAATAAATATCCAGGAACTCAGCACCAACGAGCGCATGATGATCTTTTGCTGTAACTGTTCCTGCAGGAGTTTCAATTGATACGTTATGGTCTTTACCACCATAATATTTCGACAGGAAAGATACTTGTGCAATACCAAGACGATTCTGACAGGCAACCGTAGGACATGGCTCGTCGATAGAAGGAGCAACATAATGACCACTTTTGTTCATGGAATTATACTTCACGATAAAGGCTGAAAAATCTTTCTGAGACATTCCGGCTACAAACTTTATCAGTCCTGCATAGATACGTTCCAGTGTTTTCTCGCACAAAGGCTTCTTTCGTCCAAAGATAGACTCGCCTTCATCTGAGAAATCAAGCACTTCACGCACAGGTTTCCACTTATGATAACAAGAGAACATTCCACCTTCATCACCATTCTTGGCGTAGGTTGGAATAGGGAACGAGATAGGCAATCCTTTTTGAGCGAACTGACCAAAGAAACGCTTGCGCGAGGTGTATGCTCCAAAATCTGCTGCATTCAGAATGCGCCAATCGAAATTGTAGCCGTAACTTTGTACCTTACGTACCCAGCGAAGATAATCAGAGCCTTGGTCTTTTGATACAGGCTTGCCGTTTTCGTCAAGTTCACCCCACATCATAAATTCCTCGACGTTTTCAATCTGAATCCAGTTAGGACGGATTGCTTCGATATATCTGAAAAGATGCTCTGCAAGCGTCCTGGAATCAGCGTCGCGAGGCTGTCCACCTTTGGCACGGCTGAAATTGGTACATTCGAGTGAAGCCCACAGGACCACCAAAGCGTTAGGATATTGTTTCTTCATCTTCTGTAGATGCTCAACGAGCGGTGTAAGATTCAGCGTCCGAATATCCTCAGTAAAATGTAGCGTATCAGGATGGTTTGCCTGATGGGATAAGATAGCGTTAGCGTCATGATTAACACACGCTATCACCTTCGCACATTTTTCTCCATTGAGCTGTGCATACTCAACTCCTGTGGAAGTGCCACCAGCACCACAGAAGAGGTCAATGTAGAGTAGTTTGATGTTATTCATTTTTCTTTGGTTTACGTTTTCTTCTTGCAGGCACCATCTTCTCGCCTATAATATTGCCGTTCCTGTCAAGAACTGGCACAGACTTGAAGCTGTCGTAATCGTCAATCTGATTAGCGTCTAACGGCTGTTCGTCCGGCCAAAAACGCTTTTCCTCTTCCATAGAGCTGTTGTCAGACATGGACGGCATGTTATCATCATTCCACTGAGGGAGATACTTCATGTTTATCATCTTATCTCCATGCTGACAAAGAGTATCATTCTTGCTCATTTTTGTTTTCCAGACTAAGTTGTTTCTTTTGCTCAAGCCATTGCTCGCGAGTTATTGCACCTTGTTTGTTCAATTCTCGCTGTAGGTTATTCTGCTCTCGCTCATACTGGTCAATGAAGATGTTACGCTCTTTGATAAAATCTCGTAGAGCGCAGGTTATCACCATTGGATCAACGGAGCCATAGAAACGACCATAACGGCCTGTCTTGAAATAGTAGAAGAAGAGAAGAAGCTCAGTAACTTTCAGGTAGTGATATTCTGCAGCTATGATAGTTGCGAGGCCTTCCACCTGTTCTTTGTCGAGATTCTTGGCACCTGTGAACTTTGACAAGTCCACAATCTGAGGGCATAGCCACTGAAAGGAGAATGTTTTGCCATACGCCAGACAAATATCCGTCAGCGTAGGATAGTCACCCATAATGGCTTTCTCCTTTTTCAGAGCAAATGAAGCCTGAGTTTTAGGGTTGACTCTTGCCAAGAACTGGTCTCTATCACCAAACTTAGAAAGAATCGTCAATATTTTCCCTTGCTCTGGCTTCATTAATGAGGTCGTAGGTGTCGTTGACAAGTTGCTCGTTTGTTGGAGCACCTGCTGCCCGACTACCTGTAGCAGCTGAGGTTGTTTCATTCTGATTTCTGATTATTATTTCATCTTCCCAAGCACGCTGATGCAGGAATGTAAGCGGGTTCTTTCGAAACTGCTTTACAGTTGTTGCCTCTAAATATTTGGGCAGATAATCAAATATAGCTTTTCTGTCTTTAAGGGAGATTTTGGCATACACTTTCTGACAATCAGATTTTCCAACCTTTTTATCATAAAGTTCCCAAAAATCTGAGAATGGAAATTCTTCTTCCATATCGAACAGAGTAGATTCTGAACGTAGTGAAGAATCTCTTTTATTCTTTCCATTATTATGTTTTGTGTGAGCGGTGTGTGAGCCTGCTTCTTGCTGTGTGATTTGCTGTGTGAGCTTTTTAGCTAACTCGCTGATTTCCACATCGTTAAGTGTGTGAGTTGGTGTGTGAGATTCCTCTGACTTGAAGATTAGATACTTCTTTAGCGTAATCATATTTACGCCTTGGTCATCGGCTGTATCAATAACACCTTTTCTTTTCAAACCTGAAAGGAATTTTCTTACTCTCCATTCCGTCCAGTGCCACCGTGCAGCAAGAAATCGAACAGATGCAGGCCACTGTGCCTGACCCCACGTTACTTCGCGACCTCCGATACGAGCAGTATGCTCAGATGCCTCAAATCTCACTTGATTGATAATATCAAGTAGAGCTTCGCAATCATTATAAGTACGGGATTGACGCCAATAGTCGCTTTTAAAGAAGTCGTTGGAGATTTGTTTGAATCCTTCGCACATACACAATACTATAAAAAGTTTACCAAGTTACGTTCAAATTCCTCCTTCGAGATATTAGGGATGATAGCCTTGAAGAGTATATCGCGTACATTATTATATAATGTGTTGAACTCTGTCTCATTCATCTTCTCGAAACTGATGGATTTAGGAGCGTGGAACCATTCATTTGAGTGAATATTATACAGAGGCTCGCACCATCCGGCAGTAACTTCGAGGGACTTTCTGAATACCTCTAAATCATTTTTGAAGAAGGATTGCTGCTGCTCGTTAAGATATTCCCAAGAACAACGCAGGAGTGCGAAGTACTTGCGGTGAAAGGAAAGGTTACGAGGCTGTTTGATTGTTGCCTCGTACACCTCACCTATCTTGAGCTTCTTTTTCTCGTCGTAGTCATCATCATACATTGGTTTCAGACCTTCGCGAGTGTTTTTGAGTAGCAGCTTCATAATCAGAAGGGCAGATCGTCGTTATTCTCTCCTTCCTGTTGACCATCAGCGGCAGGTGGGAAGGGATTCTGATTCTGAGCTGGAGCCTGCTGTTGGCCTTGGTCTGCAAACATATCAGTCTGCTGTGGAGCTGGTGCGGCAGCAGGTGCAGCGGCTTGCTGGTTTGCTCTCAGAACGTTATAGCAACGAATATCGTTGTAGTAACGACCTTGGTACTCCCTTGCGTCGATGTCGAACTGAATGGTAACGTTCTGCTCTCCTGGTTGGAGATTGAACTGTTTAATGCGGTCCTCACCAAAGATAGAGAACGCACATTTCTTTGGGTACTGCCCAGGAACTTCAATCACATATTCCTGAGTCATCCACGGATTGCCCGTGCGTGCTGATACACCTGACTTTGCAGGCATAATAGCGATAATTGTGCCAGTTAATTCCATGTTACTTATGATTTAAAATTATTACTTACCTTCTTTGATTCCATTAATAAACAAGTCTGCGAGTTCATCGAAGTAGTGTTCATCTTTTAGTGCATCGTCAACGGCACCAGTTATCTTGTTGGCCATTGAACCCTTCTTCATTATCAGATAGAAGAGATAGGAGTCGATGGTTTCAAGTTCACCACGGTTGCCAATGAGAATCCATGAGTTGACGGCATTCTTCTGACCGTTACGATGACAACGAGCCTCACACTGAGAGAGGTCGGCCATGGTCCACGGCAGATTAACGAATAGCACATTTGACGATGCTGTGAGTGTGAGGCCAACGCCTGCTGCTTTGATGGAGCATATGATAACACGACGTTCGCCAGCTTGGAAAGCGTCGATAGCGGCCTGTTTCTGTACGGCATTCTGACGGCCTGTAACACAAACGGCATCGGGTATAGCTTCCACTAAACTATCTACGATGTCATGATGCTCAGCGAACACCACGATAGGCTCAGTGGAGTCCTGTATGAAGCTGATGGCGGCATCTACCTTACCTTGGCCTGCAATCTTTCTGAGATTCATAAACTTCACCAAAGCCTGCATACGCATCTTCTTGCGTACCTCGGAGTCGGTTAGTTTCTTGTATTCCTGTAGATATGAGCGAAGATCATTCTCGCACATATCGTATTCCTCTTGGTTTGACAGCTCAGTTATAACCTTTGAGCGTGTGAGGTCTGGAAGGTCTTTGAGTACTTCCTTCTTTCCACGACGGAAATAGCATGAGTTGTGAAGGATGGCATTCAGCTCTTCCAGATGCTTGCCGTCACCGTAGGTATTGACAAAGTTACGGTAGCCGCCAAAATCATCTATACGCCCAAGGATGCAGAGTTGTGTTGCAAGGTCGAGTGTGTCATTGACAACAGGTGTACCGGTAAGCATATTGATATGCTCTTTGCCGTTACATATTCCCATACAGAAACGGGCTGTTGCCGTTGATGGATTCTTGCAGCGGTGTGACTCGTCGATGATGACAGACTTGAATTGCTTGATAACATTCTGAAAGATGATGTCTTTGAGTTTGGCACCCTTATCAGCCTTGACCACGAAATACTTCTTGAGAGATTCGTAGTTGACGATAACGACATCGTAGAGATTCATCTGCCCTATGAAATAGGGAAATGTCGCTTTGATGGCATCGGTGAGAATGAGAGGCCGTAGGTCGGTAAAGTTCTCTACCTCACGCTGCCAGTTGATTTTGAGAGAGGCAGGACAAATCACCAGGCATGGTGTGGCGTGTGCTCTTTCTACTGAGACAATCGCCTGACCTGTCTTTCCCAAACCCATTTCGTCGCCATTGATGCAACGTTTCATTTCGAGGGTTTTCTTGATACCCTCTTCTTGATAACTGTACGGTTTGTACTTTGGCATAATACTTTTGTTTAAAGGGTTTGTGAGTACTGGACGGGATGACCGCCCAGCGAGAGACTAAACGAATAACCAATACTTAAAGGCCAGTTCAAGATACTTTTCCTTGCCACGTTCATAGAGTTCGTCACCACGGATAATCTTTTTGTAGAATACCTTGTTGGCAGTCTTTGATATGGCATAGATGAAATCTTGATTACCCCAAAGAGGATTGATAGAATGGGTTAGGTCCATGTACCATGCACGGCTTCTGTCCCACTCAAAGTAGTCGATGCACTTTTCAAACTGGTCCTGAGACGTAGCAACGGTAGTTTTGAGGTCGCCACCAAAGTTACCCAGCCACCAGTCGAATTTGCAGCGCGTAGCGAGGTCGAAGGAATAACAGCCAACATCGAAATGCTGTGACTCAGTAGCAAACCATTTCTGACCGTCTGCATTAGCGAGGACGTATGCAAGGAATGGGTCTTTCTTTGCTGCATGACGTAGCTTTTCGAGCTGTTTCTTTCCCCACTCCCATTCTTCTTTGGTGTACTTCTCGTCACCAACAAGATAGCGGAAGTGATTGCAATTCTTTGGCTCAGTGACAAGCCCATCAACGAGCGTACCAAGGTGGAACGCTTTCTTCTTATCCTTTGGCTTGACGAAATCAAGTTGCGGATAGAGCTTGAGTTTGAGCGAAGTAAGGTCAGAGTTACTGACCTCACTTCTTGAGTAGTACGGATCCATATTACTTCGCTGCAATTTCTTCGACGTAGATGACATGCTCGTCGATAATAGCAAGGTCTTCCTTGTTCTTGAGCTTTTCGCAGGTCTTCGTCATGAATCCCAACTTCTTGGCCAAGTCTTCGAGAGACATCTTCGAGCCTTCATGCGCCCACCACATCTGAATGATTGCAAGATAGCCCTCTGGAGCATCTATCTCAATGCGGTGTGACACCTTCGCCTTGACAGGAGCGGCAACGGTTGGAGTCTGGTCGAAAAGCTGTTGAGTCTGAGACTGAGCCTTACGCAGTCGCTCTTCCTCTTCACGTTTTTTCTTTTCTTCCTCGGCTTTTGCCTGACGTTCTTTCTCGGCTGCTTCCTCGGCTGCTTTCAGTTCTGCCTCCTTGCGCTTTCTCTCGGCTTCGTCGGCAGTCTTCTTGATTTCCTGCAGCTCTGCAATCTTAGAGTCAAAAGTATCGAGAATATCCTGCTTGGTCTGAGCAACGGAATCCGTGAAGGATTTGGATAGTTGCTCGTTGACTTCGCGATAGGCTGCATTCATTATCTGACGTGCCTCTTCGGGGTCAACCTCTGGAGATACTGACGGTTTACGGTCTGAAAGGAACGTCGCAATCTTTATCTCTGTAGGATATTCAGATATTTCCTTCTTGACTTGCTCGGCATTGTCGAGTGTCATGAGCCGGAACTTCTCGGACAACTTATCAAGAGCCTCAGATGTTTTCTCGTTGACAATCTTGTTGCAGATAGAGATAACGTCATCATGAAGCTGTGTCTTGGCAGCTTCGATACGTGCGAGACGTTGACGCTCGGCCTCAGCTTTACGTTGCAGGTCCAGCTTATAGGCAGCGTATTCGTCACGTTTCTTCTGTAACTTATAGATGATGCTGTCCTCTGACTTCTTATCAAGAAGGGCTTCCATCTTTGTGAAACCAGATTTTACGAGGTCGAACACCTGAGTAACACCCTTGCGTCGCTCTGTCATTGCTTTCTGAGTGACTGACGCTTTCTTGATGAAGGATGCAATCTGAGCATCCAGCTCGTCTGTCATTTCACCAGACTGAGCAAGCAGAGCTTCGCCTGCATTGATGCAGTTCTGCAGCGATACGTTATTCTCCTGAATAGCGTTCGTGATGTCAGTCTTGATGGAAGCCACATTCTTTGTGACTTCCGCTGACTGCTTGATAATTACTTGTAACTGATTTTCTGCCATGACTTATTGGTTAAATGGATCACTTTCATCTGTGTTTACCTGTACTCCGTTGGCAGGAGCTTCTTCCGGTGTGGCAGGAACATTAGCGTTATCTACAGGGTCCAAATCCTTGTCAGACTCGAAAGCACCACCAGCACCGATGCTGAGTTTTGGATAGCCCTTGAAAGCGTGCTTGACAGTCTTTGACTTGAGGAATCCTGTGTCAATATCAGAACCGTCATCAGCCTTGCCGTAGAGTGCGTTAGGACGTGGCACCATCACACGGGCATTGTTATCCCAATAGGCATTAGCCTTGCCTGAATACTGCTTGAGACGCAGGATTTCGTCGGTGTCAAGAACGAAATAGTCAACAGAACCATCGTTCTTGATGATGCGAACGTAGCAGGCAATGACTCGCGAGCCTTGCGGACGTGGCAGGCATTTCTCCCATGTCAACGTAGGACGGCCATCAGACTCGCCATAACGGAACGTGTCGCAGTCGTACACAACCTTTGGAGAATCGACGGAACGAATCTGCTTGGCACGCTGTCGCAGGATAATCTCACCATAGCCGGTGACGGTGATGACAGCGTTCGACTGATAGACGGGATAGTTCTTACCATCCTTACCCTGATTCTCACCAATCTTCACACGCTTACACTCCAGATAACACGTCGTCGTGTTGCCCTTCTCGATGGAAAGTCCGTTGATTGCCAGGAAGAGGAAAGCGAAGTAGATTGACATAGCATCGGCATTCTTCAACAAATCCTTGTAGGATCCGTATGTCAGCTCATTGATGAAGAGATTCTTCTGCTCTTCAAAGAATGCTTCGGCCTTCTCAGCACCGAACTTTTGTGAATAGACCTGCACGAATTTGTCATGTGCGAGGTCGGGAATCTGCTCATGTGAAACAGTCTTGATAGTTTCTAAAATGTTATTCATTGCGTTAACTTGTTTTTGGTTTCCAACCATTCATTTCGTAGACTTTATTCTTGGCCTCTTCCTGTGAACGGAAACGTATAAACGGAAAGACGGCCTGACCTGTAGCGGTCTCGCAAATCTCAAAGTCACGTCCATGCCTACGATAGTAGTATTTTCGTGAAGAAGTGGCAGCAGAATTGCTGCCACTATTGTCTATTCCTGTACCTATCATTATATTGTAGGTGTTTGTTTGTACAGCAAACAATACTCTTTTGGTACGAGGCCATCAGTCTCAAAAGGTGCAGCCTTACGAATAACAAACTTATTCTCAGGGTGTCTTTTGAGAACTTCATCAAACACGTCGTTGCAATATGACTCGACACGTTTCTTTGCCTGTCCTACATCATCAGCCGTAATTAGGTAGTTGTAGTCGGTTTTCTCCCACTTCTGTTCGTTGTTGTCAAATTCGAGGAAACGAACATTTACCATGTAGTAATCCTTTTGGAGTTCAAGAGCAATTCTCTCTTCCTCTGGAATGCAATCATCGTCGTCATCAATGATGGTGCAGTTGACAGGATTTACTTTTATGGGAGTAATAAGACCATTTGCACCACGATAAACGTTGGCAAAATCTACAGCAACCTTGATGGCTGTCTCGATGTTTTGAGCACGAACCACAAACAATCGTTTCACGCTGTTAGCACTTATGCCCACAGCATAATTGATAAAGTAGTGGCCAATGTAGCGTTCGGCTGGCAATACCAAATCTTCCGAAACTTCTACATCTTCGATTTCTCCTGCTTGGATGCTGAACATAATCTTGGCCGCAAGGTCCTTGGTAATCTTTTGTCCGGCATCAAACAGAACTTCATTGCGTTCGATACTGACAATCTCACCTGTATTTTCATCGGTAAAATCTTCCTTCCAAGTCTTTAGGACTCTTCGAGGAAGATATTTACCAATCATTTCGGCTTGATCGGCAGTACGGAAAGTGACAATATCCTCTGGACGTTTCCACTCTCCTAACTTCTCTTGCTTTGTTTCCTGCATGAGCTTCAAATTAAAATTAAACACTATTTCATGCCCAGCTTTCGCTTGAGCTTTTCAACTACTTTCTCAGTGATTCCTAAGTTTATCCGTGTCAACGGCTGTGTGAAGAGTGATGGCTTGGCCGTTACTCTCAGTACATCGTTGCGCTTGGACTCGAATATCTCCTTCTGCTTGCCCATAGACATGTCGTAGGTTATGCAGGTTTTTATCAGATAGTGACGTTTGCCAACCTCATAACCAAGACCAACAACATTCTTCATGCAGGCATGTACGTTGTCATCCCTGTGGCGTTCTTTGCGGCCAGAGATATATTGCGTCTTGTCAATATTGAAGGAACAGTCATCTTTGAGCATCTGCTTTATCAGAGCCTTACCTTTGAGGTCGAGATTATTGTACTGAGCGTACCTCTCGAAGAAGTGAGGAATGAAGGTGCAGATGGTAGAGAATCGTTGTTCTGCCTGATTGACAAAAGCCTGATGAAGAACGAGGCCATTCTGAATCTGTAGCACACCGAAGGTAGAAGAGAAGTCATCCTTGCCGAAGAATTTGGTCGATACGAGCCAAGTATTCTTGCGAGGGCTGACATACTCCGTGAAAAGATACTTGGGAAAGTCGTGCATCTTGAGCGACTTTCGACGGAAGTCTTTCCATAGGTGGCGTTCCCAATTCTCTACATTGGGGAGGTCCTTAAGAATCTCGTTGCGCACCTCTTCATGTGTCATATTCAGTAATAGCATATCGTTATTGTTGTTTGAATCGGAAGGTATATCCCTCCTTGGTGTATTTCTTCTTCTTAGAGTTGCAATATATTCTGATAGTCTTATCGCACATGCCAGTCTTTTCGATGGCTTCGCTGATACTATCGTATGTTTCTACTACACGTCCATTCTTGGCAACTTTCTCTACCTTTACTTTATTTGGGTAGTTTCCCTGATTGCCACCACGTCGATCTAAAAGCTGAATATTCTGCTTCTGCAGATACTCGCGAGCTTCTTTACGGGCATCCTTAGACTTGATGGAGCCAAGGACTTGTGCCACATAGCTGATGCGTGACTGTGTGATACCAAACTCAAGTGTCAAGTCATCCGTTGGAGTGAATGGATAAGCTGCCATCAGTGTAGCAAGAATATCAATGTGTTCATCGGCAATCTGCTGACTAAGTTTGTTGGTATCAACATTATTCTGCTGGTGAAGGAGTTGAAAATATGCTTCCTTGACACCTTTCAGATTCTCTTTCAAGTCACCAATTTCTCGATCGTGTTGTTCACGTTCCAGTTTGAGAATAGACTCCAGATGTTCGATGCGTCTTATAAGCACGTCATCGTTCGGGGTTTCCTCGGCTTTCTTCTTTCCAAGTTCCTCTTCGAGTTTCTGAATCTTCTGCTGTAAGGCAGTTACTTGCATAGAATCTCTGTAAACGATGCGGTCTTTGTAGACCACCCTATCGCGATATTGAATACGGTCTTTATAAATCACCTGTGGTTCAGGTTTCGTACCAGAGCTGTCAATTTGAATTTTTCGCTCTACAATACCGCCATGCTGTATGAAGCTACCACCTTGAAGGTTAAGATGCTCCACTACTCCGCCGTATAGATGAACTATACCGCCTTCTGCGTTGACCGTTTCAGTCACGCCACCTTGAATGCGAAATTCTTTATACATATCATTTTGTTTTATTACCTTTCTCGACCTGCCTGACGATGGCATTTTTAGTCAATCTGAGCCGACGGGCAATATTGTACTCGCGACATGAAGAATTTCCCTGCTGAATGATGGCCACCGCCTTATCAACGAGCTCGCAAAGGAGCTTATAATTGGTTTTGCTTATGTATATTTCCATAGTCCCCACTGCAGGATTCGGACCTGCGACCTTCGGCTATATTAATTTTTTATGGCACTTTACTTTCTTCAATAGGGTTTGCCGACGCTCTGCCAGACTGAGCTAAGTGGAGTGTTGCCCTCACGACTGAGGGCAATGTGGGTTTGTTATCTGTTCTGTGAGGACTTTCACCTCTCCCCTGTCCTTTCAGGGGCATATATTTGGTTTATAACTCGATGAATCATTTCATCAAACTTCTTTTATTGCGGTGTACTTTGTGTATCAATAAGTCAAAGAACAAACGTGGCCGTCATCATCGCGAGGATAAATCCTCAATAGCCGTGCGACTGTTAGCCACGTAGCAATTCCCCGGCCTCCTTCTGTTCGCCACACAGACATCATCGGCACTGCTGATAAATGGCTTTGGGAAGAGACAGGATTCGGACCTGCGACCTTCACAGTACATGGCCGTACCGTGCGCTCTAACCAGCTGAGCTACTCTTCCGTTTTGTTGAAAACCTTGGGAACTTCACAGCGGCCAAGGTCAGCCTATGAATTTATTTACTTTGTTAATTCTGAGTTGAGGTAGTGTCTCACGACATTGTAGGACCTCTGAGGATTTATAAGTTGCTTATGTCGTTAAATATGGATTTTCCAGATATTGCATTATCAGCTATCAGTCGGTCAATCTCCTTCTTGATGTAGAAGATGGTGTTGCCAACCACTGAGTAATGCAGCGTTCCGTTCTCACGACGGTCTTTGAGCCAGTCCTTACTAACACCGAGATACTTGGCAGCTTCCTTGTTGGAGAGCCAGAGCTTACGGGTGTCGATTTTTGCTACTTTCATTTCGCCCATACCAATTCTACCATGAAAATGAGGGTGAATACTATTCCGAATGCAAGGAAAGCAAGCAGGAACATCATGATTATGTCATGTTGGCTGGGCTTATTCATTGTGCAAGGAATTTATCAATGAAATACTGACAGCCCTTTGGTGTTACCTTAGTAGTACGTGTGACGTGCATAACGCCACCGTTGCCGGAACGTGTTCCTTTGGTAACTTCAAACAGGCCCATTTCGAGATAACGCTGCATGGGTAGGTTTCTGTCGGAGCCAGCTGAGCAAAGATAACCTTCATTGCGCAACTGCTCGTAGAGACGAATTTCTCCAGTCTGATAGCCTCGCTGACACAGAATCTTGGCCAGTTCACCGATAAGGATGGAGTCCGGGCTGCTAAGTACTGCATCTGCGAATGCTACCTTTGGTGCCTGCTCCTTGGTTACTTCTTCGAGCATGGCAGCTCTTGATTCTGCCAACTGACGTTGCTCACGCTCCTGCTTAAGAGCTGTCAGCAGACGAATACCATTGTCGGGGTCTGCGATAATACTATCAATCGTGGTCTCAGTGGCGGTAATGCCATACTTCATTAGCTCCTTGATGCGGTCATTGCACCAGATAGCGAATGCTGGGCTGAGCCAACGGGCAAACTCAATGGCTACGTCTTCATGCATCCATGTGCCAGGATTGTTACCGCCCTTCGTAACTCTCACCAAATCGGCCAAAGTGCTTTTTCTCACTTTGGATAATTCGCTGAGATAATCAGAGGTTTGGGAGTTCTGTAGCCAATCTACAGGTCTCTTTCCAAAAGGCTTTGCCATTTGGGTGGCATTGATCATGACGGTGCCACCTTTCTTTGCAAAGGTTACGTTAGTGCCGTTATAGGCAAAAACTCTACTAATAGGAGTTTGTGCAGGGTGGCTGTCGCCAAAATCAATCAATCCTTCTTGCATGGTTGCGGTTGGTTAGAGAACGTACTTAAATGTTTCTATACCCCCATAGGCAGACAAAGCCTGTGAGCGAATAGCTTTGGCAGATTCGGAATCAGAGCGGTAAGCGAGTGCATTAAACACTGCTGAACGGGAGCAACGCATCACTTTCATGAGTTTTTCGACGTTTCCCGAGGGTACTTGAATAATTTTTTTCTTTCTTGCCATTGTTATTTAAAAATTTATTTTTAAATTTGCAGTCTGGAACCAAAATGTAAACAAGTTGTAAACTCGTTTTTAAGGTTTCACGGTACAAAGATAAACATTTCGTAGATATGAACATAAAAATTTTGTAGATATTATACACATTTTGTAGATTCTTAACACAATGAGGTCGTTATGAAGAAAAGTGAAATGCTCAAATGTCTGATATTGCACTACACAAACGGCAATCAGGCTCAGTTCGCCAACATGATTGGCGTTCCTGCTCAGAACATCAGCGCATGGCTGAAACGTGACACATTTGACGTAGAACTTCTTTTCTCCAAGTGTGAAGGAGTATCTGCGGAATGGTTATTGACACATGGTGAGGGCCCAATGCTCTCTAAAGACCGACGGAATGTAGATGTAGCCACCAACACGGAGTTGATAGAGCTATGTAAACAGCTCGTAGCCAACTATCAACAGCGTGAAGATGTTATGAATAAATTGGTATCACTAATCAGGTAGGCTATGGAGAATAAATGTATCTCAGCTCTGGAGTACATACGTACCAACAGGAAGGCTTCGTTGGATGAAGTCAATAACCTGTTTGGTGCAGATGGCTCATTCGCCTTTCACACTTTCCAAGCTCGATATAGTATGCTCCGCAAACAAAAGGACGGGCGCAGTCTCAATGACAAGCGTGAAGAGGCGATCAACGGAATGATTGAGGATTTGAAGAGCAAAAAGCTCAAGAATCCTGTTCAGACAGCCAGGCGCAAGGAACTTATCACTAATATTCTGATAGTGGTAGGCTCATTAATCGGTGCTGCCTTACTCTTTATATTCGGTTGGGCCGTTATTCTGCTGGTTCCACCGATATGGTTGGTAGTTATCATCATCGTATGGATAATAAAAAAGACGTGATTTAGTGTAGCAAATAGTGTAGCAATCTGTACCGATTCTCAGAAGCCCCATAAATAAAGGTTCTGCAAGTTGGCTCAGAATTTTCCCAAGCCGAGGGTCGCGGGTTCGAGTCCCGTATTCCGCTCAATGCTGATAATCAGCAAGTTAGGGTTTTACAATATTATTCTGAGTTGGGGAAAATCCCCATGCGATTAAGAGAAATCGCGGCTTTTGCAGGCTTTTGAGGGTTAATTTGGTGCAGCAAATAGTGTAGCAAACCAGTTAATACTCAGAATATGAAGATTTATCCTTATGTAAACACAACAAGAGCGAACAAAGACGGCTCTTTCCCTGTGTACTTCATCGTCAGTACGAAGCAGGGCAGATTTTTCGTGAACACTGGCATCACTACATGTGATAAGCTGGTTGAGATGTCGTTTCCAAAGTCTGATAGAGATTGGAAGCGTAAGACTATCCTATTGGGCAAATATTTCGCCTCTGTAACCTCGCTATGTCTCGAACGGGATATTGCAGGGCTGAGCAACAAAGAACTCAAGGAGCGTATTTTGAATGAGGTTTTCGGCATTCAGAAGAAAGCCAAGCCGTTCGCCCTGTCAGATGCTATCCAATCGTTCGCCGCCACAAAAAGGGAACAAACGGCTGTTTTGTATAGGATAACAGCGAGGAAGGTGGAATCGTTCGATCGAAACGCTGATTTTTCAATCGAAAAAGACTGGATGGACTCGTTCTATGACCACTGCATCAAGCATGGCATGAAGATAAATGGCGTGGCAAAGGAACTGAGGAATATCCGTGCTGTGTTCAATTGGGCCAGACGCAAGGGAATGACCACAAACTATCCTTTCCTGGACTATCACATCAGAGAGGAAGAGACAGTTCCCAACAATCTTTCCGTCGAGGAACTGAGACGACTCAGAGATTATCCTTGTGAGCCGTGGCAACGGCCATACGTTGACTTCTTCTTCCTATCGTTCTACCTTGCAGGCATCAATCCCGTTGACCTGCTATCGCTCAAAGCAGACAGCATCAAGGATGGCCACATCTCGTTTATCAGAAAGAAAACGAATAAGGAAGGTGTGACGAAGATTCGTGTCATCACCCTGCCAGTACTGCCAGAGGCGCAGGAGATTATTGACCGCTATCCTTCGAGAGAGGGCTGGCTCGTTAGTTTTATGGACTGCAGGAGCGACTATCACTCGTTCGCCAAGCAAGCCAACGAAGCTCTGCAGAAGGTTGGTCCAAGCTGGAAGGTAAAGGACAAAGTAGGTAAGCTCCGAAAGATGGAGTATGCACCACTCTGTCCTGACATCACACTCTATTCAGCACGCTACTCGTTCGGATCAATAGCTGCAAACGACCTTGACATCAGTGAGCAGACTATCGGCCAGTGTCTCGGGCATTCTTGGAGTAAGCGCGTTACGGCACGTTATATCGCCCATGACCAGCGTAAGATAGACAATGCTGTGAGAAGAGTGGTTGATTTTGTGGCAGGGAAAACCCTGCCTTGAGACTAACCAACCTCTGATAGTTCAGAGGGAGTGGTGACTGGCTGCTGGAAGTATGACATGACGTTTGGATTCAGCGCACGCTCTGCACAGATATACCGTTTTGTTGTCTCGATATTCTTGCCGTGGCCCATCATCATGGATATGTCTTCGAGCGACACACCAGCCAAATATAGATTCGTCGCAAAGGAGCGACGTGCTGTATGAGAGCTGACAAGCTGATACTTTGGTGCTGTCACGTCCTTTCCTGCCTTGACGGCATTACATACCGTGTCAATGCCAACAAGCTCACAGATGCGTCGTATGACCTCGTTGTACGTATCAAGGCACCTGTCGTTCTTTGGTATATCTGCAAGGAACGTTCGCAGGTGGTGCCGTTCATCAACGGGAACGTGTACGACAATGCCAGGAGTCTTCTGAGGAATGTATGACAGCATATTTGTTTCAATGTCACAATTACTGATGGTTAGCTTCAATGTATCTACAAGCCTTGCGCCCGTGAGCATAGAGACGCAGAAGTTACGATGCACGTAGTGTTCCGTCTCTGTACGAGGCTTGAAAGCAAGAAGGAGTTCCATTTCGCTACTCGTCAGATAGACTGGCTTTGTTGCCGACCCCTTCACAGACAATATCTTCTGGAAGCTGTCGCATGGTACTTTTTTCACATTCTCATTGAGTACCACTTTCAGCTCTGCACACATCGTTCTGATGGATGACGTGGCAAGGCCCTGCTCTATCAGTTCATCTACGAGGTCGCGTAATGTCTCGTCATTCAAGTCACCCCACGTAGGTATGTTGCCTATAATATCCTTGAGGATATTCAGGATTTTAACCCTTGAGGGATATTTCCATAGGAAAGCACCTACGAAAGTATGTTTCCATTTTCGTGGGTCAGTTTCCCAATCGTCCAAATATCCGCATTCTATAGCGAACTTGAACTTCTTGTTTTGGTCTAAACTGAGACCTCTTAATTCTTTCATATTGCAAAATTAATAATTTGGTTTATAATATAGGATGTTTTCTGAATTTTTAACATCAGAGACAAAAAGTCGTTTTTGAACAAGTATATATATACTGGTAGAATATATATTTATTATATAACAATAAACGCGCACGTACCTTTATATACACACGCGCGATTGTGTGAGTTAGTGTGTGAATCGCTGTGTGAATTGGTGTGTGATGTTTTGCATTAACTCTTTGATACACAATGTGTTAAGTGTGTGAATTACTGTGTGAATCAGTGTGTGAGTTGCTGTGTGAGTTGCATCCTGCACGGCAAATGTCATGCAGGATAAAAAGACTAATTAACATTTCCTAACCATTCAATGGCCTCCTTTCGGGTCTTGAAATCCTCTACCCAGCAGTCGCCTGTAGAATTATCCCAAGCCGTCCAGATTCCATTGGCATTCTTGTAGTAGCCCATATCTCCCTCATGGAGAGGATAACGGCCATCCTCGTTGAGAGATTCGAGAACCTGCCCTACGAGTTCCTGAGCTTGAACGTCGGTGTATAACATAATTGTTGGTCATTTGTTGGTCAGATTCTTCCTTGCTCGCGATAGCTGTAGTATGCGCCATCAGTTATAATGACATGATCGCTGAGATGGATGCGCATAACATCACAGGCTTTCTTGAGGCTGAATGTTATATCGTCATCACATTTGCTCGGATTCAGAGAGCCAGAGGGATGGTTATGACAGACAGCCAAGACGGTGGCGTTATTCAGAACCGCTTCCTTCATGATGATGCGAATATCCACGGACACCTCAGAGATACCACCCTGTGACAGCCGGAACTTCTTTATCAGCTTGAAGTGCTGACCCATGAGAAGCACCCAAAACTCTTCCTTTTCCAAATCCTGCATGATAGGAGCCATCATATTATAGACTCGTACTGCCGTTTTGAGTTCAGGCCGTTCGGTGGCCTGCTCATGCTGGCGACGCTTGCCAAGTTCGAGAGCTGCTATAATCTTAGCAGTTTTCTGCTTGCCCACGCCACGCATGTAGGTGAGATTGTTGGGGTTGTTGCACTTCTTAGCCAGCTCTGAAAGCTTGTTGTCACAGGTTAGAAGGATGCGACGTGCAAGTTCTACACTATTCTCCTTATCGGAGCCAGTGCCAATGATGATAGAGAGCAATTCTGCATTACTCATGTTCTCGGGGTTGCCCTCAATCAGTTTGTTGGACGGAATATCTTCCGCTGCCCAACAGTTTACGGGTAAAAATGTTCTTTCCATATTCTTGATATTGTTTGGTTTATAGTTCCCGATGCCTTACACATCAGGAATGATAGACTACTCAGCGTCAGGCTCACCAAGAATGTACTTTGCAGCCTTCTCAGCACGGGATGCAGCCCACACAATCATTCGATTGTCGTTCTTGAGCTTCTTAAGCCATCCCTGGATATAGGCTACAGAGTTCTTGAAAGCCTTCTCGCAGTCGATGCCAACATTGTTGCAGAGCATGGCAGAGCCAATCTCGGCCACAAGTTCCTCGCGAGAATAGTCCTCACTACCAAAGGCAGCAAGTTTCTGCTCAGATTTGCGGTTGCAACGATTCTCTGGCATGGTAGAGTGAATCGCTTCGTGGAACGTGGTCGAGTAATACTCTTCCGCAATCTCGTACTGAGAGAGCATAGGAACAGAGATAAGGTCGAGTGTCGGAGAATAGTAGGCCCGGTCAGTCGGTATATTGTTGCGGAACTGCAGTTCTTTCTCTCGTTCGACGTAGCCGTTCAGAACCTTCTCGGCTGACTCGATGGGAGAAATCTTCGGTCCAGCATCCTCTTCAACCTTAATCTTGCTCTCGATACCCTCACAATCGTCAATATGAAAGACGTTGTAGTACTTGAGCACAGGCATAAGATGTTCCTTTACGACGTTGACAGTCTCGGTAGAGCCATCTTCCTGCACTTCCTCGCGCTTGGTATAGGTCGTAGTGGTGAAGAATACCACGACACCAGCTTTCGCTCCCTTCTTGATACTACCTCCACGCTCCTTGATCTGCTTGAAGGTGAGATATTCTCCCTCGCGTCCAAGAAGCATCTGATTCAGCATACTGTAAGGCTTTCGGCTGACATAGTTGATAGCTCCACCATCTTCAAGACCTACGCCCGTCCACGGCTTATGCCAAGGAACAAGCCCTTGCTCCAGCTGTGCCACGATGCGGTCAGTCACCATCTGATAAACATTGTTTTGACTCATATTCAATCCTTTCTTTTAAGGGGTTAGGTAGTGCCGTAAATTTCTTACGGCTAAAGAGACGAAAAGCGCACGGGAACAGGCGGTGGGTCCCAGCCTGTGATAGCCAGAGCATGACCAGCTTTCACAAGTTTGGGAGATACCACGTCTATTCGTTCAAGTGGGATGCGGTCAAGCCGCATACTCTCTTCGAGAATCTTACGACTATCTGCATCCGTCGGATAGAAGAAGCCCTTAATGAGCTGCAAGCGGATGGTGGCCATAGCTATTCGTCATCATCCTCTTTGTGGTCCTCTCTGCGAGGAATGCCCATAGATTCGGCAATGATTTCGAGCGAAATCCAAAAGAGTTGTTCGCAATAGTCATCACCCAGCTTAGAAGCCAGCTTTTCCATCGTCTTGTCATCCACGTCAGACGTATCAAATCCTTTTTGTTCAAGGTCTTCACGACTGAGGCGAGAGATAGAGAATGAAGATTGTGTGAACTTGCGAACGGGAATAGCCTCTGTGATAAACGAGATATGGCTGTAAGCAATATCCTCAAGAGAGATTTCAACTGCCTGCCCTGCCTGCTCGTCGTAACCAAAGATGACCAGTACATCTACGTCTGAAATGTTTTGTATCTCTACGCTGTCAACACGTAGGTCACACGGGCCAGAGTCGAGGTTGCACATCACATACGGATGTTTATCCTTCGGGAAAACATACTGCCCTCTCGCTGCTCGTACCGCATCCTTCAATTCTCTGATTTCACGCTGCTTGATTTCTTCATAGCAGGCGAAGATTGGTTTGTATTCATTCATATTCTGATGTATTTAGGGGTTATTGGGAACAGCGTGACAAAATCACGCTGCACACTGAGGCTAATCGTAGAGGTCCACCGTCATTACGGAACGGCCAAGCGTGTTGTGCTCCATGTGGCGGTGCTGTGTCTCTCGTACCCAAGCATGGGTGCCAGGATGCGAGGCACGCCAAATCTGACAGAACATTTCTGCCGATTCGCGGTCAGGGAACTTTATGATGGTGTCAGCATCCGTATTTCCTGACTCGCAGACGGCTTCGTACTTAGTTGATCGCTGCTGTGATGTCATCAATATCCCAGAGATTCTGAAAGCGGAAAGCATGATACTGATAGAAACCACTTCTGCACGTCTGATGGATAGGTGTCACAATACCTGCATCAGTCAGCACTTCGATGATTTTCCAAGAGAGATTGTTTGTGTCAACGAAAGCGCAGTCAGTCGGCATAGTGCTGCTGATGGGCATGTTGACCGTCACATCTGCATAAAACTCTCCGTCATTGTCAACGAGTCCAACGTAGAGCGCATTGTTGTTCTGATAGCGAGACTGCACAAGGCGAAGTTCTTGCTCATTGTAGGTAATCTTTGTCATATTCTTGATAATTTTATGGGTTAATAGCACTCTCCATGTTACTGGAGAGCAAGAGACTGTTCGTAGAGGTTGATAGGATAATTGAAATGCAGGAAGTTGTGCGTGTTGCCAAGCACAACGACGTAGAGAGTTCTGTTCAATGCCTTCATGGCTGACATGATGGTAGTACCTGTGTCGAGAACGTTATCTATGAGGATAGGGATAACGTCTGATGGAACGTCCTGAGTGATGGAGAAATCCATCGGACGCATGCTGTCAAGTCCATAGCGTATCTTGCGGAGATACTGAGTCATGTGTGGCTTGCACTTTAGGCAGTCCACGACACATACACCAGTCAACTCAGAGATACGTTCGGCAAGAACCTTTGTGTAGAGAGCGACACCTGTACGACCAGGTACAGGAATGATAACACATCGCTCGTCAGCGATACACGACACAAGATGCGCCATGTAACGAGCTGCACGACTGATACTGCTGTCGTTACCATCCTTCACCTGATGGGCGAGGAAACGGACAGAGTTATAGTCGGCAAATGAATAGACGTTTAACTTTGCCATAATCTTGTGTAGTTGGTTATTGGTAGGGAATGTGCGTCCACATTCCCTGTAAGACTTTTACCAATTCAGACACGATAATTCCGTGAATAGTTGTTCCATGGCTTGCGCTTTTGCGTTAGCGTTAAACGGTAGCCTTTGGTTGTCATTCGCGCAGGTGTGGTCTGCACTATCCGCCTCTATGGCCGCACGGCACGCCCTGTTATTTTCCTTCATCAGCCGATGTTACTCACTTGGTGGTTGCATACCCCCACTGCCTTTACGTCCCTAAGTGGCTTCGACGGCTTTCGCATGCTCTCTTTATTAAGGAGTGAGAGGAACCGAAATGCTAAGTGCTTGAATTTCTCCCGTCTGCCGCACAACGTGTACTTTGTCATGTCACAAACCGCACCCGTGCTTTTACGTCTGATACGTGGTGGAGAATGAGACGGAGGTCTTTCCCTACTGTCACCCACTGATGGCAACTGCGAGCCGTGAGATTGCTCGTAGCGAACAAAACTTGGTTTGTTGTTCCCTGCATGCAAGCAGGGAGAAAGACTACTCGTTACCTTGAGTGGCTTTGAGCCATTCCTTTTTCTGACGCGCTGTTGGATTGAGGGCAAACTTATATCTATCACCCTCGTCACCACAGTAATCGAAGAAGTCAATTCCGGTATCTGCAAACGCAAGGTCCTTGACCTGAACGAGGTCGCCACCTTCAAACGCTTGAGCGTCGTACTCGAAGATGTGTACATTCTCATAGTTTACAGCCTTGAGGTTACCGCCATATTCGCGGTCCCACATGAAGCGGAGTCCTAATGCCTTTGCTTTATCGAAGAGCACCTTCATCTGCTTAATGACAACCCACTGTGCAGGAGTCGGTACAAGTCTTTTCTGAAATCCTTCCTCAGTGAACACCTCGCCGTCACTATCAGTAATCTGATATTCGTTGCAGGCGTATGCGTCAGCTCTGGTTTCCCATATCTTCACAGGAATGTTGCCGTCGGTCAAGTGCCATTTCTCGTACGTGTCGCAGGCAATGGAGTTGATGACAACGGGAATTTCTTTTGCACCACCATCCTCGAATATCCATACCTTGATATAACAGGATTGCTTGCCTTCTTCCTCGTCAACAATACCAACAGCGCAATCAGTCAGTCGGCCCCAATCGGCAAACTTAAGAAGTTCCCACGTCTGATACACGTTCATTCTCATTGGATCGTCAGCTTCGTACGCCTCTGGACTTGCATAAAGAGAGAATTTACCTTCTTTCAGATACTCCTTGCCGCTCTTGTCTGTGAGCGTCGTTACTAAGAGCTGTTTCTTGAAGTCAATGCTGATAGCCGTGACTGACACATAAACAAGCCCACCATCCGTTTTCAGATAGCCATTCGTGTCTTTCCTGTAAAAGTAGTACTTCACAACAGGAACTTTGGCAACTTCTTCTACGCAAATGTTCTTTTCTTTTTTCATAATTCACTACATTTTAGGGGTTAATAATGTGTGCCGTGTCCTTTGCACGGCTTGAGACTTCATTTGTACCATTCGGGATGCTTTTTGATAAGATAGAGATTGACGAGGACCAAGACGATTAAGATTGGGAGCGTCCAGATACCAAACGTCAGGGCTGCAAGGAAGAGACACCAAGCATATTTCGCGATATTCGTCATGCTTGTTGTCCCTGCTTTACGTAGCTCTTGAAGTTAACCTTCTTGAAGGAACGCCATGCCTGAGCCTCAGTATCAAAGTACGTTACGAGGTCAGGGTTTGGTTCCTTGGAAGGCTGACTTGTCACATGAGCAATGACAACTTCCTGCTGAAGCGTACCGAAAGCCTGTCGTGTGGTTCCATCCTTCTTGAGATAAAAGAACTCCACCACGCGGTCACACATTTCACGTACACACTCGGCAATCTGCTTTGCCTGCTCTTCACACTCAGCCATTGGTCGGCCTGTCACTTCGTGGATGCGCTTAGCATCTTTTTCTACTGCATTTGTTTCCATATTCCTATAAGTTTAGGGGTTAATAGTTGTGGCTAAAGCATAGCCACATTCAGAGACTTTAGCAGATTTTGAAGTTGTAGCGTTCTGCCCATTTCTGAGCTTCCTCAATATCAGCCAATGCGGTCCTGTAGTTGTAACTCTGCATGACCTTCTTTGAGTCAGGTGCAGTCTTGGAGTGGAGTAAGTCAACAAGCTCTTTGTTCGCTCCGACAAACTCCCCAACAATCACATTCTTCCAAAGAACCACATAAGCCCTCTCGCAAGATTTTGCAATAGAGAAATCTCCCTTGCAATAGAACTTCTTACCGCTGATTTCGCGTACTGGCTCAAAGATAGAGCCGTGTCCGTTAGCAATCAGATGACAAGTTGAGATACATAATGCTTTCATAATTCATAATGTTTGGTTTATAGTACCATTTCGTTGGTGTCAGCGAAATGGTGTCAGACTACTTTCTGATAAAATACTCTATGCCAGAGTGTACCAAGATGTAGTGCGTCTTTGTCTGCTGGCAGTCGCCTTCCCACGGATTGTAGAAGTTCAGGCACAGCGACTCATAGAGCGAGGGAATCTCTTTCTTGATTCTGGCAACAAGCTTCTTATAGCTACATTTCCTGGCTCCCTTCATCAGAGCATTCCACTTTGTGATGTTTATCTGAGTGCAATTTTTTTCGTACTCCATGGCTCATGATTTTACGTGTTTGTCAATATAAGCCTTAGCATCCCAAAGAGAATCGTGCATCTTGACGATGTTTCTACCGTCACTATTACACATGTTCTGCTGCTCAAGATCGTCGGTAAAGCAGAGAGGATAAACACTCTCGCCCGGCTGTGTTCCGTACTGGCGTATTTCTACGCCTTTGTGCATGATAATGTGTGGCATATTCCTAATGTATTGGTTTGTGGTGCCCACCATGCAAGGCAGGCTAAAGGCTACATGTTGTTGAGCTGTTCAATCATACGCTTCACGGCATACTTTGCGTTGACGGTAATCTGACGCTGCCACGCTGAGTTTGAAGGACTCCATTTGAAAGCATTGCTCTTCATGAGGCTGATGACGTTCGGGGCTGGCTTTCCATCGAAGATGAAGCGGTAGCGTTCGTCACCGAATGCAACAACAAGCTTTCCCCACTTGTATTCGTGAACCTCGTCACCACCTCTCGCACGCTCTGCCATTGCAGCATGACGCTTGATTTTGGCTTCCGTGTCCTTTATGGTGGCAAGATTGTTTCTCAATGCGTAGTCAGCATATCCGATACGTCCGCAGAAATCTGGCTCCATCAAGTGTATTGCATCCTGTTCGCTATGACCAAGGGCAACCAACTCGTCAACCTTTTCAACCTCTGCAAGATTCTTGTTGCGAATGATTCTGTTGGCCGCTTTCATCATCTCCTGGGCTGCAGTCAAGCTGTCAAGCTTTTCTTGCAGACGTTCGACTTCGGCCCAGCCAGTCATGCGTTCTTGGCGATTGCAACGTTTGATGACCTTTTCGGCCCACTTATCAAGACGTTCGCGTGCATTACGTTCGTACTGGTCATTCTTCTGCTTGCGTCGTAGCTTAGCAGCCGTCCAACCACCTGCACCCGTCACCATCTGAGATACACAACGGCTCATAGCATAGAGCCATTCTTTGTATTTGCCGATGTACTTATCTTCGTACTCGTCACGTACCTCTTCGGGAAGTTGCGCAAGAAACTCCTGCAACTCAGATTCCAAAGCGTTCAGACGATGCTCGCCCCAGCTTTCCGGATCCATACTAATCATCCGTCCGCTACTTACTGCCAGACTCTTGATGGCATTTACTTTTTCTCTTCTTTCCATATTCTTTCAGTTTAAAGGGTTAATTGTGCGGCCCATGCAAGAGCCGCAAAAGACTACTTGAACTTTACTCTTCGTTCAACTACGAATCTGCCTTTGTTTGCTGCCTTACCTTTGTCGATGGCTTCCTGTCTGGACTCACTCTCACCGATGAAATATCTGCCCCAACGGGGATTGTCCGTGAACGTGAGCCACTTTACTTTACCCTTTGGCATAGCTATTTCTCTTTGATCCTGAAAAGAGAACAACGTACCTTGCTCTGAATGATTACCATGTCAGGAACGAGGCCGTTGAGATTGCTCACGTCGTACACCTTACCCATCCTGGATTCGTAGCGTGTACTCTCAGAGGTGTCGAGCTGCGCCCAATAAAGACGCTGCTTAGCGAACGCACAAAGATTCTCCAACGTGCCAGCAGAGCCGACAAGATAAAGCTGACTTCTCAATAGTTTCTCCATATTCTTACATATTTGGTGAATAGTGGAGCCGTTCAAGGCTCCTAAAGACTAAAGCTTACCGATTAGATAGTCTCGCTCACTACGCTCAAGCTCCATGTCATTATACAGCTTGACCTTGATGATGAAATCTATCGTGAACTCTTCCTCAAGAATATCGTGCAAACGTACTTCGTCGTCGATATTCTCAATAATCTTACGACCCAGAGATTTGTGAGCCTCTTCCTTGTCAGAGAGGATGCGCTCATTCTCCTTTTTAATGGCCTCAATCTCGCTCTTGTATTTGTGCTCGATGGTGCCGAGGTCGCTCTGAGTCTGCAACAGCTCTTTCGTCTGCTTGCAGAATGCTTTGGCCAACTCCTTGAACAGAGGATTTTCTTTCTCTTCAACCCAATGCTGGCAGAAGTCATCCTTTTGCATCTCCACATTGTTGTAGATGTTCTCTACGTCTGCATATTCATCTCCGGAGAGCTTGATATGCGTCCTGTCATAAAATTCTGATGGTAACATATTCGTATAGTATTGGTGAATAGCAGCACAGGCAGGCGAACGAACGAAATAAAACCAACCCATGCCAAAAAGGCTACGATAGCTTGATACACATACGACGGGCAAAGTTCAATGCCCATCCTTTGTAGACGTAATCATCTGACAACCTCTGATAGACGGGAACACCATCGGGATCAACAGTCAGAAGACGGCCCACATACCAAAATCCGCACTTGTTGCGGAGAATCTTGTTTACTACCATCGTTCAATAATTATTGGTTTGTTGTGGGAGGGGTACAAAATGTACCCACCCTTTAAAGACTGATACTGAGAAATTCCTGGTCGGTGCGGTCATTGATGAATTTGGCACCGGCTACAGATGACATACATAACCACTCGTTTTCGCACATCTCGAAGAGACATGTTTCATCCACGAAGATATTTCTCTCCTGCTGTCTGAAAAGATACACGAAATGCGCTACCTTGTCAATGGTCATGCGGATGATTTTGTGTGCACCATCCTTGAATGTTACGATGCAACGGAAGATTGCAGTCGTTTTGATTACTCTCTGTTTCATACTCGTTCGTTATTTGGTGAATAATAGTGGCTCCTGATGGAGCCGTGAGACTTAGTAGATGTGTAGCACCACCTCTTTGAGGTCATATTTGTCATAGGTAATGTAATGGCTCAGACCCAAGCCATGACACAGCTCGATAAACTCTGGCCACACGAAGAGATTTGCACCCTTCTCGGCATTATAGATGTCTATGTACGGCCCACAAATGTTGCCCTTCTTGTCAAACTTGAAGTTAAACCTGATGGAATGGTCTGACTCTTTGTTACCTTTGTAGCCGTGGTGATCTCTCAGAACTTTGGCTACCATCTGCAATTTCTTTAACTTATCCATATCGTTCATTATATTTGGTGAAACATGAGCGATTTTTGCAGCTTTTTGCCACAAAAATCAATGAGACTTTGTTAATCGAATGCTCCCAAAAGAAGAGCAACGAGGATGGTGCCGAAAAGCATGATGCTGGCACACCATCTGATAGTATCATCGTTGATGCCGAAAACGTACAGGACAAGCAGCGATACAACTGCACAGATGGCAATACTAATCAGAGTAATAATACTCAGACTCAAGATAGTTCTCGAGATTTGCAGGAATTTCTTCATAATCGTACTTTTATTGGTTAAATAGTAAGAGAGAGCGGAGGTAATTCCACTCTCTCCCGTAGTCTCTCCCTCTTCGTTCATTATCGTCTTTCGTTCACCTGGGACTTTCCTGACAATGCAGGCCGTCGTTGCCCCAACCGAGGGATAATGACAGATTTGGTCATCTGTCAGGCCATTCTTTATGCTGAGGTCTCGCACCTCGTAATATCTTTCATTGCAGCCGTTCATCGTACTCTGCAGCAAGATTTCCCCTGCCGTCCAGACAAACATCTAATTCGTCTGTGGCGGTGGGGCTATCGTACTCCATGAGCACACGGCCCGATTCATCCTAAAGTGATTAAATGTGTTATCGTACCTTTCGACGGGAACCACCACGAATTATCCTCTGATAATTCGTACTGCATTTCTACAGTCGTACTCGAGATAGGTAGCCAACTCTATATCGTACTCGCAATCAACTGCGAGAATCAATCGTAATAATGAATATGATTTTTATCTGATCGCCCAGGGCCTACTCGTTATTCGACCATTTCAGCAGGTTCAACGTAAAGCAGAATAAATCCTACTCCCGACTTCTCCCTACTGCGTGGGTGTCGCGTTGTTCGCTCAGGCAGCGGCTCTATTCGTTCGTCGTACTCGTTCAGCAGGCGTACTGCTGAAATGAGGAACGCTCTCCGCATTTTCCTGCATCAGTGTCATATCCAACAACATTTCATCGTGCAACGAATCCATGTCGTACTCCGTTCTCAGGAGGTTTCCGCAGATATGTCTTTATACAGGCCCTTGCCCGTGCTATGTGTTAGAGGCTTGCAACTCTCACCCCGAAGGATGGCCACATTACATGCAGCACAATCGTACTGCATGTGCTCTGTGTTATGATATGAAGAAATCGAAATTCCTAATATCCTTGCCCTGTCGTACTTCCTTGAGCAATCTCAGCAGGGAACCATACGTTAACCACGTTATCAGCATGTAGTCTCCGCTATCGTTCACCAGCTCCGGAACAATGCCCGGGAAATGTGTGCTCGTTCGCAGATACTTGGCACGGAAAATCTCTCCGTCGTGCTCCGTTCGTACTGTTATCTCGTTCGGGAACTCTATCAAATGCGGAGCGTAGGGAATCTTTATCTCTATAGCGTCACAAAGTCCGCGTCGCTCGTACTCGTTTCTCTTTCCCTGATGGAAACGAAGCTGTCTAACAACCTCGTTCCCCTTATATTCTCGTTCGTACATGATTTAACTCTCCATCATTTTGGTCAACTCAAAGAACATCTTGTCATAAACCAAGTCAGAGTCACAAGGAAATTCCTTGGAAATCGTGTCGAGATTGCAGAGCAATTCCTCAACAGTTACTTTCTCGTTCATGTAGTCATCACATAATGCGCGGAGATAAATCCTGCCTGCATTTGTGAGTTCTGCTCTCGTCCTGGAATCGTAGACAAAGAAATCGGGGAAAACCTCAATCTTTCTATCCTTGAACGTTTCCGTGCTGATGACAACCAGATCGCTCGGCTGCATCGTTTGTTCGTTCGTTTTCATAAATCGTTCGTTCAATTCGTTCGTTCGGGCTGTTCAGTCGGCTCGCCCGTTTCTCCGTCACTCTGCATTTGTGGGCTTGTGACCATCAGGGAATCAGATCCCCTGGCTGCATTACCGGAAAGTTTTGGGATGAAAAAAGATAGGGCCGGAATTTCTTCCGGTCCCTTCTTTCGTGGTGTGGTGTGCTCTCTTACTTAATACCTTTGAGGGCTTTCAATTCCTCAACCGATACGCCGAGAATTGCAGCAGCAGCGGCCAAAGTATTATCTACCTTCTTGGCGGCTCCGTCAATTGCGGACTGGTAGCGGTCGTAAGCGTTAACGACTGACTTTACACCGCGAGCGTCACCGATAACAAAGGGGCGTTTATACCACTGCTTTCCTGCCAAGTTGTCAACTCTCACGGCCTCAGTGTTCAGTCGCTCCCACTCTTCGCGCGTTGGTAGTGGTGTGCCGTCGGCTTTCTTGCCGTCGATTGCGGGCTGAGTGAACAACCAATAAATTCCTTCTTCCTTCTTGCAGGCTGCAAGTACTTCGTTAACTTCGTCTTCGTTCTCGTTCAGTGCAGCGCAATAGTGTTCGACCGCATGATTTGCCAAATAGGCGTTGAGGATTTCGGACTGCGTGAGCTCGTTTCCGCTCTCTACTGCGTTCTTTACGCTCTCTACATTCTCGAGAATGTTCTCTGACTTTTTAGTCATAATCTCCGTGCGCTCCGTGTTCCTGCTTTGCAGGCGAGCCCCAAGCGCTCCGCTCCTTTGGTTAATAATAAATATTCATCTTTTGTATTACAAAGATAGTGAAAAAAAACGATATATGCAATAGTATTTTTTCTTTACAAAATAGAGTGCGTAATGTACTGATATTCAATAAGTTACGTTTTAACATGTAGCCGCACACAGTCACGTATTTGTTAAATGTTTTAATATATTACTTAAATAGTGTTTACAAATCCGGCTCGAACAGATCTAAATGTTAACAAATAGCCTGGACTTGTTAATAGTGTTAATATACTATAATATGATAGCCGGATTTCGTGTAAAAATACTTTACTTCGTTGCGTAACTTTGTCAAGATTTCAGAAAAGCGTGAAAGCGTGTAAGTTATTGATATATAGTAAGTTACGAGCGTATGAATATATATGCAATATTGTAATGAATAGGTATGCAAAAATATTGTCAAGAAAAGGTGTACTGACAAAATGACGTCAAGATTTTTCAAAGTGACAAGGTGGCGCGAAATGCAAAAATATGTTAAACCAAATATATTAAGTTAAAAAGTGTTAAGAGAATATCCTATATTATTAGGTATAATATCGGAAATAGTGTTAAATAAGCCTAATAAAAGGACGGGACACTTAATTTTAATGAATATTAAGATATAATGTTAAAGAGTCTTTAATACCCCTACACCCCCTATTTTGGCACGAGATTTGCGCCCCTGTCACCTCAAAAATATTTTTTCCCGATTTTTTCGGAGCTTTTTAACAATTCCGTGTATGTACGATACCGAAATTTTGACATTTTTGATGATGTCACGATTTCGTTCATAAAAATGAGGGTAAAATATGGTGTCATATATTATCGTTCATTAAAAATTCTTAATATTTACGGGTATTTTTGCATAAATATGTATGATATGAATGATTTTGTGTATCTTTGCATCGGGTTCTGTTATCTTAAGATAGGTATTATAGAGCGAGGGGCTTAGTTCCGGGCAAAATCCTTCAAATCGTCCTTATCGTTCATAATCGGTTATCTTGTTGTTCTGTATTTGCCATGTGATGGGTAAGTACCGCATTGGTGAATTAGTACGTTTCCGTGAAGCTGAGATAAACGTCTCTGCTATTCCTTCATTATCGGTGAAGTTGAAGACAGAGTATTTGTCAGGCAAGGTTACTGGCAGCGTTGACTGTGGTCCAGAGGAAACGAAGTATTATGTTGACGTTAAGATGCCTGTCAAAGACTTGGTTATTAACGTTATGGTTAAGGAGAGTCAGATAATGACCACCTCTGAGTACGCGAGCAAGGTCATTGATGACATGGTGAAGAAGGCCGAAGAGTTCAGGACGAAGATTCTGCGTACTGACAATCCTGATCCTTACGGTTGGTTGAATGGTTTTCTGAATCCTACCCCACTTAAGGGTATCACTGAGGAAACCGCTAAGGAGCTTTCTGACCAGATGGCATCTATACGTAAGGCTGTGAATCATTCCCGTTATGTCCTTGGTATTGACTTGTGTCATTATTACTCTAAGATTCCTGAGAAGAAAGATGAAGACAAGAAGATGTCGAAGTCTCGCTGTGTCAAGTTGCTGGAGTCTTATCGTGCTGAGCGTGAGAAGGTGAAGAAGGGCCGCAAGTTCGAGCGCTGTCTTCGTGACAGTGTAGTTGACGAGGCTTTGGAGCGTGCCATTGAGTTATTGAAGGGAGGTACAGAATGAAGCCAGTCAAGTTTGCCGAAGCGAACGCTACGTTTGGTGCCAATCAGCCGGAGTACCAGCCTTTACCTGCTATGGTTAATGGTGATGTTGTTGTTTCCTGTTGGGAGTTGACGGACGAAGAGAAGCAGCAGGTGATGAAGGAAGGAAAGGTTTGGTTGGGAGTGATGACTTTCGGGCAGGCTTTGCAGCCAGTGTTGCTTACCTGCAACAAGTCTGACATCATCCCGAACGAAACTATATCTTTAAATACCGAGGACGATGGCAAGCAGTAAAGATTTCATAGAAGTCCATGCGTTGGTTGACGGCTGCATTTGTGCTATTCGGTCCGAGTGTATAGATTCCGTAGAGTCCTATAAGGAAGAGAAGGGAGAGTATGGTGCTGTGAAGCCAGCTCATACCGATATAAACTATAGTGGCCACTGCCTTAGTGTTGTGGAGAGTTACGAGGAAGTGATGAACATGATTTGGAATGCGGAGTTATGATAACAATCTATTGTACTACAGAGTTTTATACAAGTCCGTCTAAGATAACCGACATGCGCAACATGAGTGAACAGGAGCTTGCATCTTTGTTTAATAGCGATCCGAGTGCACTTATATTCGTTGCTCCACATGGAGATAGCGTGTTCAGAAGGTTGTTTATAGAACCTCACTTAGAAGATGGTTACGTCCATGAGGGTGTTTTTCAGGCATCTTTATGTGGCAAGGTTTGCGGTTATAGAATTGTAGAGGACATCAATTCAAAAAATGCCAGAAGAAACTATAAATCAAAAATTTCAAAATCATGATTGCGAAAGACAGAATTTTCAAGAAAGGTGATGTGATTGTCAGTGGATTCGGAAATGTCCGTATCTTAGTAGGTGAAACAGGTTGCGGCAAGGCTGGTGATGGTGCCGAGGGAGTGTTCTACGATGCCGTTCCTCCTTATTGTACGTCCGATGCTCCTGCCGGAACGGATATGCGCTATGCGCGTCACGCCTCTGATCGTGAGATGAAGCGTTTCTTTCAGGTGCTTGAAGCCAACGGTCTTGTGTATGATGCCAAGAAGTGCATCGTCAAGGCTGGTGAGGACTACGACCCGTCAGACACCGAGAACTATCAGGTCAATGGTACGCGCAAAGGTCCCCGTCCATTCAAGGTATTGAAGAAGCGTGTCCGTCCTACTCTCTGTCAGATTCGCTTACTGGAAGAGAAGGTGAAGTTGCTTGACGAGATTATCATCACCCACTGCAAGGAGAAATCGGAGCTGAAAGACCATCTGGACGAGGTTAAGGGCTGCAATGAGAAGATGGCCAAGGATTTGGCTATTCTCCAGGAGGATAACGATAAGTTGAAGTCGAAGAATACCACCCTTGAGCAGTCAAACAAGCTCATGGAAGCCGAGTTGACTCTGCAGAAAGGCCGTGTCAGTGAGTTGGCTCAGTCCGACAAAGAGGGTAAGGAATATATCGACTACCTGTTGAACCGTAACATCTTTGCCCGACTGTTTAATCTGAAATAATATCCCGATGACAGACAGTACAGTTATCAATCAGATTTTTGCCAGTCTCTTGCAACTGTGCTCCGGTGGTGACTATAACTTCGAGAAGTTCAAGGGCCGCTGGGGCTACAGGACTTCCGAGGCCTACCAAGAGAAGAAGCTGGACTTCATAGAGAAGATAAGGAATATGGCCAAGGAAGCCGCTATCAAGTATTACGATGGCAGCTTCTACCTCTTTGACGGCAAGATATATGTCACCATCCGCGAAGAACTGATAGTGACTGCCTACGACCTTCTTTTGGAGCATTTGAGGATAGTTCCGATGATTGGTGAGAAGACCGTCTGCAAGAAATACTTCATCGACATCATCCGCTATTACAACCAGCTTATCCCAAGACCGGACCTGATAGCTTTCAAGAATGGTGTGTTGGATTTGCGTGAGTACAGGCTGTTTCCTTTCAGTCCTGAGTATCATGTGACATACTACCACCCTTACGAATATAAGGAGAATGCCAAGTGTAATAAGTGGAACAACTTCTTGCATGAGGTGTTGCCCGATAAGAACAGCCGCCTGATACTACAGATGTTTTTGGGCCTTGGGCTGATGGAGCGTGGTACGGTGTACAATCCCTACGAGGGCAAGAATGCCGCAAAGATAGAGTTGTGCCTGATACTCCTTGGTGCAGGAGCCAACGGCAAGAGCACCATCTACGATACTGCGATAGGTATCTTTGGCAAGGAGCGTATCAGTGGACTCGACTACGACGATCTTACTGCGACAGGTGATGAAGGTATGCGTGCGCGTAGGCTGTTGCGTGATGCCATCTTCAACTGGTCATCAGACTCAGACCAGCGTACCTTTGGAAGAAAGCGCACTGGAGTATTCAAGCGCATCGTGTCTGGTGAGAGTGTTACGGACAGGAAGCTTGGTGAGGACGTTCGTGAGAACTACAATATCCCTTTCCTTATCTTCAACCTCAATGAGTTGCCATATTCCGATGACCAAAGCCTTGGCTTTATCAGACGCTTGCAGTTCATCAGCTTCGAGATTACCATTCCGAAGGAAAAGCAGAATCCTGCTTTGAGCCGTGAGTTAGTTGCAGAGTACCCCGGCATCTTCAACTGGATATTGCGAGGCAGCAGAGAGTTGAAACGTAGGAAGTTCGTATTCCCATCGAGTGAGGGCAACCGTAGGCAGATATTGTTGGCACAGCTGCAGATGAATCCTGTGTTGGCTTGGGTCAACAGCTATCAGATGCGCAAAGAGGCCCATGCAGTACATGAAGAGTACACCCTTATTCCTTCATCGGAAATGATTGAAAGCCTCAATCAGTTCTGCAAGGATAACGATGTGGAGCCTGTTACTGGTCAGAAGTTCGGGCATACCATGAGTAAGCTTGGCTTTGGCAAGAAACGCTCACAGGAAGGCAACAGCTATATTGTCTATGGCTGTAATGCTGAGCGTCTGAAAGAGAAGTTTGTCATCAACGATGCCAACCTTCAAGTAGATTACGTAGAAGAAAAAGGAACATTCATAAAAGAAGACGATTAACATGGAAGAGAAGAAAGAAAGACCAGCCCTGCCGTTTGGCAAGGAAGTAAGAATCGGGAACTATAAGGTTCTCAAGTTCACGAAAGCCCTCAGTAAGAGCCAGCTCAAAGGCTTGCGTGCTGACGAGAACGTGCCTGACAAAATCAAGAAGCAGTTCAGCCGTGCAGGAATACCTTATATCAAGGTGGAGGCCATCAGCGGTATCTTCTCGCTGACGTTCTGCTTCAACACACAGGTATTCCGTTGGCTTGACTATTGCATCCCTGTAGCCTTAGAGGCTCATGAGAAGGGTGAGACGCTGGCACAGAACAGCCTTGCCGATATTCTGCATGTCTTTGGCATGTGGATGACTGACGTGTGTACCACTGGCGACCAGAAGTATTACGAGGATAAGGCCAATGCCCTGAAAGCCCTCATTGAGCGTCAGAAAGCATTTGCTGGTACTGCTGAGACTGCCGAAGAGAAGGCAGAGGATGACAAGATTCTCGAAGAGGTAAAGGCTGATGAAGAAGCCAAGGCGAAACTTGTTGAAATGGCAAAGGAGGTAGAGGATGGACAAAAATAAAGGCTATATAGAGATTATCGAGGACCACACCAGAGTCACAGATTATTTGGATCAGCTCTGCTGTGCCATTGAGAATCCGAAGGTAGAGATTCCAAACTATATCCCTGTGTGTAACGACGGTTTGATTACTGACCGTCTGACTACGATTACCGAACATATCAAGGACTTAAGAAAGAAGTTGTTATGAAGTATATTATAGGAATAGACCCAGGAGCCAACGGTGGTATTGCCGTGCTGGATATTGACGGAAACGTCATTGATGTCCGTAAGATGCCCGGCACCCCACAAGACATTTTGGAGTGTCTGAGAAAGTACTCCAGTTCTACCCTGTTCAGCAATGACGGTGTATGCTATCTCGAGAAGGTTGGTACTGGTATGCCTGGTCAGAGTTCCAAGGCTACCGCTACCTTTGCCCGTCATTGCGGCCATCTTGAAATGGCCCTTCTTGCTTTGGGTATCAAGACGAATGATGTCACACCCAACAAGTGGGAGAAGTCCTACCAGCTTGGCAAGTCATCAGCTGCTTCTAAGACAGAGTGGAAGAATAAGCTGAAAGCCAAGGCGCAACAGTTATTCCCCAAGGAGCGTGTGACGCTTGCCATCTGTGATGCCTTGCTCTTGGCAGAGTATGGTCGTAAGATAGAGGTAGGCTTATAGTATGGCAGTTTACAGGAGGCCCAATCCGCAACCAAAACCCGAACAACCCAAGAAATGGGTAGGTAGGAAGTGTGGCGAATGTAAGAACTGCACTCCAGAGACCTCACACCATACGCTGAGTGTTCACGGACGCAAGCCCACCATGGGAAGATGCCCTTGGTATAAAGACGGAAAGTTTTGTGTACTACTTAGCGACAGAGCTTGTGAGCATTTTGACGAATGATCGTCGTAACACGGCAATAGACACAACAAAGGGGAGCTGCTTTCACAAGTGGCTCCCCTTCTCTCTCTTCGTATGATACAAAAATCAAAAGTTTTAACGTTGGCTTTATAAGAAGTGTTGTTATTCCTCGGTTTTCTTTCTTTCTTCGCATTCTCGCTTATACCGACATTCGTTGCATCGAGAATACAGGCAGTCGTGACAGCCAGTAGGATATGAGACGGGCAGGTAGTAGTGGATGGTCTTGTCATCCGTCTTCACCTCGTTCTGCTTCATGCGAGAGATATTGATAATCTGGTCATTGACCTTGTTATATTCCGTCGAGCCGGGCTTGAGCGTCTTGAGGATGGTCTGCAGTTCTATCAGCTTTTTCTCCTTATTTGTAGCGAGTTCCAGAAGGTCATTGGCATTATCCTTCATATCCTTCTGAATCTTCTTCACCTGCGACTCGCGAAGCACCTCTTTGTTGGCAGCGATACGCTTCTGTACGGCAGTAGAAGAAAGAATCTTTGCCACTTCATCCTTGATAGCTGCACGGTTCCATGTTGCCATGCCAGTACGGATAGCAACGGCATACGCATCTTCCTCTGGCCATCCTTGCGTTATGAGGTCAGCGAAAGCCATCTGCTCAGGAGTAAGGCCCAATGAGCGAGCGAGCTTGTTAGTCTTTGATGATACTGTTACGTCCATGTCTTAATGCGTTTTGTCCCATGTGTCCCAATTATTCTCTCCTTCGTGGTTGCCGTTCTCGTCAGTGGTACGAGTACGTCCGTTGCCAGTGCGGACATTACCCTGCTTGGCTTGAATCTTCGATGTCTGCTTGAGCTTTTCAATCTCAGCCTCCACCTCAGCCTTCTTCTTCTTGATTTCATAGAGAAGGTCGAGTTCCTGCTTCTGCTTATACTCTTTCAGCAGACGATCCATTTCATCATTCTTCGTGTACTTAGAAGCACGCTCAGAAGCCGTCTGTATGGAAATGAAGCCATTCGATACGCCGGTAGCGAGGTTTGTCATCAGCTCGCTATCATTCTGATGAATATATGGCTCAATCCACGACTTGATAGGCAGAGCCATGAGTGTAGCCGGATGGTTGAGCTTATATCCCCAAGCATACTTGACGATACGTACCAGCTGCTCCACGAACGGCTGCAGATGTTCAGCATCACCAATAGCCTGTTCAATGGCAGGAGAGAACAACAGCTTAACGGCCACTCCTGGCAGGTCGCCAGACTTCAATTCAGGTGGCTTGACGGCAAACGACTGCTCGTAGATAAGGTCGTAGAGTTTGATAAGGAGCGTGTTGTAAGAGTTGGAAACGTCCTCTTGCTTGAGGAATCCAGCTTCACCCTTGGGGTCGCTGATGGCCACCGCCTTGACAGCACCATTCATGTTGCCGCTGAGTTTCACGCCCTTGCCCTTAGCATAGAATATCGGGAAAGCGTATGCCTTGTTGTTCTCGAAGAAGTACGACATAGCCTCTTCGTATTTCTCAATAGTGTCCTGCGAGAAAGCCCATGCCGGACCTTCGGGATTGACATGATAGGCAACAGGAATGAATGGGAATCCGTGCTTCTGAGGTTCACCCACCTGCTTGAATCCGTTGAGTCCGAAGATGTCAAGAATGGTAGCAGAAATACTCTTCACGTCACGCTTGAAGCGATACAGGTATTCATCATCCCACACCTCTACCCATTCAGTGGTACGCTTTCCATCTTCATCGAGGTCGTAATACTTACGGGCAAAGAGAACCATGCGGCCAGTGATGGGGTCGTAGTGCGGATAGAGCTTATCGCCGTTGATGAAGGAGAATGTGCGCGTCTGAGGTTCACCATTTTCATCAAAGAAGCCAACCACGGCAGCATCCGCAACGGTGTTGATAGAATCAACAGCCTCGTAGAAACGCTCTTCCATCCCCATTGTCAGCCAGCCTTCCTTGAAGTCCAGCAGCGACAGCGTATCTTGAAGGGTTTTCTTTTCGTCGCGACTCTTGGATGCCAACTCAAACTGCATATCGTTACCACACACATGCGTATTACGTTTGATTTTGATGACGCGCTGGAAAGCCAGAGCAGTACGTGTGATGGGCTGACGGAAGTAACGCTTCTGATTCGGCTTGCCCGGCACAGGCATTTCCTTCCACACATCTGGATAGAGGACAGGATTGTTGATGTTATGAGCCGACGGGTAGTATTCACGTAGCATCTGCGACTGCGTATAGACCTGTAGCTTGAGAGGGTCATTAGGCTCCGACATATCGCTGCCCTGATAGGTCTCAAACTTAATGTTCGTTTCGCTTGGTAAGACTTTGTAGATAGGCTTGCGAACGAGAACTTCCTTGAAATCAAATCTCTTTGCCATATTGTTATCCTGTTTTAATTAAATTCCATATCAAAATTCATTTCCATGTCTGCCCCCAGCATCCATGAGTTTTCGACTTCCATCTGTACGGGTTCTGCAATGTCAAAGTACGCTCGGAAATACAGAGACTCCCACCAGTCAGGCGAGTGTCCTACTATTACCTTCGATTTTTTCTTTGGCATCAGACAGAAACCCTTGTCCTTTGTATCTGGATCACGACGCAATGACATACGCTCCTTCTGTAACACATCACGAAGCATAATATCCTCGTAGCCATTACCCGACACCTTCCGGTCAAGCAGACTTGCATCGAAAGATATGTTCAGCTCCTTGAGCTTGCGGTAGGTGAGATATGCACACTGTGATTTAAGGTCTTTGTAAAGATACTTCACCCCGTCATCATAGTCATCATCCTCGTCAGCAATAGGAGCTGCCTGGTTGTTGAATGGTATGGCTTCTGGGAAGAATCCCTTTACGAGCTGTCCTACACCCTGCAGGTCGTAGCAGAAATTCTCTTCGAGCACACCCCACTCCTTCAATTTATGCTGAATGACTGATACTGCCGTCTTGGAATTGACGTTGACACAGCAGAAGTCAGCAACATGGTAGCCTATCCAAAGATACATGACAAGGTTATCACCGCCTTCGAGGGCAATATCTGCCGTACACCGTCTGATGCCGTCACCATACTGATAGGCATTACCGAACACCTGTTCCAACTCGTCGTAGGAAATCATGTCATCCCCCACCTCAGAGGCATTCCAGTTGGCTTTGAGGTCACGCAATACCTGTCCTTTGTCCTGTTGGGCCAGACGGGCGAGATATGTGGGGTCAGAGAGCAGAAGCATAGGATTCTGCGAGAGGTCAGCACGTACGAAAGCGACGGACATCACCATCTGTTCCTTCGTCATACCGTATTCATCAAACTTGGGATTCCAGACTTCATCAATCTCTTCCTTGCACTTGAGATACACCTCTTCGCGAGTGTCACCCCAGACAATCTGATTGATTCTGTCACCCTTCATGAAGCAATAGCGTACCTTTCCGTCACGCTCAGGGTCGATATATCCGTCTTTGTCAATCCACCAGTCGATGAACTGACGTACCCATGAGCGAGGGTCAGGGTTACAAGTTCCCCAAAAACGGTTGCGAATGCCATAGGCATTACGGTTACATGTTGTGAGGTATTTGAACTTGTTGTATTCGATGTGTGTTATCTCGTCGATGAAGATGTATGCGTACTCCTGACCTTGGAAACGTTCTTTGAAATCTTCATAGCTGTCATCATGGTAGTAGAAGCCGAGGGTGCCGCCTGCATTGAAGTTCCACGTCATATCAGACTGAGACTTGTTATAAGTGCCAAATTGTGAAAAAAGTTTACGTGAGTCACGTATCAGTTTTTCCATGGCTTTCTTGTTGTTTCTGAATACGGCTGCATGGAAATCGGGGTTTAGTATGTCTTTTTGTGCTTCCATCAATCCCGAAAAACTTTTACTTCCACCACGCGAACCACCACAAATCAGTATATCCACATTGGTAGCGAGCATGTTTTCTTGCCCTCCAGCCTGTGGCACGATTGCATTTTTGAGTTTCTTTGCAATCGCCTGCTGCTGGAGGGTATTGATGTACTCTTGAGTCAGAATCGGCTCACCATCGGGCATTTTAAGTCCTGAAAACTTTTCCATCTACCCCGAAATTGAATAATTATTCATAATTTTCTGCAAAAATACGCAAAAATATTTGTTTTATACAATTTTTATTCATATTTTTGCAGAAAATTAGGTATATTTATGCAAAATCGTACCCGTGAGGGTGGTCAAAAGGTTAGTAGATTTATGTTTTTCATGGTTAACAATCAACCCGAAGCGTCGGGTTTTTAATATCGCAGGATGGAGCAGTCGGTAGCTCGCGAGGATCATAGCCTTGAGGTCGTGTGTTCGAGTCACACTCCTGCAACTAAGTAACGATTGAAATCATCAATTTTAAACTTTAAAAATCATGGATAGAGAATCACTCAGACCATTAGTAGAAGCACAGTATGGCGAATCACGCATCACAGTGCTCAGCGAAGAGACTATTAACGCAGAGTTGGATGACGCGCTCGAAGGAATCACCGAAGACAGTCAGGCCGATGAAGCATTCTGCAAACGGATTGCCAACCGTCTGATTCGTATGAACGGAAACGTTGCAAAAGAGGCAGGCACCCAGATTAACGACTGGAAGAAAAAGCATCCGCAGCAGACCCCTCCGAAGCCGAAGCCCAATGAGCATCAGGAAGAGGATGAGGATGACCCGAAACTCAAAGCCTTGAAGGATGAGATTGACGGTCTTAAGAAGTCTCTCAAAGAAAAGGACGAAAAGGCAGCAAATGATGCTGTTATCGCCCAGGTCCGCAACAAGCTTAATGAGACGTTCAAGGAAGGGAAAATCACCCCTAACTCGTATTTCGTCAACGCTACTATTGCCAAGATTAAGCTCCCTAAACTCGAAGAAGGTCAGACTCACGACATTGACAAACTGGCAAAGGACGCAGAGGAAGCCTACTATCAGGAGTTGAAGGATGCTGGTATCAAGTTCGAGCGTCCCCGCAAGGGTCAGGAGCATCGTACCGACGGACCAGACAAGGAAGCTCTCGCGAAGCGTGAGGCCTTCAAAGCCAAGATGCGTGCTCGCGGCAAGCTCCCAAAACCCGAAGAGAAGAAATAGTTCTTTAGGGTAAAAAGATTTTTCAGGTAACATTATTCATTAACATTTCAGTTATGGGCTATTACAACAGAGGAACGGACAATACCATGTCTCAGCAGACCCACTCAATCGGTGGTGGTAACGTTGAGTGCTGGATTGACGTTGACAAGATTATCCATATCGGTCGAAAGATTGATTTGGCTAAGCAAGGCTTCAAGGCAGGTGATGTTATCCCTGCTGGTTCCATGGTCCACTTTGACAACGAAAGCGATTATTGCGAAGTTATCAAGGCTGACGCTGGTGCTGCCAAGCTAAAGACTGTGAATGGCATGACCCGTCATGACATCAAGATTGTTGAGGGTACGTTCTACGCATCCACAGCTATTGTTACGTCGGGTAAGTGCTGGGGTGATGCCACTGATGTTCCTGCCAGTGTCGAGGCACAGCTGCCGAACATTGAGTTCGTCCGCTTGCGCAAAGACGCTCGCGAGGCATACGGCATCGAGTAACTAATCTCTAAAAGGTATTCAATTATGATACGCGACGCACAATTTTACGATTTTATTGCTCAGGGCCTTGCCTCTATGGGCTATGTAGACGGTGGTCACGCCTCTCTGCAGATGTATCTTGACGATATGTTTGCCGAGAAGTGGAATGCCGAAGCTACCTATGCTCAGATGGGCTTCCCCTTGGATCCGGACATTCGCCTGAATCCTACTTACGAGCAGATTGAGGCCGTCATCCGTCCTTACACGATGGCTGCCTACGTGGACTACGATTCTGACGGTCCTTCTAAGAGCGTTGACGGTGCAACCCTCAAGACTGGTGAGATTAACATCTTCAAGCATGAGGTGTACCTTGACCGTAAGAAGATTCGTGAGAAGATGGCTCTCATTGACATGCTGGGTGGCATGCGCCAGGATATTGTTGATGCAGTGATGAATCTTTTCTTCACCGCTTCCGACTCTCTGATTGGTGGTAACTTCAACACCGTTCAGTTCCAGCGTCATCAGATTGTTGGTAACGAGGGTAAGCTCGTCATCGACGGTATTAACAACCCCTACGGTCTGCCGTTCGAGATTGACTTTGGCGTTCCTGCCAAGAACAAGAAGACCAGCACTTGGTTCTACAAGGATGGTCAGGGCAACGTAGTTCAGGTTTCCGGCATTGGTAAGGGTGTCAACCCAATCACCGTTTGTCAGAAGATCGTCGAGGATGCAGAAGAGAACGATAGCATGCCTGCCGGACACTGGGAGTGCTCCAAGCGCACCAAGCGCGACCTTCTGGCTATGCCTTTCTTCCGCGAGCTGTTTGCTGTTGCTCAGCGTCCCGACATCACGAAGGACACTCTGCGCATCTCATGGTCTTACACTCAAGATGAAGAGCTGATTTGGAACTATATCCAGCAGCGCATCGGACGCATCGAGGTTGTTGACAAGGTAGGTGCAATCGAGTTTATTGACCCACGCACCCATAAGGCTGCATACCACAACCTGCAGGCCTTCCGCGAGGGTGTTCTGGTGTACATTCCTGATGGTGACATCGGTACTACCCAGAGTGGTAAGCTCGTTGCTATTGACAGTGGTAACACTCGCACCGCCTTCATCGACGGTGGCCGTACCATGTTCCGCGAGGTTCGCAACGGCGAGAAGATGTGGATCAAGGTTAAGTCTGAGTCTCAGACGATGTGTGTTCCTAACCTCACTCGCTGGTTCTACTACCTGAATATCATGGGCGAGGCTCCAGTAGAGCCGACCTACACCTATACCAAGGTGACCGATACTGAGGGTAAGAATCCTGTTCAGGAGGGCTGGTACGTTCAGTCTGACGGTGGCTTCGTTCTGTCAACCGATACCGAGGTTGTTGAGGGTACTGACTACTACGTACGCACACAAAATTAATAAGGTGTAGGCAGGTTGGCAACAGCCTGCCGCACCTTCTCTAATATTTGCCCGTATGGATAACGAAAGTGGAGAGAAGAAGGTCAGAACAGTCAGAGACTATGTTTTTGGCTGTGTGAATTTCCAAATATCTGACGAAACAGCAGAACACATCTGCGACGAACGAGGGATAGACCCAGACAAGACGTTTGATGAACTATTCCCTAAGCCCGAAGCTGACGCTCCGGACGCTGTAGCTGATGATGAAAACGTCATCGAGCCGAAGCGTACGAAGGAACTTCTGAAGGCCGACCTTTACGTATGGATTTGTATGGGTCCTACAAAGGTCAACTCCACTTCTGACTCTGATAACGGTTGGAGCCATTCCGAGGGCGGCTATCAGTTGACGGATGAAGATAAAGACCGCATGCTTGCTTACGCCAAGTCTATCTACGAAAAGTATGACGAAGAGTTTGACTACGATGACTCTGTTGAGGTAAATGTAAGCAGCTTTGGGATTCAGCCCTGTGACTACAATGAGGCTGGTATTCCGCTTCCACATGAAGTTGCACTATGAGGAAGATTAAGGTCAGTAATCCGCGATACCCTCACTCTATCAAGATAGTGAGACGTGAAATGCCAGACAGGTACTCCGAGGGAGGGCTTGGTGAGCAGATTGTCTATGAGGGTATAGGCCGCAGCTATACAGACACCACGACAACGGGAGACGCTAAAGTTGACAGCAACAAGCGCAAGGCCAGCATTCCAGTTCGCTTTGACGAGTGGAACGGCCTGATACCAATGTCTGGTGACGTTCTGATAGTGGTAAAAGGTAATATCACCGAGGAATGGGAAGTCAAAGACTTCGAGCCGGACAACAACCGTAGTGTAATTTATGGAGAAATGAACCGAAATGCCAATATGGAGTAGCGTTTATGGCAGTACGCAGAAGCAGTATCAAGCAAGTCTATGATAATCTCCGCAAGAATGCCTACAACAAGGCACAGCGTGAAATGCTGAGAGCGTTGCCATCGGTCATGTCTGAGATACATGACTTTGCCCGTGAAACAATGGAAGAGCTGAAAATGTCTGACATGACGGGTAACTACATCAACTCATTTGGCATTGCCTTATACAGGAATGGCAGGTTTGTGGGCTGTGCTACCAGCAACGATATTGAAGGGGAATCACCCATTCAGTTGACGCTTGCAGAAGGTGACAAGTTTCTCAAGGGCCGTCAGCGTTATGACGGAAGCACCCAGGAACACACCTTCAAGGCACCCGAAGGTATGCGTCACATCTTAGCTGATGCAGAAGTGGTGAGGTGGCTGAGCAGATACGCTCCAAGGGTAAAGAAGGGTCAGGAATCGTTAGCGTATAGAGTGGTTACCGTTGTCGATTATGCCAAGATGGTAGGCGGCAATAAGGTTCTTTTACAGATAGCCGATGACATTGAAGGTCGTGGTGGTGACATCAGAGAGTTTAGGTTTGCATGATTATGATTACTCCAGAGGACATACTTGAGACAATGGATAAGGAAGCGCAGAGGGTGTGCGCGAAGACGTTCCTGCAGGAGCGTCCCAATGCCACTGACGAGAAGCTGACTGAGTTTATCGTCGTTTCCCTTCCATACTCTACCGTCAACAAGACTCTTGGCGAGGCTGATGACTGGTGGCTGGATATTACCGTTGTCTTTGAGATATTCGTTGCTGACAGGAAAACCCGAAGTAATCCGAAGGAGTTCAATCAGCCAGCCATGAAGCGTCTGAGAAATGCACTGATGGAGGTTTTTCCTATCGTCGTGCCTAATCAGTTCAAGATAGACTTTCCTCGAACGGTCATTCCTGCATCGAGCGACGGACACGGCTACCACTATACGCGCATACAGGCAAAGATGACAACGATGGTTTAAATAATTTATTCACTTTTAAAAGTTTACTGATATGAAGACAAAAGCTCAATTAGCAGACAAGTTCAGTGGCCCCAGCTCATTGCTCTATCAGAGTGGTATACTGGAAATCACAACTGACCAGGAAACAGGTGTAAAGTCTTTCACCGCCACTCCCGAGCTGGACGTTCCCTGTAAGGTTGACTCCCTGAATTTCGAGCAGGGTGAGGCCGAAGTGGAAGAGTATAAGGTTATCGGTCTTTCTGGCGCATGGATCACTGACTCCGAGCCGGGTGACATCGACCTTGGCTTCCGCGTTCCCTCTATCTCTGGGGACATCCTCAAGCTGGCCTTTGGTGAGGACGCTGTTAGTGCAATCACTGGTAAGGTTGACGACGTGGACTACGAGGGTCTGGCCCTTATCCTCAAGAACAAGAAGGTTCAGGGTACTTGGATGATTGTCAACAGTGCCAAGGACCGCATCATGATTATCAACAACACGGCTCTGTTTGCCAGCCTCGTTCTCGACAGCGACGCAAAGGGAGTTATTGCTGTTGACTTCAACGGTTCTATTGAGACTGACGGCACCAACCCAGACGTTATCTTCTTGAAGAAGAAGACCAACTAAGCTACGCCCTGCCAAGACAGGGAGTAGTGAAGAAACCGAGTGGCGGGCGGGCATTCCGCTTCGTCACTCTTTTCTTTTAAAAAGTGGCATAAAAAAGATAAAACCATAAAAGAAGAAAATAAGAACTCTCTGATTATCAGATAGTTGCTTTCTTTTTGGATTTACTAAGCAAATAAAAGAATGGAAGAAGTAAAACAGCCAGAGATAGATGTTCAGGAACTATTGAGTGACCTAACGAGAAATGAGAGTGAGACTATTGAGGTCAATGGTCGTGTAACCACTATTGGGTGGCTTCACAAAGATACCGAGGCCCGTATAGCTCACCTGATGCTGAAAGAGAAACATGCTGAGAAGCGTCTGGTGAAATGGTTTGCTCTCGTCAAGTTGGACCGCAGGAGTGGTTTCCTGACATGGGTATTGAGTTGGCTGGGCTATTGGATTTACTGGCGTTGGCTCTGGTATGTGAAGCGCGAGCGTTGCACGGCATTCCAGATGGAAGTCATCTTAACCAGTAAAAAAAAAATCAAGGAGCGATCAGACGCATTAGGTCTGATTACCGTATTGATGATAGAGGCAATGGACACGATGATGACGACAGCTCGACACGAGCGTGGCCAAGTCGCACGTCGTGGGGAGGAAATCACTCCGTAGCAGAAAAACTCCCGTTCCTGTTTACTCCCTTCATGGGTATCATGGAATACGGATGGCGTTTCGGTTATACATCGGCTCAGATAGACTTGATGATTATGGACCAGCCCACCGTAGAATATGGCTCAGACAAGGATAAAAAAGGCAAGAAGTCGATGATTGCCACTAAGCAGGAAGAGGATGAAATGAAGAATTTGGTAGAAGCATGGAAGAAAGACCGCAACGGTCAGACCTACGCAGGTAAGACATTCTCTCTGAATGACTTCATGGAAGGAAAAGTAGAATAATCATAGTGGCTTTTGCCACATAACAATATAACAGGATAACAACTATGGCAGCAGCAGATAAACTTTGGTTTGAGCTGGGTGTAAGAGACGAGATTTCGGGTGTTCTTGAGAAGCTGATGCGTAACTCTGAGAAGCTGGCAAATGCCCTCAGTGACGATGCAGCAGAGTTGAAGAATGTCTATCAGAATATCGTTGACGTTTCCAACGTCTATGACAAGATATATATCGCTCAGAAACGTATCTCCGAGCTGAAAGGTGCGAATCTCACAAGAGACGAGAGGAAAGGTCTTAAGAACATGAGTAGCGAGCTTGAGAATGTGCGCAAGCAGTTTACTGAAATGTTCAAAGACCCCGACAGGCTTCTTAACAAGGGTGAGGTCAAGTTTGACAAGCTCCGTCTGAATATCGAGCTGATGCTCAAAGATACCCTTCGCTATGTTGACAACATCGAGGCCAAGGAAGCTGCCGAGGCCAAGAATGCTGCCAACGAGTCAAGACGTATTGATGACCTCAAAGCCAAGTATTATGAGCTGCAGCGTTATCGCAAGCAACTGTCTGATGCCATTGTTGGTGCGGCTCCTGGTACTGACACGTCCGGCTCTGTCAGCATCATCAACAGTATATCCGCGAGAATGTCAGCCGTGAAGCGTGCTGAGCGCAATGGTAGCGGCATGCCTGCAAGTGCCTCCGGTGCCGACTACGAAGAGTTCCTGAGACGTGTCAAGGCAGAGTTGAACGGTCTGACGAGTGCCACCAGCGACTACAACAGCCGACTGGAAGCCAACAAACAACTGCAATCTGCCCTGAATAAGCTGAGTGCCGATGCCGCCAGTCAGCAGAAGATTGCAGGAATCCGCAAGCAGACGGTGGAATATGCTGCCCTTGGTCGTAAGATTCAGGAGATACAAGCTCTGATTCATAACGTCAGCTACGAGAATGGTTTGCTGATGTCTGGACGTATCACTACGCCCACATGGACGAAGGAAAAGGTTACGGAAGAGCTGAATGCCATTCAGCGCAGATATAACGAATCCCTTGCAGCAGGCAGACAGCGTGAACTTGACGATGCCGCTGCCAAGAATCAGCGTGCCAATGCTGCAAGAAAAGCTGCTGATGCTGTCAGTATGTTGGCCCACGTCAATGAAGGTCTTACCTCTTCCTACTATCGTATTGCAGAGGCAGGCAACCAAGCCAACAGAATCACCGTACAGCTACAGAATCAGATTGGAGCCTACGCAGGACTCTATGGTTTAGAGCGCATCTTGAAGAGTGTCATCACTATTGGCGGTCAGTTTGAGTTCCAGCATATTGCCTTGCAGAATATCCTTGGTGATGTGGAGCAGGCCAACACCCTATTTGCTCAGTTGCAGGATATGGCTATCGAGTCACCGAAAACATTCATGGAGTTGACGGCTTACACCAAGCAGCTGTCAGCTTATCAGATACCATACAAGGAACTGTTTGACACCACCAAGCGACTGGCAGACATTTCTACTGGTCTTGGTGTTGACATGAATCGTCTGATATTGGCTTACGGTCAGGTACGTAGTGCTGCCGTGCTGAGAGGTCAGGAATTGCGTCAGTTCACAGAGGCAGGTATTCCGATGGTACAGAAGCTTGCCGAGAAATTCTCCGATCTGAATGGAAGAATGGTAACTACTGGTGAGGTCTTTGAGCTTATCTCCAAGCGTGCCGTGCCGTTCAAGATGGTGCAGGAAGTCCTTTGGGATATGACCAACGAGGGCGGTCAGTTCTTTGATATGCAGTCAAAACTTGCCGATACCCTGTATGGTAAGTACCAGAAGCTACAGGACTCCTGGCAGATTATGTTAGGACGTATTGCCGATGGTGAGAGCATGATGGGTAGTGGTCTCAAATATATCCTTGAGCTTATTGTCAGCATTGTTTCAGCAGCCGATACTCTCATGCCGATGCTAAGTGGTATTGCCCTTGCCAGACTTGGTAAGTATGCGGCCTCTGGTATTGGTGCAAGCATTGATAAGGCCAGTGGAAATACGGCTATCAAGAACATGGAGCTTGCCAAGTTGCAGGAAGCAAACCGCCTTGAGCGCGAACGTTTGTGGTATGGCAGACAGCTGAATGCCGAAGAGCAGAAGCTCGTACAAAACAAGAATAAACTTGTCAGCTCTGACTATGCCATCCTTGCAGCCGAAAATCAGATAACAGAGAGGAAAGCCTACGAACTCATGATAGCAGGCAAGATGGAGAAAAGCGATTTCTACCGTCTGCTGCAGATGAAGGGTTATACACGTCAACAGCGTGTAGCCATTGCCAATGCCACACAGCTGAATGCCCTGAATATGCTTCAAGGTGGTCAGAGTATGTGGTCGAAAATGGGCAAAGGTGCTCTTAGCTTTGTGGGCGGCTGGACTGGTGTAGCATTTGCTGCCATCGGTGGTATCGTTGCACTCTATGAGCGTGCCTCAGAGCAGGCCAAGCGTGCAAGTGAGTTGGCAGGTAACGCAACAGGTTCCATGCTTGAGCATCTGAGTAGCGTCAACAATCTCTATAACTCCCTTAACAAGGAACGTCCGAAGAATGCAGAGGACATGACGAGTGCCATTGAGCGCATGACCAACGCCCTCAAGAATAGCGGCAACTATAGTGAAGAGATTGACAAGCAGATTCAGGGTACTGATAGTCTGACAGAGAAATATCGCATCCTTTTTGGCGAGCTGGAGCGTGTCTCTAACGAGTATCTTATCATGCGTGACAACGTTCAGGCATACATTGCAGCTGCCAACCAGAGCGGTAAAGGAAACTGGTTTACCCAGCTCTTCAATGACAACATGGCTGAGGACCTTGCCGACTGGAGTAAGGCCAATATCGCCAAGAATGTTGCCAAGAAGGGTGTTGACCGATTAGGTGCAGCCATGAAGGTACAGCTCGAACTTTTCTATAAGGAAATTGGAGCATGGAACGAGGAAAAGATGGCTTCGCTTGACTGGCAATCGTTGTATGACAAGCTAACAGATACTGGTCGTGGTAATTTTAAGAATTTCCTCAATGCTCGCAGACAGACAGACTTTGATGATGAAGTCTATGAGTCCATCAAGAAATACAGCAATGCCCTTGATGCTCTTAAGAACAAAGAGGCAGAGGTTGACACTCAGATGCAGGAGTATGCCGACCATATTGAAATTGCTCTTAACGAAACCCTGAAAGCTCAGGGTCTCAATCCGGCTACCATAGCAGAATGGGATAACGAGGGTCTGATGAAGTTCCGCGATTCCGTCAACGATGTGCTGAATAGCTATGAGCTGGATGGTGAGACCAAAGAGCGTTTCCGTGACAAGTTATATAGCCAGCTGCTTAGTGAGCCGATGGTCATCAAGATCAAGGCTCTACCATCAGTGGAAGAGCAGGACCTCGCTCCCTGGCAGCAGGATTTGAAGAATTATTTCGATAATAACAAGATAAGGATTACCGTTGATGCCCAGAGTTCCTTGGAGAAAGTCGAGAAAGAACTTCAAAACAAACACAAGGAAATGCAGGAATCCATGGAGCGCAACGGTAAGATTCTTATCAAGTTCGGCTTCGACCTGAGCAGCCTTCCAAAGGATATAGAAAACGGCCTTGCTCCACTTGCCCCCGAGTGGCGTAGCTATGTCAGCAAGGTTTTACAGGACTATAACAACGATAAGGCAGAGGATGCCAAGATTGTGCAGGCTGGTAAAGACCTTGGGCTGAATGTCAATAAGAAAAAGACTACTGGAGGTGGTGGCAACAAGAAGGATAAGGCTCTTGAGTCTTTGAAGAATCGTGTTGACCTCTATAAGAAGTTCTATTCGGAGTTGGAGAATGCCCGTAAGCTGTATGGCTCTGGTGCAACCGACTATCTGAAAGCCAATGGCTTTGCCGATGTCTTTGGCTGGAATCTTGGTGACGTTACCAACTATAGCCAGAGTCTCGACGAGCTGACCAAGGGATTCAAGGCCAATACTGAGGCGAGAAAGAAGTTTGTCAGTTCCGTAGATGCTGACAAGGTATCACAGCAGCGTAAGGCTGATGCTGACGCTATTAGCAGAATCAACAGCGACCTGAAAACGCAGTTGAGCTTGCTTTCTGAGCAGTACGACACCTATAAGAAAATCTATCAGCTGACAGGTAATCAGCAGGGAGCCATGACTATTGCCTTTGGTGGCGGTGTGCAGAGTGCAACATATAAGGATGAACTGATTCGTCAGATGCGCGAAGCCCTTGCAGCCAATCCACAAGGCGCCCTGAAAGCAGAGGACGTTTTCGCCATGGATAAGAACACCTTCGCTAAGACGTTTGGCGAGAATAGCAAGGTTTTCTCTGAGTTGTACGAGGCTTATGCTGCCAACGAAAAGAAGATTAAGCAAGAAACTCTACAGCTGATGGAAGAGACGGTTACAAAGAATCGCACTCTTGCCCAGCAGATAGAGGATGAAAACCGTCGCTACGAGCGTCAGCTGGAACTTATCAAGAAAATCAATGACCCCACCCTTCGCCAGCAGGCAGAGGCAGGAGCCACACAGGAGCATAACGAAAAGATTGCCCATTATCAGTTTGAGCAGTTCAAGGCCAACACGAATTGGGTGAAGATTTTCGATGACCTTGACAGAGTGACTACTGAGACTCTGAGGGATTTGATGACCGAAACTGAGAGATTCGGACACACAGCCGGGCTTAGTGTAGAGGACGTGAAAGCCTTGCAGAGTGCCATTGCCAAGATGCGCGAAGAGCTGGCAAACCGCAATCCCTTCTTGGCAATGAGTGATGCCATGAGCCGCATGAGGATTCTCAATGGCTACGAGAAGCAGGCCAATAAACAAGGCGACCTGATAGCCAATCAAGAATTGTCTTCCATCCTTGGCGTGAAGCTTGGTAGTACTGTTACAAAAGGTCAAATCAAGAATGGCAAGAAAGCCGCTGGCTCTGACTTCGTGAAGGGTGTTGAAGGATTGAGAGGAAAGTTTGATGCACTTGCTGGTGCACTCGACCCCGTTATCAATCTCTTCGACCAACTTGGCATGAAGGGTGTTGGTCAGGCTTTTGGCGCAGTACAGGGCGCACTTGGTGGTGCTGCCACTGGTGCAGCAGGTGCAGCAGCTATATTTGGTCAAGCAGCTGGTCCTTGGGGTGCTGCCATTGGTGCAGGTGTAAGTCTGATTAGCTCTGGTATAGAAGCCATCTTTGGCGGTCACGACGAAGCACTTGAAGAGGAAATCCAAGCCTCTAAGCGCAGACAAAAGGAAATGGAGAATCTGACAAAGAATCTCGAGACCGTTCTTGAGCATACTTTGGGAGGTATCTATACTGCCAAGGCTGACAAGGAAACGTCTGACAAGATGGCTGAGTATCGTCAGAAATACGAGGAAAGAGAGAGGGCCAGACGTGAACTCAATACTGGCAACTACACCATTATGAATATTATTGGTGCCACCAGCAACGGCTATATCCAGGAGCGTACATATAAGGCAATCAAGGAAGCCGAGAAGAGTCAGAGCTACTACGATGCCCAAAAGGCTTCTCTCATGGTGCAACAGGACGAACTTCGCAGTCAGATAGAATCTGAGAAGGATAAGAAGGAAACCGATTGGGATAAGGTACAGGACATGGAGCAGCAAATCAAGGAACTCGAACTTGAGATTCGCTACTTTGCTGAGGAAATGGCCAAGGACCTGTACGGTATCGACTATAAGAGTTGGGCGTCCGGTCTGGCTGATGCCCTCGTTGAAGCTTGGTCTACTGGTGAGAATGCCGTTGATGCCTACAAGAAGAAGGTCAGCGAAATGATCAAGGAGGTAGGCACCAAGATTATCGCTCAGAAGTACCTCGAACCTCTCCTTCAAAAGAACATGGATGAGTTCATGAAGTATTTTGAGGCCAATGATGGACGCATGGACGAACGCGGTCTTGAAATCCTTGCCAAGATGTATTCCGATGCCGACGAGGCAGCACGTGTCACTACCGTATTCCTTGATGGTCTTGAGCAGATTGCCAACCGTCACGGAGATTCCATCAGAGACGATTCCGGCAGTTCTGCTTCATCGAGTATCAAGAATATCACTGAGAGTACTGCAGACCTTCTTGCATCCTACTTGAATGCTATCCGTGCAGATGTCAGTGTAAACAGGGCTACGCTTTTGCAGATGCTTGCAATCGTGCAGGGTCAGTCAGAAATGCCTATCATTGCACGCGCACAGCTCGCACAACTGGAGCAGATAGCAAGGAACACCAGCAAGAATGCCAGCTTCGCAGAGGACATCTACAACCTTCTGCATAGCTTAGCACCAGACGGACAGGGTATAAAAATTAAATAACATGAAGGAGAAAGAACTTAACAATCTTCTAAAGAGAAGAGCAAGAGAACTTGGCTTGTGCGACCAATGGTATAATGATTGGGGCGATAAAGAGTCAATACAACAGTTACTTGAAAAATATTTACGTGGCATTGATTTTTGCATCAAGCATGACTATCCCAAACTGGAGTTTGCAAGAAAGGTGTTCCCCAAGGATATTCTCATGGCGAAAGGAATATTTCTTGACAGCAGTATTGATGCCAGCAACCTCGTTACAGCTGTTGCCCTTGGTGAGAGTATCGGCACGCTCAGATACCATACCAATAGTACGGGAAATGTCTATGTCAGACACCATGCCAACCTTAGAATAGAGGTTGATGAAAGTTCAAAGGTGTTTGTCGAAGCCTACGATAATTGCCGTGTTCATGTGGTGGCCAAAGGATTCTCAAAAGCTTTCGTGTACTGGCATGGTGGCGAGATAACCTACGAGGGTAATGTCACCATCAGAGATAAGAGAAATGCAGGGCAATAACCCTGCATTTTACCATCTTTATGCAAAAATTTCTGTTAAATTGCATAAATATTCGCATTATTTGTATATTTATACGGAAAATATTTGTATCTTTGTGGCGAAAATCAACTATTTGGGATAACAAACACGTTAAGACTTATGGAGAAATGGCAGAACTTTTTCTTGCAGTTAATGGGAACGGATGCAAACGACGCTCCATATCCCATTTGCGAGAGTGTTGCCACATGGGGTATCTACTGCAAGAAGATTCCCTTCGTGATTTTCAACAAAGTCAAAGACCCGGCCAAGCGTTCTTGGAATGATGAAGACGGTGATGACGAGTACATTCCCAAAGATGGTTTGAAACTTGAAGCCTACACCATGAAGGTGGAATTTGGCTGCAAGAAAAGCGGCTCAATAGCCGATGTCCGCAATAAAGTTGGCACATTCCTAAATCATTTGAAGTTAGGGCAGTTTAAGCTCTATTCCTCTTATACTCGTATCGGCAGACAGAATGTCCGCTTGGATGGTGTATCAGACAACGCCAAGTGGAAGTCTGACGATAACAACGAATACCTGATATTTGAAGTAACGCTCAAGGTCAATGACCCTGTTACCGATGTGACGCTGCCGTAGGGCGGCATACATGACGTGTGTATGAACGAGTGGAAGATATATAGCATCAACGGAGTCGAGAGGGCGCAGGTGAAAGAGCTTGAGCTTCACGACGAATGGATGGCTGAATGCTATTTGACCGTCACGGTCAAGGATGCAAATCCAGTCAGATTCCAGATTGGTGACTATATCGACTACCGAGGCGAGCGTTATTGCATCAACTACGATCCACGGGTGTTGAAGAAAGCCCGTCGTGGTACACATGGTGAGGGATTCATCTACGAGAACATCAAGTTTGTGTCAGACCCACAGAGCAAGATTGTGGGCTGTGACTTTACTGACATTGTGCTTGATGACAATCAGATGCACTACACGGGACTGCCTACGTTCCCCTTCTATTGCGAGAGTGTTGATGACCTCTTGGATAGAGTGCAGGCATGTTTGGAAGAGCTTTATCCTGGCAGATTCATTCTCATTGGACTGAATACCGCAAGAAACGCCCAACGTGGTTCACTTGTTGGCAGACAGCAGGCTTTCATTGATGCCTATAAGCAGTATGTGGACCCGACGGGAGCCGAGCGCACACTTTCTTACGGAAAGACGAGTGTAGCCCTGACGGTGGATAATATCACCTGTTGGGAGGCTCTGACGAAAATCAACTCTGAGTTTGATTTGAACTTCATCCAGCGTGGCAATGTTGTTATCGCTGGCACCGATGGCGTATTCACCTCCAACACTTTCCGCTATGGTAAGGGTAACGGACTCTACGAGATAGAGCGCATCAGCGAAGAGGGCCAGCAGGTAGTCACACGTCTGAAAGCATACGGCAGTGAGGAAAACCTTCCTAACCGCTACTATGCAGAGCTGAATCTGCAGGTATTTGCCCACGTGGAGAGCATCAAGGCCAACTACGCAACGTCTGGCTTGCATTATGCCAACTTCATTCTCGACCTTGACTACTATCAGAAGTATTTCACCGAAATATCCAAGTCATATCCCGGAAACTACGGTGGAAAGGGTGACTATAACTTCATTGTCAAGCTACAGGCAAACGGCATTACCGTGAAGGGTTATGTCACGATGGCCTACAACTCCAACCGCTGTGAGGTCTATTGCGAATATACAGGTGTGAATCCAGAGGATGACCGCGACGAGCCAGACCAGTCAGCAATGAATGCTTTCTCTGAGGCTATCAAGCAGGGTGACTTGGTATATTTCGTTGGTGGTGTAGAGAAGAGTGCTTTCCCACTCGCAAACAAGAACTACGCTACTGAGAATCTGCCTAACAATATGGCTGTGTCACGTCTGATGCTGCCCGGATTCCCCAACAAGTCGCTGTACAATTGGGTGAAGGAGAATGGCGGTACGGATTGCGACGATGCAACAGGTAAGGCCACCATCAACGGCTTCACTGGCTATTTCTCAAAGGAAAAGCACCGTCCATGGATTCAAAGTCTGAAAGCCGACGAGTACGGTATCAGACCCAGCAACATATATTTCGACGGCAACAACGATACTGAGAATATCCATCCTACGCTGGAAGGTATGAAATATCTTGGCAACGATGTTGACAAGGTTGTTTCAGCCGAGCAGATAACTGATAACGGTGTCTATGGAGAGGGTAACGTTCCCAATTTCACCATTACCCTACCCAACCTTGGCTTTGACCTTGCAGAATACTACGAGGAAGGAGCTACCATCGACATGAAGGATGGCATGTGTGGCTCTCGCAGCTTCAAGATGGCCAACAGACCCACCAAGAATAACAGCGGCCAGTGGGAATGCCGAGTAGAGCGCGTGAAAGATGATTCTCTTGACCTTTGGTTTCCTTACAAGGATTTCCAGATCAAGACTGGCGACCATTACGTGCTGACAGGTATCAAGCTGCCCGACGAATATGTTTCTGCAGCCAGTGAGAAGCTGCTGTATGCAGCCATTGAAGCCTTGCAAAAGAATGACACCACACGCTTCACCTATCAGCCCCGTATTGATGAAATATGGATGGCCCGACAGCACGACGAAGCTATTGAGCGTGGTGAGACATCTATCCATGACACCATCCATGCAGGTGACATCTTCCTGTTTGCCGACGAAGACCTTGACATCGACGAGGGTATCATCATCGACGTGCTGACTATCAGAGAGCGCGGTAATGGTGAGCTGCCTACCTACGAAGTCACTCTGAGAGACGAGAAGCAGGTGAGCACCATTCAGCGCATGATAGACAAAGCCATTTCAGGCAACAGCGTGTCAGGTGGTGGCAGCGGTGGTGGCGGTGGCTATACCAGCAAGCAGATTCAGAGTCTTATCGAGAACTACGGTAGTGAGCAGTTCCTTTCGAGGCTTAACAACGATATAGCAGAAGGTCGTATCACCTTCGAGAAAGGTTTCACGTCTTTGTTTGAGGCGTGGTTTGGTGACTACCATCGTGAGCATCCGATAGCAGGTGACGAGCTTGATACAGGAGCCGCTATCACTCCCGACGGTGCAGCCGACCTTATCAGCCTTATAGTCCGTGACTGCGTGAAGGGCGACCTCACGGTAGAGCAAGCAATGAGAGCCAGCGAGATAGTTTTCAGAAACATTCTGCGCTCTCCGGGTGGCTCTCCCGACATGGAAGGTACTGGCATTCACATGGATGCCTCTACAGGTGTCATCAGCACCGACGGCCTTGTTGTGAGAGGCTGGGCAATGTTCCGAAAGCTGATATACAACTACCTTGAAATCATGGAACAGGACTACCAGTTTAGTGGTGGTGGTGACATCGAGGAAGTTGTGGATAATGGTGACGGGACCTATACCTGCTACATGCACAAGGAGAAAGAAGGCCGTCACCCTGCCATTGCAGAGAACGATATTCTCTTTGGTAAGGTTGATGACGAGACAGGTGATGACGGCTACGAATACTACACCTCATGGATGCGCGTTCACAGCATGACGCTCAATGACGGCATGGAGCGCGACGTGATGGTAGTTTCCTTGTGGGCTGACAATATGGTGCCTGGCGGTAAGAACTTCGCTCCAAAGGACTTCATGACCGTTGCCCGTAGAGGTAACACCACCAATCCATTACGTCAGAGCTATTGGGAGCTAAGCGGAACCGACCACAGGCTGACACATTACTGGAATGTCACGCAGCCCATCCTTCATGCCGAGAACTACGCTCTGGCTCTTGGTATTCTCCCCTCTGTACTGGATGACGAAGGAGTGCTGCCAAGTCAGATTCGTGACAAGAACATGCCATCGTTGTATGTCAACACGATCTTCTACGAGCACGCACACAAAATCAAGTGGCCTGCCACCATCGTAAGAACTGACAGGGGCCAGTGGGTCAACAATCCCACCATCGTAGTTGACGGAACCACCGTTAGCGAGCCTTACCATTTCAGAACCTACACCCGTGCCTTGTGGCTGCAATATCGTAATGACGCATCGTATAGCGACCTTACCGACGAGCAGCTGCATGCAAAGATGATGCAGGAGTGGAAGGTGGACTTGGAGATTAGCCGTGTATGGAACAACGGCATTCTCTGGGAATGTTTGGTTGACGGAACAAGACAAGAGCCTTGTTGGAATTGCACCGACTGGACTCCTGTAGGCGGCAATACCGTATATCTGAGCGAGATTACCACCAGCAACGGGCGTACGTTCAGAGGTGGTAATGTTAACACCATCCTTACCATGCACGTATGGTTTGGTGATGAAGATATTACCGGCCATATTATGAACGTCGATGATTTCCGAATAGCATGGAAACGCAGTACGGGCTACAACAGCGCAACCGAAGAGTTTGAGCAGACCAGCGAAGATTTGTCTTGGACTCCTGTTGTTGTCGGTCCTGACGGCAACCCAATAGTTGGTGACGCGAAGAGCAACAGGATAAAGCTGGTACGCGGTGACATGGGTAGTGGATGGATGATAACCTACAGACAAGCCCTAATCACTTGCATTGTCACATTTAGCAATAGCGGACAGGTAGTTAACATGCCTGCAGATTATGTATTCTAAAACGAAAGAGATATGATAAAGAGTAGAACCAATTCCAGCCAAATGGTGTTCGATGCACTGTCGATGTCTGCAGACATCGTAATCCTTGGTGGCAGTACACGTCAGATGTTCTATACTACCGAGAGCACCTTTGAGGATGACAGAAAGTGGGTGCCGTGTATTCTTGGTGGAAAAGTGTTTGTCAATGACCCTTCAAACATCATGACTGGATTTGTCACACTGAGCGATATAGAATGGTACACACAGATGCCTATAGAGGGTGACTATCAGACAGGCCGCATTTCCAATCCTGCACAGTCGGTATTGGATGATGTTGACATCTACGACGAAGAGACTGGCGAGCTGACTCATGAAGCAGCATGGCGCAGTGAAGACTTCCTGATAAGTGACGGAAGCAACGCTGCATGGTGTGATAACGTTCCAAACTTGTGCCTTATCGTCCACAAGAATGTGACACGTCTAACAGCAATGCCTATCTATGCCGTCTTGAAGTTCGTTGACACTCGTACAGGTATGACGATGCGTGTCTTGAAGAGCATTGACTTCACTACAGAGAACTACAATACGGATATGATTGTAATGAAGGGTGACTGTGGTGACGAAGTTCTGCTTGATCCATTGTCCTTCACAGATGCTATTCCTACTGGTCAGACCATTCTTGATATTCCTTGGCCACGTTCTGTAAACGTACAGCTGATAGGTACTGACGGTGAAGTTCCAGACAACGAGGCAAGCTATCTTTGGGTGAAAGAGGATAGCACATCGGCAAGCGGCTGGAGGCAGTTCACGGAAGAAGAGATAGAGAATCTGCAGCTGACAGGAGTAAAGACCAAGACGCTGACCTTTGACGCGAGGATGATCCAAACTAAGTTCAAGGTTCGCTGTTACGGCAAGCGTAAGGAAGCAGACGAGGCTTGGCAGAATCCTTTGTCAGACAACAATCCATTCTACACCACACAGTTTACGATGACGCTCAACGATACCTTACACGCAGACCCCATTCAGCTGACTGGTAACAGGCAAGATGTACACATGAGCATCCGGGCAAGCTACGAAATGCAGCTACGCTATAACGGAAGAGACGTGCCACAAAACCGAAGATGTCTGTTCCGCATTCACTGGAAAGCTCAGAATCTCAAAACTGGAGCAATCATTTCCTTGGGTACTACGCCAAACATCAGCTTTATCCCAAGCGAAAAAGGATTCTCGTTCCCCGAGGGCTTTAACGTATGGGCTGACGTTTCTCTCTATTCAGGCTGTGATATTGTCGTAGAGAACGACAGTCAAGTTATAGACGACAACCAAAAGGTTATATCGCCATCATTCGAGTAAATTCAAAACATTATAGCTATGTATGTATTGATTGACAAATCCCGTCTGCCAGAAGGAAGACATTACGAGACGATGCCCGACGGACGCGCCATTGTCAGCGGACGCGAGGCAAGACTGATGGGTGCTCTTGAAGGAGTCACCTTGGTACCCAATACAGCGGTGCTCAATGAGCTTCGCTCCAAGATGAAGAAAGGAGGGACCGTATGAATAGAGTAAACGCGGGCCTCGTTGTAGCAGGCACCATTGACGGAACAACCGTTGCATATGACATCATGGTAGTAGATGCTGCAGGCAATCCAGCATCCCTAACTCAGTATTTCGACGAAACGACATGCACACCTGATTGGGCGCATATCTATGAGCATGGCACATCAGCAGAGAAAGCGACACTGCCACGCATCATCATCCGTGCTTTTGATACCTCGTCAGGTCAAGACATCACATCAACCCTTAATATCACCAACATCTACTATAACGGCAATCTTGTTGGCTTCACGGACAATATCTCCAACCAGCAAGGCGGTGTTCCTGGATTGTTAAAGAAAGACACTTTCGCGTATGATGGTGGCACAATTCCCTGCTTGGTAATGATAGGCAATCCTGCAGATGCCATACTGAATCCCGACGATGACCGTATCTCGTTTGATGGTAGCGTAGTCAGTGGTGGCGGTCAGATTCAGTTCAGTGGTATTGGCAAAGACGTTGCCATTCGTCCGATAGCAGATGCCAACGCAGGCTACTCAGTGGAAATGCACGTTCCGCTGAATGTTGCTAAGTTCATCATGACCAACAACAGCAATCAGATTCTTTCCACTCAGAGACTTGCACGACTGTATCATAACGGTGTTCCTGTTAGCGCATCAGACATGACAGGTTATACATTCAAGTTCTTTGACATCACAGGACCTACAGAGGTGGAACTGAAAGACAGTCAGGCAGCAGGTGGAACAACCGACATCACCATTGGTCAGAGCCTTGTTCCTGGCGACTTGATTACCATTGGTCCGGAAGCAGTTGACTGTCTGCTAACTCTCCGCTGCCGTGTGTACGATGCTCAGGGTAACGAGTTGGCCAGTGGTACCTCTGCTGTTTACGACCTCAGCGACCCGTACGCTGTGAAGTGGCTTATCTGTGATAATGCAGCAGGCACAAACGGCATAGAGTTGACAGGTCTTGAGCCTCGCCTGAATATCCGCACAGGTCAGACGAAGTATATCTTCCCGAAGCTCTACACGGATAAGGGTGACACGTTCCCTGCTGGCAGCAGTGCAGCCAGTGTTACATGGACGTTCAACGCAGACGATGCCAATACAGGAGCATCTATCAGTGACCTGCCCGGCATTCCATCTACTGGCGGTCAGACATATTGCTCGTTGCGCTACCAGGATGTCGTGCTCACTGATGGGAACGGCAACAAGGTAGCTCGACCTGTAAAGATTCACGCACAGTCATCAGAGTTCTAACGCAAACGAATAGATAAAGACATGAGAGCATCAGGAGGCTTAGTTTGTCAAGGTATCATCGACGGAACCAATGGTACTGACGGCTACAACACAGTCGTCGTACCTTTGTACCGTCGCTCTGCCAGCGTACTAACGGACAATAACCGCCCGTCAGGACCCCTTACCTATACTTTCAGTACAGGTAGGCTTACTGGCGCATCGACATACTTCAACGGATGGAGTCAGAATATCCCCACGGCATCAGCTAACACAAAGCTGTATGTCATCATGGCTGTTGCCCGTAGTCAGTCTGATACTGACGATATAGCAGCTTCCGATTGGAGTACTCCCGTCGAATACGTTGCCGACGGTATGAGTTCTGCTCCTGTCTTTATCTATAAACGTGCAGCCTCTCAGCCTACTGACAAGCCAGCCGACGGAGCTGTTTACACCTTCGCTACTGGAGCCTTGACAGGTACACTGAATGGCTGGAGCACGAATATTCCTGCCACTGACAACAACCACTATCCCTGCTGGGTACGTCAGGCAATGGCAGTAAGCCGTGGAACTACCGACACGATCAATGCCGACGAGTGGAGCAATCCAGCAACGAAATTGGTAGAAGACGGTGTAAGCATATCGTCAGCAGATATTGTGTTCGTTCTGAGTGACAGCGGTTCTACTGCGCCTGCTGACTCTGTATCATGGAAGACAACTTTTGCTGAATTAGACATAACTTCTGCCAACGCATCGAAATATATTTGGCAGGCAACGAAGGTTACGCTTTCCAACAATACAACTAAATATACAGGTAAGCAATGCCTGGGTAAAGTTAGTGAATTTGCTTCCGTCACAGAGCAGTATGCACTTGGTACGGCTTCTACTGCAACAGGCTCTTGGCAGGATAATACACCTCCAACTGCAGAGAAAGGAAAGTATTTGTGGACGCGCACAAAGTTAGTCTACAGCGGTGGTGGTACAACTTATGTTCCGTCAGAATCAGGTCAGTGTATTGGCTATTTTGGTAATGACGGTGCAACTGGTTATAGCATTGCTCTGACTCTGATTAGAAACAACCTCTACACTGATGCCAACTGGAATACCTATGCAGAATTAGGACATTCTGAGAATTACACCAAGCGTACTGGTGACAGCGATTTTACTGCTTGCCGTGTAAGTGACTATTTCGTAGTTACCGGTACATCAAGTGACTCAGGTAAGAATCATACTGCTATCTATAAATGCACAAGCGTTAACGCAAATTCCATCACTGGCACTTGTGTAAGCCATACAAAAGATGGCGAAAAAGGTGAGGATGGTGACGATGCTGTTATGTATGACATAGTACTCAATACTGCATGGGCAAAAGTTGATTCGAGTGGAATCATTACGGCAGGCCTTGCTGGTACAGCTTATAAAATCGTTGGAAGCACGCGCTCCGTACTCACAAACACGATGATAAGATACGGCTATATACTGAATGACGATAAAACGTATGCAGACACCACAACTGACGGAAGCGGAAATTTTGATGCTGGAACTTGGTTCAATGATGACAACCAAAATGATTATGCCAAAGGTTCCAACAGTATATTTGCAGCCATCGTTATCGGTGGTTCTGTCAAGTGTGTCAAGTATGTGACGATTGCCAATCAAGGTGATAAGGGAGATACTGGCCGCATGTACTACATTGCAGGCGAGTTCCCAAAGAAAGCTCCCTATTCACGCACGGCAAAGTTATGTCCTGTGGTTTATTACGCAACCGCATGGTGGTATCTCGACGTTGCATCTGCAACGGCCAATGATATACCATCTAACAGCAGTCATAAGTGGAAGATTCTACAGAACTATGGTGTGGTACTCACTGATGCAATCTTTGTCAAGAACTTCGCTCAGTTCGGAGCTGCCATCATAACAGGTGACTGGCTTATCTCTGTTCACGGAACAATTGACGGTGTATATTACGGTGGTTCTGTGGAAGAGCCAGGCGAATACAAAAACCGTGCTGCCTATACCTATTTCGACCCTGCATATCCGATGGGCTTTGAGAGTTTTCAGATTCCTGTTAAAACCGATGAAGTTGATAAGGGTTATAGCAATGAGTGGACCAGAATCACCAATAATTTCAGCCTTACTGCAGGTACATATATCATCAAGATTACGTGTTACGTAAACAGCAGTGACACCATGCATCTGAGGCTGTTCGATGACAACGATTCGAGCGACGCTTATTATCTTGGTTCAACAACGAGTGATGAAGTTGTGACACTTGTGTACACAAAGACGATAACTACAGGTAGTGGCAAATTTAATCTCCGCGCAGGCATGAATGAGAACGGAGAGATTGGTTATATTGAATCTATCGAAATAGAGTCAACCGATGCCAGATTCATTCCAAACTATGCCGTTGACTTAAGAACAGGCCGTACCTATCAGAACGATGCCAACATCAGAGGTAAAATCGTTACCATTGGTCCATCTTCAAAGGTTGAAATCAGCGAAGGTGTTATCAAGCTCTATGGTGCTTACAATTTCCCGAATATCGTGCTTGGTGTTGATGCTAACGGTTGTGCTGTACTGAATTTCTATGACAAAAACGGTATGTTTACATACGGTCTCGGCCCTGTTGAATCTGAAAGAACACAGTCTCAGGCTGAATCGTTTACACTGCAATATTACAACATTGATGACGGTTCATACGATGCAACGGAAATACCAAATAGCGCAATAGTTACGGTATATCGGTATATGTTCAAGAGTCAGGTGCCACCATCATCGACTTTCCTGAAAAAGTATCTTGCCAAGATCATGGCAAATGCTTACTTTGGTGGCAACTATTGTGCAAGTGGTGAAGAAGCAAGATACTTTAATGGCAAATTCATTAAGGCCAGCTACCACTCTCCATTCCAGACTGGTGATGTCTATGGTGGTGGTATCGTCGTGACGTGTAATAATCCTCAGTCTGGTATCATTTCGAGCAAAGAGACCATGCTTAACGGTAGGTCTATTGAAGAGCTTGAACTTAGGGGTTACAACGTTATGCAGGATAGCGACTACAATAGGACGAAAGAAGGCGATGTCTATTACTACAACACGAAAGACGCTTACAGTCCTGTTCAGGCATTCTGGCTTGACACAAGCGCAGGAGGCAGCAAGGGTTATGGCAGTGGCTTTACGTGGTTTGGGTATATAAATCTCATTGTTGACCCGACAGACTGGAATGAAGATAAACTTGCAGACCCCATCTACTGGTTCAACTTGCAGTACATTGATAGCAAAGGTGTTGGTAGCTATAAGACGCTCTACATCAACAAGTCGAAGTTGCAGGCCATCTTGCAGAACGCTGGATATTCACTTTAAACACGAAATAACATGGCAAAGAAAAAACAAATCATCATCAGAGTCAGGAAGATTGCTCCGAAGCGATACCTGATTGAGCAAAGAAGAAAGTTCCTGTGGCTTTGGCAGTTCTTTCAGAAAGGTTGCCCCACCCTTGGACTACAGAAATTCTATTCGAGTATTCTCACGGCCAAAACGGCCATAAAGGCACGGGCAGAGAAAAAGAATATGCAAGCAGTAATCATCATTAAATAACTACGGATATGGAAAAAAGAACATTGATCATCGAAGACTGTGACGGAACACAGTACGAGTGTAGTAGTGGTGGTAGCGGTGGCAGTCAGCCAGCTCCCAATAGTGTGGGCTCTCAGCAGATTGAGGACGGCAGCATTCAGAAGGAAGACCTCGACAAGGATATTCAGGATAAGCTCGACGTTCTTGACGAGTCGAATGTCATTACCGAGCAAGAGCTGGAAGATGACTGGCAGGAAGCTATGAACAACGCTGGCCTTGATGTTGACCCACAGGATACGGAAGACATTTCCGACACCGACCTTGCCGATGACTGGCAGAATGCCATCAATGAGGCAGCTAAAGATTAAGAATGAGTTTTTCACTCAGTATAGTTCACATTATTTATTAACATTTTAAATCATTACGCTTTATGACAATTGATTTATCAAAGCTCGTGACCAAGGCAAGATTGCAGTTTGTGCTGAATCTGATTGCCGTGACCATTGTGTCAAGTTTGAACACCGCCAAGACCTACGCAGAGGGATTGGTTAACGCTCTCGCAGCTGATGACATTGCGTTCACCAACGCTGCATTCTCTCAGTCCACCAACGTGGAGGAAGCTCTGATTGAACTGGCTGGCAAGGCCAACAGTGACGTTGTGACCTTTGAGGTCCTGCAGAACCCTAACGCTGGAAAGCTCAAGAGTTATCGCTTTACGAAAGGAACAGGTGCTGGTGCCACCACGATGGACATCGACATTGAGAAAGACCTTCTTAACGGCACGTTCCAGCTTGTGACAATCACGGAGAACGGCGGTAAGTATTACGACGGCACAACCGAGGTAACTGCTGCTCAGGGTGTAACAGGTGTAGGTGTGTACATGAAGTACAATAGCAACGCTGCAGGCGAGACTCCTGCTTTCAGCTACGCAGACATGAGTGCCTGCATCGAGTATCTGACTGTTGGTACACAGACTGGCAAGATGGTTACTCTGAGCATCGACCCCGCCACTCACACTATCACTGCTGACATTGCCGACGGTACTCTGACTGAGGCTAAGCTGGCTTCTGCTGTTCAGACCAAGTTGAGCCATGCCGAGAGTGCTTACGGCTGGGGCGACCACGCACAGGCTGGTTACGCACTGGAGAACGACTTCGGTATCATCACTGAGGCTGAGTGCACAACTGCTTGGGAGGCTGCCATGCAGGCCGCTGAAGCTCCTGCACAGAGCGGTGACTAATTAAGGCTACGGTTGGCAGGGTCTAAAAGGGCTCTGCCAGCCTATTAACAACAAAAAACAGAGAACAGTATGAGTAATACGCTTCGATCCTTCATTCAAAAAATCTACAAGCCCATTGCCGCGTGGATATACACCAACGTAGCATTAAAGTATGAGCTTGCCTCGAATGCAGACGAACATTTGCTTCCTGTAGACATCAACTCGCTCACACCGTCGAGCACTTTCAGGAAGAATGCTGTTATCGGCATCAACGGTGTGTTGTATCGCGCCTTAAGGGCAACCAGCAACATGCCAGTTGTTCCACAAATAGACAATGGCCACTTTGTCACGCACACTGTTGGGGGAAAGGTAGCCCTTGTTATAGCCGACGAAACCCTCGATCAAGACTGGGAAGTATTTACTGATGCCTCAATAGAATATTGGGTGGCCAGTATTAACGCTCTTCTTGCTCAGAAGCAAGACACCATCAGCGACCTTTCCACTATCCGAAATAACGCATCTGCCGCATTGAAGCCGACTGACATCTACACCTACAATGGTGTAAGCTATACCGTTGACGATATGCTGAAAGATTTGGTTAAACTCATGCCGAAGACAGTAGTTACTAAGAATTAACAATATAAATCATTAAAAGAAAGAAATCATGGACGGAATTTCAACAGCCAATTCTATTAAAGCACTTGTTTCTGGGCTTACCCAAGGTGCTCCTACTGCTGACCAGATTGTGATGATTTGCAATCCCGATGGTACTCCTGTAAAGCAGTACCCAGCCCAGCAGTTGATTCAGGACATGGCGTGTTCCGGCAACGGGTATGGCACATGCTCTACTCCTGCCACCACACAAGCCAAGACAGTTGCCATCTCCAACTTTGCCCTCAAGAAGAATGGCAAGGTTAGCGTGTTCTTTACCACTGCCAATGAAGTACCTGGTGCTACATTGAACGTGAACAATACAGGCGCAAAGCCAATCCTTGTGTATGGTGCTGCCATCCAGCCCGGAGTCATCAAGGCTCGTACCATCGTGCAGTTCCAATACGACGGCACGAACTGGAACATGGTAAGCATCATGGGCCTTGAACAGAGTCAGACACCTACTGCCCACGTCGTAGATATGGGTCTGCCCAGCGGCTTGAAGTGGGCTGACGCAGACATCGACCTTACGCAGCCTGACAAATTCGCTGCCAGCGCATTCCAGTACGAGAAAACATTCTTCTCATGGGGTAATACTGACGGCCATAATCCCAAAGACAACTCGAGCTTCGACTACGACTTTGGCACATGGGACAACTCAAAGAACGAAGCAGAGAATGGCTACAAGCCCGATTCTATCTACGGCCAGACTCCTGGCTGTAAGCTGACTGCCAGCATGGCACCTTCTCAGGACGCTGCCCGTGCTAACCTCGGTGGTCCTTGGCGTATGCCGACAACGGCTGAGTTCCAGGAGTTGTTTGACAACTGTGACTTCGTACAGGCTGACGGTACTACCGTCATAGATGCCAGCACGACTAACAAGCTCGTCACCGTTAACGGTGTTGTAGGTATCTATCTCAAGTCGAAGAATAACGGCAATCTGCTTTTCTTCGCTTGCTCTGGCTACGGCTACGGCTCGTCTTGGTACAGTCGCGGCTCGAGCGGCGGCTACTGGTCTGCATCGTTCAACTCGGCTGTCAATGCTCGGGACTTGGGCTTCTACTCTGGTGGTGTCAATCCGTTGAACAACAACTACCGGTGCTACGGGTTCGCTGTTCGCCCTGTTCAGTAATATCGTTCCACAAAAAGAACGTAACAAAACCATAACATTCGGAGTGGGCCACAAGGCCGCTCCACAAGCGGCCCCAAGGCTCACTCCGCATTGGAATGGTAAGAACTAATAAGAAAAAAAATTGTAAAGATGACAATAGCAGAAATAATAAGCATTGAAACAAAGCGCGAGGAATCAAGCCAGTGGAGTGTGATTCACTTGATAAAGGAAGGTGACTGGTATCGCGCTCATGATTGGAGCGCGTGGCTGATGTCTGCATTTCCTTTTGGTGAAGCAGTAGAGAAGCCTTTGAAGGTGTTGGCAAAGAAGTTGAAAGACGGATATATTGACGCTTTCGTTGGTTTTCCCGCATCGTCTATCGGCAAGTATCTTCCAAGCAATGGGAATATCGAGTTTCAGCCCATCAGCGACACCCAGATTGACGTGAAGATTGCACTTCCTGAGAACATTGGTGAAGTGACGTTTGAAAACCTCAATAAGATGAAGGAGGATTGGAAAAACGCGCTGCCATTGATGGAGAGCAAGAAGCAGAAGCGCGAAGATCGTGAGACAGCTGAGCAGGCTCCGAGAATCATGCGTATATCTGACATCATCAGTCATATCGTTTCACTGCCAATCGAGGACATATCACCACGGGAGGCCTACGATATTCTACGCGACTTGCGAAGACAGGTTTCTGCTATATTCTAACAATACGAGACTAATAACATTTTTAATAACAATCAGGATGGTTCAGAACGATATTCACAGGCCACACGTCCTACCACTGCTTGCGGTGATGGGAAAAATCAAAGATACACTTTGGTCTTGCCTTGTGCAACCCCTTAGTGTTATCGTGCAAGGTTGTGGCCGAAAGCTTTTCTTCGCTTGCTCTGGCAACGGCAACGGCTCGTCTTGGAACAATCGCGGCTCGAACGGCAACTACTGGTCTGCATCGTTCAACTCGGCTGTCAATGCTCGGAACTTGAACTTCAACTCTGGTGGTGTCAATCCGCAGAACAACAACAACCGGTACAACGGGTTCGCTGTTCGCCCTGTTCAGCATACACTTCTGACTATCCTTATTTCTCTCTTATTGTATGGTTCTGACACGGCAGCAGCTCCTTCTCGACCTCTATCAAGCATATTACAGTGCGAAAAAGCACAAGTCAAAAAGGAGTTATGTAAGGAAATGGGAGTCGAATCTCAAGCAGAACATGGAAGAGCTGTGCGACGATTTGTATTATCGGAGATACAAGCCCCTGCCATCGAAATGCTTCATTGTGGACTACCCGAAGAAGCGGGAGATATTTGCAGCTGTATTCAGAGACCGTATCGTACATCATCTTTACTTCAACTACACGCATGGCCTGTTCGAGAGAACATTTATAAAGGACACATACAGCTGCATCAAGGAACGTGGCACACACTATGGAATAGGACGTATCACGGACTTCTGCAGAAAGGAGAGTCACAACTGGCAACGGAAGTGCTATGTCATGCACTTAGATATTCGCGGCTACTTCATGCACATTGTGCGCAAGAGGCTTTTGGAGATTGCTGTTGCCAGTCTGAGGAAGATGGCCACACATCGTATCAGCAAAGACACATCGGCTACATGGGGAGATATTCTCGACATGGGATTTGTAGAATGGCTGACGGAAATTATCGTTATGCTGAATCCGAAAGAGAACTGCATCATCTGTGGCGACCCGTCCGACTGGGATGGGCTGGACCCAGCCAAGAGCATGTTGCAACTGGAAGAAGGCCTTGGACTTCCCATTGGCAATCTTACGAGCCAACTCTTCTCGAATGTGTATCTGAATCTGTTAGACCAATTCATGAAACGCGAATTGAAGTGTCACTTCTATGGGCGTTATGTGGACGATGCAGCGGTTGTGAGTGCAAACAAAGAATGGCTGTTGAGTCTGGTGCCAAGGATAAGACAATTCCTGAAAGCGGAACTTGGTTTGGACTTACATATGGGCAAGCTGGAGGTGAGCGAGGTGCATCATGGCGTAGAGTTCCTGGGTGCATACATCAAGCCTTGGCGAACATATATCTCGAATCATGCCTTAGAGCGTATCAAGAAGAAGATTGCCGAGTTCGACTACTCGAAGCCTTGGAAGATTCTACGCTCCGTAAACTCTTACTTGGGCATATTCAGGCACACAAAATCGTACAATCTGAGTCGAAAGCTGCTGATGATACAACCCATCTTGCGCATTGGCATCTTCGACGAGGATATGACCAAGATTACAGACAGACTTATTTTTTATAAACATTTAAAAACTTGTAATTATGAACAAAGTGTTTGGAAAGAAGACAGACTTTGCTCCCGTCAAGGAGGATGCAAGTCGAGTGATCATCTGCTACGGCTATCAAGAAGTAGACGAGGAGAACGCTACTTGGATAGAGATTTACATCTACAAGAAGCAGGTTTCTCAGGTAACCTTAGAGGACGTGAAGAAGGCTATCATAGCCGACATCGACTCTCAGACGGACGAGAAGATTCTCACAGGCTTCGTTTGGACGGACAACGACGGTGTAGAGCGTCACGTATGGCTGTCTAAGGAGAATCAAAGCAACTATTCAGAGGCTCAGCGTAGAGCAGAGAAGAAAGGCAACAAGAATTATGTTCCTGTGACCTTCAAGATTGGTGAGGACGAGAACAACGCAGCCTGCTACCGTACCTTCGAGACTCTTGATGACCTGAACAACTTCTACGATGGTGTTTACGTTCACATTCAGCAGTGTCTTGCAGAGGGCTGGCAGAAGAAAGACGCTATCGACTTCGAGCCTTACGAGGCTTTCTTTGCTGCTGCTGAGGAACAAGAACAGGAAGTTAACGAGTAACCATTAGTGGCGTATGACAGGTATTTATATCATGGCAGGTTTGGCGGCGGTTATTCTCGCTGCCTACCTTGCCTACGCCAGTGGCGTTAGGGGAGAGGTTCCACCAAGTATCAGTCAGACAGTCTTTGACTTGAAGCATCGTTGGGTGTGGAGTGCAGTCATCTTTGTGACGGCATGGCTGGTGTGTCCCGGATTCATCGAGAACACAAGTGAGAATACCAAGTTCCTGGCATTCCTTACTATAATTGCCTTGGGTGTGCTTGGTGTGTTCCCATTGTGTGCAAAGGATATGGTGGCAGTACACAATGTTGCAGGTGTGTCGGCTTGTGTGCTTAGCCAGTTGGCTATTGCGCTAAACCGTCCTGAGATTCTTATAACATGGGTGCTTTTTGGTATTCTGATGTCATGGAAGGAATGTAGGTGGCGTTGGTGCTTCATAGCGGAAGTGATATGCTTCGTTAATGTGGTGCTGTTCTGCATCATCTGAGAGAGCCGCTATACATAGCGGCATACAAAAACACAATATCAGGATAACAAAATAAGAAAACTATGATCCAGGAGAGAATAACAACACTGATGTTTGACGGAGGGCTGATGCTGCTCTGCTATATAATCATCTTAGGTCTTATCTTTTGCGATTTGCGTGCTGGCATCCGTAAAGCAAAACAGCGTGGCGAGTTCAAGACGAGCGAAGGGTATAAGCGTACTATTGAGAAGATTTCGAAGTATTTCAATATGACCTTTGCGCTCAGTCTGATAGATGTCGTACAGCTGGTATTACTGCTATTCCTTTACAATTTCTATAAGGTGGATTTTATCATGGTTCCTTGGTTCACGCTGTTAGCGTTGGGATATGTTGGATTCGTGGAAGTGAAAAGCATCTGGGAGCCTGCTGACATCAAGGAAAGGAAACAACAGCAAGAATACAGGAAAGCCATCCTTGCATTGATTCGTGAGTATGGCGGTATCGAGAAAGTGCTGGATGCCCTTACCCACGACAAGAAAGACTTTGAGGGTAACGACATTGTTTCTCATGAGTACAACGGTGACGATAACTAAAAAAGGATTGAGTTATGGATTTACGATTAAAACGAATAGCCAAACGGCCTACATACACTATTGGCAAGCTATATATTGATGGAGTCTATTTCTGTGATACCATTGAGGACTGTGACAGAGGACTGGATCAGAATTTGCCTGTCAGTGTCAACAAGGCCAAGAAGAAACATGGAGAGACGGCAATTCCCACCGGACGTTACCAGGTAACGCTTGGTGTGAAGTCACCACGTTTCTCGTTGAAGAAGAAGTATGACTTCTGCAAGGGCTATCTACCCAGACTGCTGAATGTGCCTGCCTTTGACGGTGTGCTGATTCATATCGGCAATACTGCCAAGGATAGCGAGGGCTGCATCCTCGTTGGTAAGAACAAAGAGGTGGGTAAGGTGCTGGAATCAACGGCTACCTTCCATGCTCTGTACGAGAAGCTGAAAACAGCAAAGGGAATGATATTCATTAAAATCGAATAACTATGGACTATTACGATGAAAAGTTGGCTCGTAGCGGTGGCAGTATGAAAGCATTCTTCATCTGCATGGTTGGCATTATTCTCCTGTTGATCGTCTCGTTGCTGTATAACTACAAGCAATATCGGGACCTGCAGGAGCAGCCCGTGAAGACCGTTGAAAAGACAGTCATCAAGTACACGGAGAAAAAGGACTCAATGCCGGAGGCCAAGAAAGAGACCGTGATACGATATATTAAGGTGCCAATAAAGGCCGATTCCGCTTATTTGGATAGTATTTGGGAAAATAAGCAGGATTCTATCTGCTTAGAAGTTACTCAGAAGATGTACACGGATGACAGTACCTATACGGCATGGGTCAGCGGATATGAGCCACAACTGGATAGCATCTTTGTGAGGCAGAAAGAGATTCTTCATTCCATCGTAGAGACGCGGACTGTTGCGATGAAAAAGTTCAGAAGGTGGAATCTTGGGCTTATCGGTGGCTACGGATATGGGTTCCAATCAAAACAGGTGGAGCCGTTCGTAGGACTTGGTATTACGATAAGCCTATTGCCGTGACACGGCAACATACAAAACGGAAAATAGTTGATTATTAATACAGGTATGCTACAGCGGTAGCAGTGAGTTTTTTCATAAGGTTAATAGTTTTTGGTTAGTAAAAGAATTAGTAGTTTGTTTTAAATGGGAGCCATCCGTGAGGACAGCTCCCATTTCCATAGAGAGACTAAACGATAATATCAGGATGCGGAGATTTCTTCTTTTTAGCCTCGTACTTGATAGCGGCCTCTCGGGTGGTGAGTCCTTTTGGCTTCTTCTTTGCCGTTGGGTCGATGATAGCAGCCTCTTTAGCAGCTTTCTTGGCGGCAATAGCTTCCTCGCGCTTACGCTTGCGCTCTTCTGATTCAGCCTTTTTCTTGGCTTCATCATCAGCGAGTTTCTGTTTGTACTCGTCGGTCTGAGTGAGTGCTTTGAGTTTTTCAAGACGCTCATTAAGCTGAGTCTCTAACTCGTTGGCTTCCTTCCAAGAGAAAAACATATTACCCTTGGCCATGCGAAGCAAGTCTGATACACCACCGATCCATTCGGCTTCCTGTACGATGAACTTGTGGGCTATCATGTTAGAACGAACGTACCAACACTTGGTACCTTTTGCTGAGATTGAGCCTAATTCCGGCTCGATGTTTAATTTGGTTTCTTTCATGTTATACTACGGGAGAGATATTTGTTTATCTATTTTGCAAATGGAGAAAGCGTGTTGGAGTTGATGGACGTATTTGCATTCAATAATAGTAACACCATTGCCTAAACCATCAAACATTGATAATTTTTGGTATATACCTATTTTGTCAACTTTAACTTCTGTGTGAAAGCTTTCTATGTCCTGAAAATAGGACACATGCAACTCGCCATCAAATACGATTCTAAATCCATTCTTTTCAAGAATCTCTGGAGTGAGAGGCATAGGTCTCAAATAATCTACGGTCGTATTAAATTTGTGACCATTCTTCTGCTTGAGTCGCACTACATTACCTGAGCCATCAGGCTTTACGACAACCACGGTAATGAGTTTCTTTCCGTCGAGATATTGAACAATATCCCCAATCATCAATTCTGTTATTTCCATGATCAATATTTTTTGCCTCCGTGCTTATAAGGACGGAGAGAGTTATAGCGCATCTTCAAATTGATATGCTGCTCAATGTCAATGTTCAGCTTTTCTGCCCATTCGAGCACATACTGGATGGAGTCTCTGACATTCATGCTTCCTTCGTTAAGGTGCTCCTTAACAAGTTTCCATGCAGCTACAGGGAAATCGTCAGGAATACGGAAACTGGATGGATTGTACCACCAATCGTATTTATCACCCCAGCGCATGTTAATGTAGTCAAGCAGTCTAATGACAATATCTGCCAGTTCTTCTGCAACAGAACCTTTGATGTAATCTCTATACACCATCTTAAAATCATGACCTACTCCAACCAATTTATGGAATCCTTCAATGTTTCCATTAACAGAAATGTGTTTCCTGTCTGCCTCGACTGCTTCTGCAACCTCAGACATAACCAGGGCCATCCACAGCCCGTTTGGTCTGGTCTCTTCGTGCCAGCCATGAGCAACGGCAATCTCATAGATTTCCTTTGCTAATTTTTGTAGTTTTTCGTTATCTAACATGATTATACGTTTGGATATTCTTTCCACTCCCTACCATCGAGCAGAGAGCCATTCTTATACTTACTCTGTTTAATACCGTCCTCGCTCCATGCTCCCCACTGCTTAAAGAAGAAAGGCACAAAGTTACGCTGGCAGACGTCGCGAAGGGTACGGAACCACTCTACAGGTGTACGACGGGCGCACGATCCACTTTCTCCACCTGTTATAACCCAATCAATACCACGCAGGTTAATACCCAACAAGTCACCTAACAGCGGCTCACAGCTCAGGAAGCGCACCTTTGCGTCTTTGATTTTACGCAGGTGGTCAATGCGGTCAAAATGTTTGTCACTCTCACAAGTCGTGCCAAGCCATGCGTTTTGTGGTACGTCTCTCGTTAAGAAATACTCTGCCATGCGCTCAGGACGCTTGGTAAGAATCTGAAATGTGTGTTGCGGACATTCACGGATGACGTTCATCACCATGTCGATGAAGTCAAACGACACATCTTTATGGAACAGGTCGCCCATAGAACACACGAAAACCATAGTTGGCTTTTTCCATTCCAACGGTTCACCCAGACTGCTGACGTGAATTGTCGGCTGAAATCCATTTCGATACTTGTCAGCACTTCCAGGCATTTTCTGTAGCCGTCGTGCCATCACTTCTGCGTAACAATTTTGGCAAGCCTCGCTTACCTTGGTGCAGCCCGTTACAGGGTTCCACACCTTTTGAGTCCACTCAATTTTTGTTGTCATGATTTATCTGTTTAATTTTTGAAATATAAAATCCTATACACAGCCATTCAAATTCAATCTCGTGCGAATGAAGATTTATATTGATGGATGGTACTAAATGCCAAAACAACAAATCAAAATCACAATCAATTTTAATTGAAATTCTTTTCATTAGTCTTCGTATTTATATTGTTCTGACATGAGTTTTGCAGTAAGTTCCGAAACTTGATAGTTAGCATGTTTTAATGCTATTTCAAGCCGTTCAGCTGTTTCGTCACTAATCGTACCTTTTGCGTTTTCTTCTTGCAATATTTCAACAATTTTAGCATCAAGTACACCATCGTAATAATCACACCAAGTAACACACTTTTTATGCCGAGGCCAGAATACCCAATTACAGAACTTTATCCAAAGCTCCTTTGGGTTGTAAATTGTAATCTTAATTGTCTTTGCCATGTTTATTAAAATAATATCCGTCAACTATTTAAAGCGTTAATAAGCAACTTTAGTTCATTACACTCATTATACTTAAATGTATTCTTTACTTGGCCTTGACCATCATGCTTATGGAAACACATGCCAGCCATTCCTTTTTCGCAAATGTCATCACAAAAACATTTGCAAGCCTTCGTTATGAATAAATCTTTACGAACAAGCTCAATCTTACTCTTTGGTGCTGATGTTTTTTCTGCCATATTTTCTGATTTAATTAGCTCACAACTATCTTCCAAATCAAACCGCATGAAGATGTGTGGTGCTTTGTAGCAATCAAACTTAACGACATAATGCGTAGGTTCGTTGCCAACATACCTGCCACCATAACATCTATGCTCTAATACTATACCGACGGAGCCAACATGATTACGGCCCATCCGCATGAAGCTTTTCGCAATTTTGATTTTGTCACCAACTTTGAATTTCATATCGTCTATAATATGCGACTCTGCCTTGGGCCGTTCTTGTGGAACGGCTTGTTGGCAGAGCCGAGTGTTTGGTTATTTCTTGGTAACGATATTCTGAACAGGGCGAACAGCGAACCCG
>Ga0247611_10000554_pt1 | contig 75866 bp, 67 predicted proteins | sample 177DNAGHGhighgp2_FD_192422 | JGI IMG/M metagenome (GOLD analysis project Ga0247611, IMG submission 192422) | Sheep rumen microbial communities from Palmerston North, Manawatu-Wanganui, New Zealand - 1770 DNA GHGhigh gp2 | ecosystem: Host-associated > Mammals > Digestive system > Stomach > Rumen... | reverse complement strand
CCGGGAGTGTATGGTGGTCGCTTCTCTGGAGCTGGCTTCAAGGGCGCTTGTATTGCCCTCGTAGATCCTGCCTATAAGGAGGAGATTCAGAAGGTACTGACAGAGAAGTATCTGGAGCAGTTCCCTGAATACGAAAAGACATTCCAAGTGTTCTGGGTAAAGCCAGATGATGGAGCAAGATTTGTATAACGAACACGGATCTCCCAGATTTACACAGATATGAAATAGGTATTTTATATTGATGATAAGTTGAGATAATTTTGAGGTACTTCTGAAAGTGAACTTTCAAGATACCTCCAAACATTATCAACCTTTGTTCATAACAAAGCAATCTTGAACAAGATTGTCATCAATATAAAAGATCATCCGTTCAATCCGAGTCATCCGTGTTCCAATTAAAGAAATATGTTGCTATACAGTGACCTTACTTATGCAATCAACGGAGCTGCGTTCCATGTTTACAACAAGCTTGGTCACGGCTTTCTTGAAGCAGTGTATCAGGAAGCACTGGAAATAGAATTCCAGAGACGCAATATTCCGTATGAGCGAGAGAAAGAACTAAAGATAACTTACGATGGTGTTGAGTTAAAACAAACTTACAAAGCAGATTTTGTCTGCTATGGAAAGATAATCATAGAACTGAAGGCGGTAAGCGCATTGGATGACGCTCATCGTTCTCAGGTCTATAATTACCTTCATGCCACAGGCTTTAAGCTTGGTTTACTCTACAATTTCGGATGCTCCGATGAACTGGAAAAAGAAAGAATAGTAGTTTAGCGAACACAGATCTTACGGATATACACAGATGTTTTTATATTGATGATAAGTTTTATTTGGTTGAAGACTTTATGAAAGCTAGCTTTCAATCAATCTTCCAACAAAATTAAACCTTTGTTCATAACAAAGCAATCTTTCCCAAGATTGTCATCAATACAAAAAGATAATCCGTTCAATCCGAGTCATCCGTGGTCAAATAAAAAAGAAAAATATGAAAAATATAGTAATTGCGGCGGGGTACGCCACTCGGTTGGGGGAGCTGACTAAGAATTTCCCGAAGCCTTTGCTGAAGATTGGTGCGAATACTATCTTGGGAAGAATGTTGGATGATATCGACAGGATACCTGAGATTGATGAGCATATTATCATCTCAAATCATCGCTTCGCTCCCATTTTCGATAAATGGAAGATGGAAGATGGAAGATGGAAGAAGCCTATCACCATTGTGGATGATGGCACAGAGACGAATGAAACTCGTTTGGGGGCAGTTTGTGACTTGTTGTTTGCCATGGATAAGCTCCACATTGATGATGATTTGTTGGTAGTGGCAGCAGATAATCTGCTGTTCTTCTCGTTCCAGGAGTTTGTGGACTTTGCAAAAGAGAAGCAGACGAGTTGTATCATGTGTCATGAACAGCCATCGATAGAGAAACTGCAGCGTACTGGTGTGGTGGAACTGGATGCGAACAACAAGGTACTTGGAATGGAGGAGAAACCTCAGGTGCCTAAGAGTCATTGGGCAGTGCCTCCGTTCTATATCTATCTGAAGAAGGATTTGGACTTGGTACGTCATTCTGTTGAGAATGGTTGTGGCAAGGATGCTCCGGGCAACCTTGCTCACTATATGGTGGAGCATACCACGATGCATGCTTGGCAGATGAGTGCAGGCAGATTTGATATTGGGTCGTTAGACACATATTACGAGGCAGTGGAGAAATATGGGAAATAAAATCTAAAAACTTATTATATGATGAAAATTGCAGTAGCAGGAACCGGCTATGTCGGTATGAGTATCGCCACTTTGTTGGCGCAACATAATCACGTAACAGCAGTTGACGTGATTCCTGAGAAGGTGGAGAAAATCAACAAAAAGATTTCGCCTATTCAGGATGAGTATATTGAGAAGTATTTGGCAGACCCCTCCATCCTCCCCTGTGTAGGGGAGACTAATACGCAGGGAGAGAGTTCGCTTTATGCAACTCTTGATGGCGCCTCTGCCTATAAGGATGCGGACTTCGTGGTGATTGCGGCTCCGACGAATTATGACCCGCAGAAGAATTTCTTCGATACACATCATATCGAGGATGTGATTGACTTGGTGTTGAGTGTGAATCCCGATGCAGTGATGGTGATTAAGAGTACTATCCCTGTGGGTTATTGCCGTTCGCTGTATGTGAAGTACGCGCTGAAATTCTTGACTGACCCAGCACTGAAGGGGAAGAAGTTTAACTTGCTGTTCTCGCCAGAGTTCCTGCGTGAGAGCAAAGCACTGTATGACAACCTCTATCCCTCTCGTATCATCGTAGGCTATCCAAAGATATTGCCTGCTGACAGAAACAGAAAGTGGGACGAGGAGAATGCTGCCATAACAGCTATCGGTAATCCTGAGGCAGAAGAGAAGGCTAAGACTTTTGCCTCCCTTCTCCTTGAAGGTGCCCTCGGTCCTTCAAAGGACTCTGTCCTCAGTAGTGATGCGGAAGCAAATTCTTCGACAAGCGAAGCGACTTCGTCGATGACTTCACTCTTCACTCTTCACTCTTCACTTGACAAGGGAATCCCTTGTCTCCTTATGGGAATGACCGAGGCAGAGGCTGTCAAACTGTTTGCCAATACCTATCTGGCTCTGCGTGTGAGCTATTTCAATGAGCTGGATACTTATGCAGAGGTGAAGGGTCTCGATAGTCAGGCTATCATTTCGGGCGTAGGTCTGGATCCTCGTATCGGAACACATTATAATAATCCTTCGTTTGGTTATGGTGGTTACTGTCTGCCTAAGGACACCAAGCAGTTGTTGGCCAACTATGCTGATGTGCCTCAGAACATGATGACGGCCATCGTGGAGAGTAACCGTACGCGTAAGGATTTTATTGCTGACGAGGTGCTGCGCAAGGCGGGTTACTATACTGCTAACAGTGACTGGAGTGAGAGCGCAGAGAAGGAAGTGACCATTGGCGTGTTCCGTCTGACGATGAAATCTAATTCCGATAACTTCCGTCAGAGTGCTATCCAGGGCATCATGAAGCGTGTGAAGGCTAAGGGTGCCAATATTATTATCTACGAGCCAACGCTGAAGGATGGCGAAACGTTCTTTGGGTCTCGTGTTGTGAATAACTTGGAAGAGTTTAAGAAGCAGAGTGATGCCATTATTGCTAATCGTTACGACGAGGCTCTGGATGATGTGCAGGAGAAGGTCTATACAAGAGACATTTTCAAGAGAGATTAATAAAGAATTGAAGGATTGAAGAATTGAAGGATTGAAGGATTGAAGTAATCGACGAAGTCGCTTTTACAAAGAGCGAAGCTCGACTAAAAGAATTGAAGGATTGAAGAATTGAAGAATTGAAGAATTGAAGTAATCGACGAAGTCGCTTTTACAAAGTGAAGCGACTAAAAGAATTGAAGGATTGAAGGATTGAAGAATTGAAGAATTGAAGTAATCGTCGCAAGACGCTTTTACAAAGAGCGAAGCTCGACTAAAAGAATTGAAGAATTGAAGAATTGAAGGATTGAAGAATTGAAGAATTGAAGAATTGAAGAATTGAAGAATTGAAGGATGAAGACCATATTAGTTACAGGAAGTGCCGGATTTATTGGCTCGAACTTGGTGCTACGCTTGTTTAAGGAAATGAGCGAAGGTACTATTGTTGGACTGGATAATCTGAATGATTATTATGATCCGACACTGAAAGATTATCGCCTCGGTGAGATTGAGAAGGCTAAGCCAGCGGGAATTGAATATGAGTTTGTCAAGGGTGACTTGGCTGACAAGGCACTAATTGATGGACTGTTCGAGAAGTACCACTTTGATGTGGTGGTGAACCTCGCTGCACAGGCAGGTGTACGCTATAGCATCACTAATCCTGATGCTTATATACAGAGCAACATGATAGGTTTCTATAACATCTTAGAGGCTTGCAGGCATTATCCTGTAGAGCATCTGGTATATGCTTCTTCCAGTTCTGTATATGGTGGTAACAAGAAGGTGCCATTCTCAACAGATGACCGTGTGGATAATCCTGTGTCATTATATGCAGCTACGAAGAAGAGCAATGAGTTGTTTGCCCACTGTTATTCAAAGCTGTACGACATCCCCACAACGGGTTTGCGCTTCTTTACAGTATATGGTCCTGCCGGTCGTCCTGATATGGCGTACTTCGGATTCACTAACAAGTTGCTGAAGGGCGAGACCATTCAGATCTTCAACTACGGCAACTGCCGTCGTGACTTTACCTATGTGGATGACATCGTAGAGGGTGTGTATCGTGTGATGCAGAAGGCTCCCGAGCGCAAGAAGGGTGAAGATGGCCTGCCCATCCCTCCCTACGCCGTTTATAATATCGGAGGTGGTCAGCCAGAGAGTTTGTTAGACTTCGTACAGATCCTGCAGGAGGAACTGGTCCGTGCCGGTGTCCTTCCCGCAGACTTCGACTTCGAGGCCCATAAGAAACTTGTCCCCATGCAACCAGGTGATGTGCCCACCACCTATGCTGATGCCACAGCTCTTGAACGTGACTTCGGGTTTACCCCGAAGATAACGTTAAGAGAAGGATTGAGGAAGTTCGCGGAGTGGTACAAAGAATACTACAAGTAACGAATGCGGGTATAGTGAATCTGACGGATATAATCCTGATTTATGAGGTAACAATCTCGTAGATGTCCCACAAAAACTGAAATATTTCTGCTTGATTGGGATTGTAAGCGAAAGCAATTACGTTTGAAACGATCTTGGTTACTAAGCGATGAGCTAAATTCTTAAATTGTATCATAATTTACCTCTCCCACCGGTATAACTGCCGCTCGACAATGAGTAGCCAGTCCCGGCAAAAAAGTTGATTTAGCTGTCATTATTCGCTTTCGCTCATAAAGGTAATGAATGTCAGTTGAGTTGTCAAGGGCAATAACAAGTCCTCTAAGTGTTTTTAATGATTGTCGTTCAAAAACCGCAAGTATAACAGATGACACAAGACGAAAGATGGAAAGCCAATTGGCAAGAAGTCATGGATTTTATGGAGGTCAATAAAAGGCGGCCATCGAAATATGTGCCAGAAAATAAATTGATGCATCATTGGAGGAAATAGCAACAGAAAATGTTTAATGCGAACAACGTATTGAAAGAAAACAGGATAAGATGTATAAGCAGCTATTAGAAACAGGCGAAAGGTATCGATGTATTTATCAATATACATAAGCAATCAAGAGTACAAGATTCATACTTTAGGGGTAAAGTTGAAATGAGAATAGCACTGAAAGCAGAAGTTATAGCAGATATGGTGGTGACAGAGCCCGTGATTGCAAAATTGTATCCTTATGATTTTGAGATTTATAAGGAGCAGGATAAATTGTGGCTTAAAGTCTCGAAACCCGTGAAGGATTACGATGAGTACCTTCCAAAGGCGTTCGTGAAAAATGGGCAGATGCATATTCAGATAGGCCGAGATGATATTTTTAATGACTTGTTTGACTGGTTACAATATATCGAGGCAATGGGCTCATTCAACATTCAGATAGAGAAGGTGTACTGGGATAGACCTACATTCTGCTGGATTGCGGAAACGGAAGAAGAGCATTTGAAGACGCCTTTGTCGGAGTATACTCGGACTCCTAACACAAGAAAGAGACCCAAGAAGTTGACGAATAGTAATCTCTCGAATATTGTAATCTATCGCAGACAACTGAAGGATATTTATATACCATTTACTTATTTCAAAGAAGGACAGCGTTTTTTCAATAACTTCAACTATTATTTTGCCTACATAAATTTCTTCATGATGCTTGAGTATTGCTTTGCTGACGGTAAATTTAAGACTGCTGAGGTAATTAAGAATTTTAAAGAGGCAAAACTCTTGCGTATGTGCATACTTGAGTTTCTGACCATGAATGTTCCATACGCTAACAGTCAGATGACAGAAGCATTAAAGAATGAGTGTAGGAAGAGAAATAAGGTATTTGATGTTGATGGTCTGATATATTTGTTTGTGATGTTGAGAGGTGAACTCTCTCACGCTTCTACGAAATCAGAGAGCAGATATAGGGATGACAATGAACTGCGCCCTTATGTAGTCGCAATCAGTTGTATTTGTTTCCTATTGTGTGGGCATTTGCAGATATATGGATTTACCAGTGAGAAAAACAAACAAGAATTAATAGACAACAATATTGCCAAGTACAATTTCATATTGACGAAAATGAAAAATAATGTGATATGAGGTTGATAACCATGATAATAGAAGCAAAGAAATGACGCAGGAGGAAAGATGGCTGAAACGATATGATGAGGTGGTAGCGTTTATTGAAACCAATAAACGGAATCCATCCAAGCATCGGATTGAGGAGCATGACATGTTGAACTGGGTGAAGGCGAATCGTAAAGTCCTGAATGCGGGGAAGATGAAGCCGGATAGGGTGGAGCGGTTTAAGGAGCTTCTTGCCCTGATGGAACGGTATAGGAGGAAGAATCAGTGGGAGTAGATGGATGATGGAAGATGGCTGATGGAAGATGGCTGATGGAGAAGTAGGATAAGAAATAGTATTTTATACTTATGTATAAAATATTGAGTCTTTCGCGCGCGGGTCGATGCCTATATAACTAGTTATATAGGTATCGACTTCTGCAAGTGGATACATAGTATAATATAATATATTATACTATGTATCCACTTGAAAATAAATAATGTAATATGCTTTGAAATATGGAATAATATTACTAACTTTGCAACAAAATTGGAAGGAACTATGGCAGTGTTTGTTAAAACTATACCTACATTGTGTGGTAGTGTTGCAGACAGATTTAGTGAGCAGGCTAGCACCAATGAAGAGAACCGTGCTTCAGTAGATTATACGGAGCAGGTTGAATCGATGCGTGCTATCCTTAACGAGTCTGACCTGTACTAATAATGGCTATTTCTTATTTACAAGAAAATTTCATCTTCCGTGTGATGACAGAAGATGTAGTTGAAAAGTGCAAAAATTATACTTGTAAAAAAGATACTGATATAGAAGAGTTCTTCAAATCTGAGTATAAGGATTACAATCGCCAGTTGTTAGGTAAGTCGTATTGTTTCCTTACTAGAGAGGAAGTCCCTCGATTGGCTTGTGCTTTTTCTCTTTCAAACTCTTCTGTCAGAGTAGATCGGTTATCTAACAAAAAGCGAAATAAAATAAATAGAGTTATTCCTAATTCTAAACGCCGTTCTCAATATCCAGCAGTTCTGATAGGCCAGTTGGCCGTTATGGATGATTTTCATGGTATAGATTTGGGAACCAAGGTAATGGATTTTATAAAGTCTTGGTTTATAGACCCACATAATAAGACAGGTTGTCGGTATATAGTTGTAGATGCCGTCAATCAGAAAAATGTGCTAGAGTTCTATGAGAACAATGGATTTAAATACTTTTTCGCATCCGACGAAGAGGAAATGAACTATATGTCGGGGTTGTCTAATCAAGGCTTTTGGACTAAAATTCAGAAATTGATTGGCTTGAAGAAAGCTGACCCTATCTATCGTAAGACGAGGTTAATGTATTTTGACTTAATAGTTCTGTTCTCGAAAAAATAGAAGACAGGGGGACGGGTCAGTGTCTAGCTTTGCCAGTTTTAAGCACAAAAATAGAAATATAATTGAAAATCTTGGGAATTTTTCATTGAAAATCTTGGGAATTTTTGTATTTTTGCAAAAAATAAGATTGATGACAGAGCGTAACTTGAATACTTATAGTTTATGTTTACATTAATTCAACTTCCTTATGCGCCGGAGGCGCTGGAGCCGGTGATTAGCCGGGAGACGATAGCTTACCATCATGGGAAGCATCTGCAGGCGTATGTGAATAATTTAAATGGGCTGCTGGAGGGTAGCGGGTTTGAGAAGGCTACGCTGGAGGAGATTGTATGTAAGGCGACGGGGGGCATCCTGAATAATGCGGGGCAGATACTGAACCATAACCTGTACTTCGGACAGTTCGCTGCACCTAAGGCTGACAATAAGCCTACGGGAAAGCTGGCGGAGGTGATCGTTCGTGACTTCGGGTCGTTTGAGGCTTTTAAGGAGGAGTTCCAGAAAAAGGGGGCAACTCTGTTTGGCTCTGGCTGGGTGTGGCTGTCGGCTGATAAGGACGGGAAGTTGGTGATCACGCAGGAGGTGAATGCGGCTAATCCTATCCAGAAGGGTTTGAAGCCGTTGCTGACGTTTGATGTATGGGAGCATGCGTATTACCTGGATTATCAGAATCGTCGACCTGATCATCTTGCTGCCCTTTGGCAGATTGTGGACTGGAAGGTGGTGGCTGCTCGGTATGATGGGTGAAGGCGAATCGTAAAGTCCTGAATGCCGAGATGAATCATGATTGTGAAAGAGAGGAGAAAGACCACCCACGCCATGGCGTGGGTGGTCTTTTTTTGTTGGTGATGGCAAGAAATGGGGGTGGGATGTAAAAAATATGGAGGAAATATTAAGAAATTTATTTTTAGAAGATTTAGATTGCTTTCAGTGAGAAGGCCATTTCAAAACTGATAAGCCTATCGCTATTCAAATATTTCTTCCAAGCATCCTCATGATGGCTTGTTTCCGAGATTTGCGTCGGTGTTTCCTTCTTGAATCTCTGGTAAACATATTCCAACATTTCCTTTTCATCCTCACTGAAATATGTCATGTCCGGAGATAGATTTGAAACCAACTTTGTACCAGCTCTTCCATCAGGGTATTGCACAATCTCCTGGTTAATATCGTTATAGAAACTATATACACGATCCCAATGCAAGGGGACGGGGCCGTGAGTAATGGCTTTGTAACACAGGCCTGTCATTCCTTTACCCGTCAAACGATATGCCAAAAAGTCCGTATAGAAAAGGAGCTTGTTCATTTTGGTAAAGAAAACGCCATCTCCCTTCTCTATATAATATAATAGGATGTTCTTCAGCTTATCTATGGATTGTGTTGCAAAACCATTGAAGATGGTTCTACGACATATGTTAAACACATGTTCTACCTCAAACTCAGAATGCTTCTCGCTCTTCCACGATTTGGTCTTCTCCATCAGCTTGGCGAATTCGTCTTCAGAGAACTGTTCACGTGAATTAAGCACAAAAGCAAGGAAGAAGTCTGGATTCATAATCGACATCAACACCTTTCCATTTGCTTCGCTGGGCATGTCCCCATTCTCATATAAGCGATATTGGTTCTCGCCAAAGCCAAGGATTGCTGACATTTTTGTAGCCGGAAGCCCATAGTGCTGGCGAATACGCTTTATCTCCTCTGGGAACGGAATTCCATATTTTGCACGATACTGGTTATAGACCTGTGCAATGTTTGCCTCGTCCAATTCCGTTGTTGTGAAACGTTCATGGGTATCCTCGCATTCATAAAACTGATGTATATAACAGAAATCCTCCTTGCGGAACGTCAAAGTTGACGTTTCACAACGAAGCACAGCATTACCACCACTAAACGGACTTTTCATCACCTGCTTAATCATAATCATCAGTTTTTAAATGGATAATTCATCGAATATTCTGCTAAATGAAAAGAGATGCAAATAGTACTGCAGTTCGGAAACCCAAGCGTGATCTTGATATAAACTTCATGTCCTTTCACGTCCTTGCCGAAAACCCACATCTCTCCCATCTTGTTGAGAGTGTCCACTATCGGGCCTTCTGAATAATCCTCCGGTTCAATGTTCAGTATGACCTGTTTTCGATAGGTTGGTGCTATTTCCAATGCAGCAAGGGTTTGAAGGTTCTTGCCTCTATCATCCCGGAATATGATGTCGAACACCTTGATTTTCTCCTTAAGCCGCTTTAGGAATTCTTCTACTTGTTCTTTTGTTGCCATTAAATTTGTTGGTGTACTTGTTCCATTTGCAATGCAAAGATAGTGTAATTTCAACGAAAAAGTCCACTATTTACAGTTTTTAACACAAAAATTTCACTAAAAAGTTGGTTTTATGAAAAAAGAATGGTAATTTTGCAGTCGAAAGGATGGTTTTGGGATAATCAATAGGTGAGCAATGCCTTGCGGTTTGTGAAAGAGAGGAGAAAGACCACCTGCGCCATGGCGTGGGTGGTCTTTTTTGTTGGTGATGACAAGAAATGGGGGCGGGATGTAAAAAATATGGAGGAAATAGATGGGGATTCGGAATTTTTTCTTAATTTTGCAAAATAAATGATAATATGATGCTATGAATCCAATCAACAAACTGATAAATTGGTATTTCAGGAAGAATGCATTACCTTATTGGTGCATTTTCCTGTTTGACTGTGCAACGGTAATCTTTTCGGGTATACTCACCTATTGGTTGTTTAACAAGACTGATGCGCTGATAGAGAATCGGTTTAATGTCCTTTGTACGCTACTGATATACACTGCCCTGACATGGGTGGGATTCCGTTTGTTCCATACGTATTCCGGCATTGTACGCTACTCGTCATTCGTGGATCTGACAAGGGTGGCGTGGGGTAACCTCGTCGGACTGGTCCTCTCGCTGATAGTCATGTATATCCTGGATGTTATGAAGGTGCAAGGACTGGGTATCCTGACAATTACGGAGACCTTTACGATGTACTTTATAGCCACCCTGATGATGTGGGGAGTACGTGTACTGGTGAAGACACTGTATGACGTGACTGCCTCGGACAAGAGGGCGATGCGTGTGTTGATATTCGGTGCGATGACGGGTGGCATAGGTCTTGCCAAGAATATCCGCAGCCAGAAGCCTTTGCGGTTCCGCCTGCGGGGATTTATCTCGCATGATGACCGTTATAAGCATACCCGACTGTTGGGTGAGAAGGTGTATGGCATCCATGAGGATTTACCGAAGATTATCAAGGATGAGGGTATTGAGGCGATTTTGGTATCTCCCTTGCGTATCCGTGACTTCCAGAACAACCAGGAACTGCAGGATATCTTTATCGGTGCTGGTCTGAAAATCTTCATTGCACAGTCTGCCAAGGAAATAACGTCCGATGATACCACAGAGGAGCAGGACTTCTCTGGTATGCAACTGAAGGAGGTGAGCGTGGAGGACTTGCTGCCACGTGATGAGATCAAGGTGGATATGGAGTCGGTAAGGAAGGAACTGACGGGAAAGCGTGTCCTGATTACCGGTGCTGCCGGTTCTATCGGTTCTGAGATGGTGCGTCAGGTGGCGCAATTCAAACCAGCATCCATGATGCTCATCGATCAGGCAGAGACTCCACAGCATGACATCCGTCTGATGATGGCTAAAGACTATCCTGAAATACAGGCTGAGACCATCGTGACAAGTATCAGTCGCCGTACAAGGATGGATGACATCTTCGAACGTTTCCGTCCGGACTATGTGTTCCATGCCGCTGCCTATAAGCATGTGCCGATGATGGAGGATAATCCCAGTGAGGCTGTGATGAATAACATCTATGGTACCAAGGTGATTGCTGACCTGAGCGTGAAATACGGCGTGAAGAAATTTGTGATGGTATCGACAGACAAGGCGGTGAACCCCACGAATGTGATGGGCTGTTCAAAACGTATCTGTGAGATTTATGTCCAGTCGCTTGACCGTGCCATCAAAGAGCATAAGATTGGCGGACACCTGGCGAAGCTGGGTAACCTGCTGAGCTTTGTCACCTCCTCGCAGATGGCAAGTCCGGGGGCAAGGACGCAGTTTGTGACCACCCGCTTCGGTAATGTGCTGGGCTCGAACGGTTCTGTCATCCCCCTGTTCCGGGAACAGATCAAGAATGGCGGTCCTGTGACGGTGACGCATCCGGATATCATCCGTTATTTCATGTTGATACCTGAAGCTTGTAAGCTGGTATTAGAGGCAGGAACAAAGGGAAATGGTGGTGAGATCTTTGTCTTTGACATGGGAAAACCAGTGCGTATCGCTGATCTGGCTACCCGTATGATCAAACTGTCAGGTGCCAAGAACGTGGAGATCAAGTTCACTGGGCTACGTGCCGGTGAGAAACTCTATGAGGAGGTGCTGAACGAGAAAGAGAGCACCAAGCCCTCTTTCCATGAGAAGATACGTATTGCTGAAGTTCGTGAGTATGACTATGATACAGTCTGCAAGGAAATAGAAGAACTGATCGCTATCTCGGGGAAGTATAATGATATGGCGACTGTCAAGAAGATGAAGGAGATTGTACCAGAGTTCAAATCGAACAACTCGAAATATGAGTTATTGGACAAGTGAGACCAATGAACAAAACTTAAATATTTAGACTGAAATGACGAAACAAAAGAAATTTATTCTCTCGGAGAGTGAGATTCCTACACAGTGGTATAACATCCTGGCGGACATGCCTAACAAGCCGTTGCCGCCTATCCATCCTGCAACAAAACAACCATTGACATGGCAGGACCTGGCACATATCTTCCCAGAGGAGTGCTCGAAACAGGAACTGGACATGGAGCACCGCTGGATAGATATCCCCGAGGAGGTGCTGGAGAAGTATAAGTTCTACCGCTCGACACCTCTGGTACGTGCCTATGAACTGGAGAAGGCTATCGGGACTCCGGCACATATCTATTTCAAGAATGAGTCGACGAACCCGCTGGGCTCACATAAGATCAACTCGGCACTGCCACAGTGCTACTATGCGAAACAGGAGGGAACGACAAACGTGACGACGGAGACGGGTGCCGGACAATGGGGTGCCGCCTTGTCGTATGCAGCAAAGATATTCGGACTGGACTGTGCGGTATACCAAGTGAAAATCACCATGCAGCAGAAGCCGTACCGGTCGAGTATCATGCGGACCTTCGGGGCTGCTGTGACGGGTTCACCTTCGATGTCTACCCGTGCGGGAAAGGATATCCTGACGGTTGACCCGACTCATCCAGGATCGCTGGGTACTGCTATCTCTGAGGCTGTAGAGCTTGCCACAACGACACCACACTGTAAGTATGTGCTGGGCTCTGTGCTGAACCATGTGGCTCTGCACCAGTCAATCATCGGTCTGGAGGCTGAGAAGCAGATGGCGATGGCAGGGGAGTATCCTGACATGGTGATTGCTTGTTTCGGTGGTGGCAGTAACTTCGGTGGTATCGCCTTCCCCTTTATGCGTCATAACATCCTGGAGGGTAAGAAGACGGAGTTTATTGCTGCTGAGCCTGACAGTTGTCCGAAACTGACTCGTGGTAAGTTTCAGTATGACTTCGGTGACGAGGCTGGGTATACACCGCTGTTGCCGATGTATACGCTGGGTCATCAGTTCAAGCCGAGTAATATCCATGCGGGTGGCTTGCGCTACCATGGTGCGGGTATGATCGTGTCACAGCTCATCAAGGACGGGTATATGAAGGGTGTGGATATCCCACAGCTGGAGACTTTCGAGGCAGGTATGCTGTTTGCCCGTACGGAGGGTATCATCCCGGCTCCGGAGAGTTGTCATGCCATTGCTGCCACGATTCGTGAGGCGAAGAAGTGTAAGGAGACGGGAGAGGAGAAAGTAATCCTCTTCAACCTGTCGGGACACGGTCTCATTGATATGCCGTCGTACGAGCAGTTTATCAATGGTGACTTACAGAACTACGCAGTGAGTGATGAGGAGATTGAGAAGAATGTCTCGCAACTCGAAAAGATTATTTAACTTAAGTTTCGCATTTGCTCAACTTCTTAGGAGTTAAAGGAGTTAAGGAGTAAAAAGGAGTTAGGGAGTTAAGGAGTTAGGGAGTTAAGGAGTTAGGGAGTTAAGACGTTAGTCCCGTAATCGCTACTTTCCACCGAAGTCTCGGGTGCCACGAAGTATTGTCCTAACTTCTTAACTCCTTTAACTCCTTTACTCCTACAACTTGCGAAAGTTGAGTTATTTTTTTCCCGAACTTTGCTGAAAGAAGAACAGTCCTAAGAAGGTGAGGATGCCGTTGAGCATCAGCAGCTCATAGCCGAAATGATATCCTGTGTATTGTCCTACCCCCCAGTCCAGGAGGTAGCAGAGGACGGGGGAGGCGATACAGATATAAGGAACCAGACGGTCGTTGACAGGACGTTTGGTGAGTAGTCCGAAGGCGAAGAGTCCCAGCAGGGGACCATAGGTGTAGGAACAGAGTATATAGATGGCATCGATGATGCTGGTGGAGTTCAATACCTTGAAGGATAGGATAAACAGGGTGAATACCACTGCTACCAGTACGTGGACTTTCTTACGCAAGACCTCATCTCCCGGGCGACGGCAGATATCTACACAGAAACTGGTCGTCAGTGCCGTCATTGCCGAGTCAGCACTGGAGAAACTAGCCGCAAGGATGCCGAGGACGAAGAGACCGGCGATCAGTGATAAGTGGTTAGTGTTTAGTGTGACGAAGGTGGGCAAGAGCTCATCACCTGAGGCTGGCAGGGCGATGCCATGGGAGGCATACCACTGTGTCAGCAGAATACCTAATGACAGGAATAACAAGTTGGCAGGGAAGAACATCACCCCATAGGTACACATGTCTTTCTGGGCATCCCGTAAGGAGCGACAGGTCAGGTTCTTCTGCATCATATCCTGGTCAAGACCTGTCATCACGATGACGATGAACACACCACTGAGGAACTGTTTCCAGAAATGCTGTTTCGATATCCAGTCGTCAAAGACGAAGATACGGCTTTTGCTGTCTGACGCTACCGCTTGTACAGCCTCTCCCCATGTCATCCCCAGGTCACTCACTACCTGCCAGATAATCAGCAGGAGTGCCGTGAAGAGGAAGATGGTCTGGAGGACATCGGTGAATACCAAGGTGCGGATGCCTCCCTGGTAGGTATACAGCCAGATGAGGAGTACCATGCCCAGTACGGTGAAGACAAAGGGAACACCCATGTCATCGAACACGAATTGCTGGAGGATGATGCATACCACATAGAAGCGTACCGCTGCCCCTGTCATCTTCGACAACAGGAAGAAAGAGGCTCCTGTCTGATAGGAGCGTGGTCCTAACCGTTGTCCCAGATATGAGTAGATGGTGGTGAGGTTCAGGCGGTAGAACAAGGGCAGCAGCAGGAATGCCACCAGGACATACCCCACGATAAAGCCCAGACACGTCTGGAGATAAGTCATGTCAATGGCATTCACCATCCCCGGGACACTCACAAAGGTGACTCCAGAGATGGAGGCACCTATCATTCCGAAAGCCACCATATACCATGGCGACTGACGGTTTCCCCTGTAGAAGGTCTCATTGGTCGCTTTTCTTCCTGTCCACCGGCTGATGCTATATAACAAGCAGAAATAGCCTATCACCAATAATGCGTACCCCATAACTATTTGTCATTTATCCTGAACCATCCATTATTTCCTCAATTCCTCAAAATATTCTGAGGGTTGAATGCCCATTTCCTTCTTAAAAGAGGTGGCGAAATATTTGGGATCCTTGAAACCTACCTGATAAGCTATGTCGCTGACACGGAGGTCTGGATTCTCCTGAGCCAGTCGGCATGCCGTCTTGATGCGGTGGTTGCGGATGAAACCAGACACATTCATACCAGTGACAGCCCGTAATTTATTATATAAGGTAGAGGCACTGGCTCCCATATCACGGGCAAAGGAATCCCTGTCGTAGTCACTGTCGGAGATATGGGCGTCAAGACAGTCGATGGCACGTTGCAGGAACTCGTTGTCAGCCGAGGAACCCTTCTCTTTGATTTGTTCGATGTTCTCCTCTGTGGTCTGCTTCTGGAAAAGGTGACGGATGCGTCGTCTGTTCTCGATAATATTGTCGATACGCAGTTGGAGGTCACCCAGACGGAAGGGCTTGGTGACGTAATCGTCAGCACCCAGCAGCAGTGACTCTTTGCGGTCCTCCTCCTGTGTCTTTGCCGTGAGCAGGACGATAGGCAGGTGGCTGTAGTTAGGGTCTTCTTTGAGTTGCTTGACCAGTTCATTGCCATCCATCTCTGGCATCATCACATCAGAAACGATGAGGTCCAGGTCGTGTGCCTGAATGACATCAAGTGCCTCTACGCCATTGGAGGCTGTCAGGACATGGTAGTGCTGTTGCAGCAACTGTTTCATGAGCATGAGCAGCTCGACATTGTCCTCTACAATCAGGAGGGTGTAGATATCATCCTGCTCCTCCTCAATGATGGGTAGGGGAGCCTCTTCTTCCTGTGGTGTGATAAGGGTAGTTGCCAGATCGCTGATATTGCTATGGGGCTCCTCTGGGTTGATCTGGTGGGTCTCGTCAATCTGTGAGGAAGAAAAAGCATTCTTCTTAATGGGCAGTTCCACGATGAAGGTCGTGCCTTGTCCTTCAAAACTCTGACACTGGATGGTGCCACGGTGGAGGTATACCAAGTCACGGGTGAGGGCAAGACCGATACCTGTCCCGAAGGTGGCGTTCTTACGGTATTCTCCGTCATAGAAGCGGGTGAAGAGGTGTTTCATCTTATCATGGGGGATTCCCGTTCCGTTGTCGCTGACCCGGATAATGACCTTGTCATAGCGGGAATTAGTGGCTACATCGACAGTCACCTTTCCCTCCTTTCCCGTATATTTCACCGCATTAGACAGTAGGTTGAAGATAATCTTGTCGAGTTTGTCGGTATCAATCCATCCCATCATGCTCTGGGGCTTACAACGGACGGTGAACTCCAGTCCTTTCTTTGCCATAAGTGGTTCGATGCACAGGGCGGTCTCCCGGATATAGTTCATGACATCTCCATTGCTCACCCGGAGTTTCAGTTCTCCTGCCTGTGACTTGCTGGTCTCAAGAATCTGTTGTAGCAGTCGTACAACACGGCTGATGTTCAGTTCCATCAGGTCATAGTCCCGCTGGTTGTCCGGGGCTGTCTTACGTAAACGCTCCACGGAAGCTGCTACGATGGTCAGTGGCGTGAGCAACTCATGAGTGATATTCGTGAAAATATAACTCATCTGCAGTTGGTTGCGTATACGTACACTACGCTGGTAAAGGACTCTTCCAATGAGGTAGAATACTATCAGGAGGATGATGCCTATGAGGATGAACAGGGTTGACAGATTCATAGTTCCACTTAGTTTGGTGGTGCAAAGATAGTTTTTTTTCATCTTATCTCCAACAAAACAAAGAAAAAAGTGGCTTTTTCGTTTAAAATAGTTTGATTTCAGTGATTTGTGGTTTAAAAAATGTGATAATCACGCATTTTAAACTATATTTAATGATAAGTGAACCCGTATTTGTGTCAAATGTTATACCTTTGCAGCAGTGATAAAAAGATCGCTCTTTTATCACACTTTTTCTCAAAGTAAGAACGTGAGGTTCTGAAAAGATTATTTTGTTTAGATTTTTAATGGTTAAGGTTTATGGTTGATTAATTTAGTTTTTTAAAGTACGAAAAGACCCGCTGTGAAGCGGGTCTTTTTTTTGTTTCTAGTATTTCTAGTAGATCTAGTATTCCTAGTACTCCTAGTGTCCCTAGGAATCCTAGGATTTAGATAAGAGGTAGCGCTCTGCCTCGATGGCTGCCTGGCAGCCAGAGCCTGCAGCAGTGATAGCCTGTCGGTAGGTGGGGTCAGCACAGTCACCGGCAACAAAGATGCCGGGGAGTTTTGTGCGTGGAGTACCGTCAATCTTCTTGAAATAACCTACTTCATCGGTATCCAGCCATTCCTTGAAGATATCCGTATTGGGCTTGTGACCGATGGCGAGGAAGAAACCGTCAATGGCGATATCTACTTTCTCTTCATCCGGTTCTCCCATGCGTTTGACCAGATGGGCACCCTCCACACCATTCTCGCCAAAGAGACCGAGTGTGTTATGCTCAAAGAGGATCTCGATATTCTCTGCTGCCATCACTCTTTCCTGCATCACCTTAGAGGCACGGAGGAAGGGCTTGCGTACTATCATATAGACTTTCTGGGCGAGATGGCTCAGGTAGAGGGCATCCTCACAGGCAGTATCACCACCACCCACTACTGCTACGGTCTTCTTACGATAGAAAAAACCGTCACACGTAGCACAGGCAGAGACTCCCTGTCCGTTGTATTTCCGCTCGTCATCCAGTCCTAAATACTTAGCGGAGGCACCAGTGGCGATAATCACGGTGTCAGCAACCATCTCCTCACCATCCTCTGCCCAGCAGTGGTAGGGGGCTTCTGAGAAGTCTACCTTGGTGATGGAACCGTCACGGATATCAGCGCCAAAGCGTTCTGCCTGTTCACGGAGGTCCATCATCATCTGGTTGCCATCAACACCCTGGGGATAACCAGGGAAATTCTCCACCTCTGTCGTCTGAGTGAGCTGTCCACCCGGTTGTATACCACTATACTCAATGGGGCTCAGGTTAGCACGGGAGGCATAAATGGCAGCGGTATACCCTGCGGGTCCGCTGCCTATAATGAGGCATTTTGTTGTTGTCATTTTGTTTTAGAGCAGCTCTTCAATCTGTTTGGCAATATTGTCGATTTTCTCCGTAGGCTCAAAGCGTGCGACTACCTGTCCCTTCTTATTGATGAGGAACTTGGTGAAGTTCCATTTGATGTCTGGTTTCTGCTTGTAGTCAGGGTCAGCCTTGGAAAGCATATCGTCGAGGATAGCGGTGAGGTTGTGCTCAGGATCCCATCCGGCAAAACCCTTCTGCTCCTTGAGGAACTTAAAGAGAGGATCGGCATCCTCACCATTCACCTTCACCTTCTTGAAGCGAGGAAACTCAGTACCGAAATTCAATTTGCAGAACTCATGGATAGACTCGTCAGTACCAGGAGCCTGTTGTCCAAACTGGTTGCAGGGGAAGTCGAGAATCTCAAAACCCTGGCTGTGGTATTTCTTATAGAGAGCCTCCAGCTCATCATACTGAGGAGTGAATCCGCACTTTGTCGCTGTATTGACAATCAATAATACTTCGTTCGCATACTCTTTCAGCGAAACATCCTTTCCTTTTCTGTCCTTGACAGAGAAATCATAAACAGTCTTCATTGTTGGTGATTTGTTATGGGTTAGTATTAAAAAAGGTGCTCTCCTTGGCATATGCAACTACCCAGGCAGCACCTTTTATTTTTCTTACGTGGAAATATCGTTTTATTTCTTCGCAGCCTTACCGTAGCGGCTCATGAACTTGTCTACGCGACCTGCAGTATCCACGAGCTTGCTCTTACCGGTATAGAAGGGGTGAGAGGTGCTCGAGATTTCGATTTTAACCACTGGGTAAGTTTCGCCTTCGAATTCTACGGTGTCATTAGTCTTTGCGGTAGAACGCGAAAGGAACATATCGCCGTTGGACATGTCCTTGAACACGACGGGGCGATAGTTGTCTGGATGAATACCTTTTTTCATTTTAATTGTTACTTATTATATTATTTACTCAAAATTTGGCTGCAAAGGTACGAATATTTTCGGACTCCACAAAATTTTAGGCAGACTTTTTATTCCTCCTCCACAATGATATCACTCTGAGAGACCTCCTCGATCACCTCTTCCGCAGGTTGTTGGGGCAGTTCCTCTTTCACTTCCGTGGCAATCTCCTCGGCTTCCAGACCCTTTGCGGCTTCCTCTTGCTGACGTTTGATGCGTCGGCGTAAGCTGTAGACCATGATAGAGTTGATTGTCTCCGTGACACCATAGAGCAGCATGCACCATCCCAGGATGATCATCGGCAGTTCGGCACTCTCCATCGGTTTGACGAAGATGAAGATACCGGCGATGAAGATCAGGACGGGGGCTATCCAGAAGAAGGCTCCTATGGAACCATAGCGGCGTGCAGCCACCAGTACGATCAGCTGGTTGATGCTGCCCAGTATCAGCATGGCACCCAGGATATACATCAGCCATTTGACGAACATGTCAGGACTCAGGACGAGGGTCAGTCCGAGGATGACACTGCCCAGACCCACCAAGGGGAAGGCAGGCTGTGTGCCGCTGATGATATTCCCGTCAGCATCTGTAATCGTATAATCACCAGCATGTCGGCGGGCATTCCAATAGGATATCAGGGCGATGATGCCCGATAACAGGAAAAGGATACCGATAGCCATGGTGAGCCATGTCACAGAGTTATCTGGATATTTCAGCAGTAAGACACCGACGATGATGGAGCATAATGCCCGGAAAATAGAACTTTGTAATAGTTTCATCTTTATTTTCTGTTTTTGTTTTTGCAAAATTAGGAAAAATAATTGATAACAGGAAATTGATAATTGAAAATTTATGATTAATTTTGCATTGATGGCAACAACGATTTATTTAGTAAGACATGGTGAGACGGTGGATAATGCCCGTCAGATCATGCAGGGACAGACCCCGGGAGAACTCAATGAACAGGGTAGGGAACAAGCCCTGCAGGTGGCTCAGCGTCTTGCTGATGAGGAGATTGACGCTGTCGTGGCGAGTGATCTGCGCCGTGCTATACAGACGGCTGAGATTATTGCCGTTCCTCATCATCTGCCAGTGGTGACCACTCCTTTGCTCAGAGAGCGTGACTGGGGTAGTTTTACCGGACGTTTCATCCCAGACCTGCGAGGGGAGGTGTGGCCCGATGATATCGAGACAGAGGACGCTTTGTTGCATAGGGCTCAGCAATTCTTACAAAAAATGACAGCCACCTACGAGGGAAAACGAGTGGTGGCTGTCGGTCACGGTATTATCAATAAAGCGATATTAGCCGTTTATGCATCGTGCTCGATGCGAGAAGTGCAGCGGATGATGAATGCCGAGGTGAGGGTCTTAACGACGACCTCCGTAGCCGTGGCCTCCGCCAGAGCTTCTGCCTCCGCTGAAGCCACCTCCGCCTCTGCTGAATGATCCTCCGCCAGAGCTTCTGCCTCCACTGAAGCTACCACCTCTGCTGAATGATCCACTGCCAGAGCTGCTGCGCATAGAGGAAGAGGAACCTCTGCTGAAACTGCCTCTGCTGTTGTCGAGGGAAGATGAGCTTCTGCTGATGCTGCCTCTGCTGTTGTCGAGGGTTCTTGTGCGTTCGATAGACCTTGAACGGTCAATACTCCTTGAACGGTCAATAGTTCTGGAAGAGCGGTCCTCAATACCCCTTCTGTCGATATTGTGATGATGTGATCCGCTGTTATCGCGAGAATAGTCCCTATTGCGAGAGTAATCCCTGCTGCGCGAATCATCCCTGTTGCGACTGATTTCCCGGTTATTTACAGTCGTACGGGTAGAGCTGTGGCGTACACCGTTGTGATGGTGGCGATAGTCTCCGCGGTTCCATCCGTCACGCATTCCGAAGTGGTGGGTGTGGTGATGGTGGATGTAGATGTCGCGACGACCGTGATACCATCCACGTCCTCCTACACGATGCCATGCATGTCCTCCACGATAGCTGGCGTAGAATACCGGACGGCCATAGTAGAAGTAGTCACGGTGAGGATAGCGGGCATAGACACCGAAGTGCCAGTAGCCGTCTGCCCAGTAGAGGGGACGATAGAAATAGGTGGCGGCACGGAAAGCACTCAGCTGCCAGTCGAGCAGGATATAGCTCATGTCGAGGTTACGACGCTCCCAGTAAATGCCGTATACTTCATCATAACTGGTGACACCCATCAGGTAGTCGAGGTTAATCTCATAAGCAGCCTCATACTGCTCTTCTGTCAGGTTCAGCTCGTAAGCCATCTTGTCCGTGAGGAAAAGAGCCTCATTGCGAGCCTGCTCGTAGCTCATTGCCTTGCCCGTTGCTGCGAATGTCAGCATTGCTACCAGGGCGATCATCATCTTCTTCATATCCTTATTGTATTTTATCAGTTCAACAAAATGTTACTTTTTACGATGCAAAGATAGTTACAATTACGGGCATATAAAAAGGATTTCCCCTAAACTGTGTGGGGGAAATCCCTATACTTGAGTTGAGAGTTGAGAGTTTAGAGTTTAGAGTGGGGGCTTTAGTATTTATAGAAGTTCCACTTCTGCCCGTCCTTGCTCAATACGAGGATGTCCCCATTGAGTGCCTCTATCTTCACCCGGATATTGTTGAAGGGTTTGAAACCGAAGTTCTCCTCGATGGTTATCGTATCAGAAAGTACCCCATCGATGGAATAGCACTGGATGAAGAGACTGTCACCCTTGTGTTGGAAATTGCCATAGACCTCACTGGCATCCTTGTCCCTGAATCGTGTGAGTGATCCAGAGAAACTAACGTATTTACTGTCAGAGTCTGCTATCCTCCATTGTCCGAACAGGTCACCTGCCTCTCCTCCCTCCTGGCAGGAAGTGAGAAGGAAGATGGATGATGCCAGAAAGATGATGTATTTATAGAATCTTGCCATGGAAGTTAATTTTGAAGTTAAACGTAGAACAGTCGCCATAGATATTACCTTTGTCGAAGGCGTATGCCGCAGAGAACTGCCATGGTCCTAACTGGTAGATACCTTGGAACATGGCATCAAACGAATGACGTTTGGGGGACAATGGCTCATGATAGGTGCCCCATCCCTCTCGGTAGGAGCCTTTCACCAGATAGGACAGACGGTCTGTTATCTCACCATTGACCGCTAAATGCCATGCCTTGACACGGTTGTTGGTAAAAGAGAGGTACCCATCCTTATTATATATAGGAGAGGTGATGAATGCGTTTCCTGGTGTCATGCCATAATAAGCATAGCCATCATAGAAACGATGATTATAGTAGTTGTCGACACCTACCACCAACTCCGTAATCTGGTTGCGGATGGGTTCTGGGAAGTCCCCACTGTCCCAGTGGATGGGACCCGACTGGTTGGTTGATTGGAAATACTCGAAGACGGCACCCCGTACATACTGCCTGCCCGCTGTCTTGTTTGTATATTGCAGTCCCCACAGACCGTCCCAGCCATTACCTTTGCGGACACCTGAGCCATCCTCAAAAGGATTGTCGAGATATGCCTGCACCTGATGGTTCTTGTTGATGTTCCAACCAATCTGGTAAGTCATCACACCGATGTGGTTGCCATAGACCCAGTCCTCCATGGCATTATTCTCGAAATACTGATTGTCTCCTGTAGGAAGAATGGCTCTCCAGAACGCTTTTAAGTTAGCAGGTTTCTTTGTAGCAACGAGTTCTCCGTTCTCATATTTGTACATGGTACCTCCGAACTGTACGGCATGCTCGATGCCCACCATGACGAAGACGGGCTTGTCAGGATTACTCCGGATATACAGATGCTTCTGGTGGTAATATGCTCCTTTGGTATATCTGCTGTTATTACCCTCATTGAACTGTCTCTCGTGGAAATGATTATCCAAGAATTTGCCGTAACCGAAGTCAAAGTTTATCTGCACCCATTTCTTGGTGAAGGGTACCGTCCAGAACCCGTTGGTACCCACATGAACCTGCGGGATAGGCTTGGCATTCGTACCCTTGACGAAAGAACCGCTGGACAGCAAGTTGTCACGTACTACCTGTGGCTGTTCCCTGCTGCCCGCTTCCAAGAAGAACGACTTCCAGGAGAGGTTGACATAACACTGCTGCAGATAGACCTTATGGTCAGCATGCAGCGAACCGATGGCATCAACAGCTCCTGACAGTTTCCAGTTCTTGTTGAAAACATGCTCTACGTTCACAGCCCCACGCAGATATGCCGTATTGGAGCGGGTTCCCAGGGCGTGATGGCGGTTGGTTGCCAACTGAAAAGCGGTATAGTCACCAGTACCCACAGCAGTCTCTGCCGTCACGTCGTAGGTGATATGGGTACCCAGTGAGTCCTGTGCTCCTGCCACTGACGTATGGGCGAGGAGGGCAAGGACGAGGTAAAGGTATTTATTTGTCATAGGCTTAAGGGGGGTTAGAATTTCTTGCCTGCCGCTACATGGGTGACGGTGAGGAACATAATCTTGATGTCCTCCCACCACGACCGGCGCTTGAGATAGTCGAGATCCATCTCCAGACGCTTGAGCATCTTCTCCATGGTGTCCGTATAACCATTGTAGAGGGTAGCATACGAGGTGACACCCGGACGTATCTGATAGAGGTACTTATACCGGCAGTCCTGTTTCATAATCTGGTCGATATAGAACTTACGCTCAGGGCGTGGACCGACAAACGATATGTCGCCTCTCAGCACGTTCCACAGTTGCGGCAATTCGTCGAGGTGGTGGTTACGCAGGAACTTACCCGTCTTGGTCAGTCGTTGGTCTCCATCTGCCTTATAGAGCTCCGGTCCGTTCTCCTCGGCGTTGACCACCATGCTGCGGAACTTATAGATGGTGAAGGGTCGTCCGAAGCGTCCGATGCGTTCCTGTTTATAGATGACAGGTCCGTCTTTGTCTTCCTGTTTGATCATGATATAGCAGATGAGGAAGAGGGGAGAGGAGAGGATGAGGAATATCAAGGCACCGAAAAAGTCAAACCACCGTTTGACCTCTCGTTCAAAAGCATTCATTCCATCATAGATATACGGGTAGTGTTGTTCCATCAGCAGTTTATTTTATCTATAGAACGGCATACCTTATATGATTATTGTCTGCACAGCCCTTTTTTTATTCTTTCTGTTTTACCCAGTATACCATTCCGCTCTTGGTGCGCTTACTCTTGAACAGCAGTAGGGGTCAGTCGTGGTTCTGAATACGGGTGTTGATACCCGTATTGAACAGGCTGTAGCAAAGGATGTCAATGACAAGAATCCAGGTAGAGGATAGTACCGTGTAAAGGAGGTAGTTGAGGATGACGAAAAACACCGACAGACAGAGGATGCAGGCAAGAGTCTGATGCTGAGTAAGTCCTGCCCTCATCAGTTTGTGGTGGATATGGTTCTTGTCTGCCAAGAAGAGGGGCTTGTGATGGATAAACCGATAGATAGTCACCCTGACGACATCTGCCATCGGGACGAAGAGTAGGGTGAGGGGTACAAGAAGTGCTTCCTGGCGTGTTTGCCATATCGCCGTGTTATCCGAGGCACATTTGATAAACAGGAACCCTAAGAAAAACCCTAACGACAAAGAGCCGGAATCTCCCATGAATATCTTCGTGTTCTTTTCCAATTTTCCAAACAAGTTGAAATAGAGGAATGCAACCAGGGCACCTATCAGTCCTGCTACTAAGATAGTGTAGGTGGGGAAAAAGACTCGATAATGGATAAAATAGACAAGGAACCCCGTTAATGTAATGAGTGAGATACTACCTGCTAAGCCGTCGATGCCGTCTATCAGATTGATGGCATTGCTGACGAAAACAATCATAAAGACAGTCAGTGGGATACCAACGAAAAAGGATATCTCGTAAATGCCAAAGAGTCCGTAAAGGTTATTGATGTACAGTCCGCATAAGGGGAACAGACACCCACCGAGAATCTGTACGGTGAACTTGGTCAGGGCGTTAAGTCCCACCAGGTCATCAATAATTCCTAACGCATAGATAATGATTAGTCCCATGAGGAAGGATACCGTCCATATGTTCAATGTCAGGTTACGTCCCTCGATACCCGGATAAAACAATAATACCAGAAGGGAAGCTGTCAGCATGCTCGGGAAAAAAGACACCCCTCCCATTCGTGGCGTGGCGTTTTTGTGTACTTTCCGACCGTTGGGGATATCATAGAGGTTTTTCCTTTGACAGAAGTCTAAGATTAAAGGTGTAAAGATAAATCCACAAACGGCACTTACAATAAATGTTGCGAGTATATATATAATCATTAGCAATATCCTTTTATAAATTATAACTATCAAAAGGGAGTATTATTGCCTTTTTATGAGTAAAAATATCACTTTTACGGAAATACGATGGAAATGTTTTGTGCTTCCCGAAAAAAACACTATCTTTGCTATGCTATTAACGTGAAAAAGGAAAGAAAGACAATGAAACATAGAGTACAGGCGATTCTCATAGGACTGCTCATCCCGTTGGTTATCTATGCCCTGCCCACCTATTATGACTCCGCAAAAGGTGGTGTGCATCAACTTTTTAAGGCTGGCAAGGGAAAGTATGTGATACGACATGCCCATCGGTTTCAGGAGACGTTAGAAATACCCTCAGGCTGCGAGTTGAGGTTCGCTGGGGGAAGACTGTCAGGACCTATTGTCTTTCATGACACCCAGTTAAGTGGTCGTGTCAACCTGAAAGGCTCCCGGATACAAGGGACATTGAGCAACAAGGTGTTCAATGCCTCCTGGCTATGTGCGATGGACGGTCAGACAGACGATGCTCCTTGTATTAATGAAATGATAGCGGTATGCGGGAATGTGTTCTTCCCCCGGGGAACATATCGTCTGGTTTCCCCTTGCCACAAGGAGAAGTTCCATATTGGGATACGACAAGATAACGTGACCCTGACAGGTGAGGAAGGGACGGTTTTCTTAACGAAAGAGCGTCTGGGGATGGTCTGTGTGTTCACGAAACCCTATGATATTGCCAATAGCGTGAGAAACGTCCAGTTGAAAGGAATTACCTTTCGCACCAAGAATGATGGCAGTGTGTTCTTGGAATGGACTCATGCCATACAGTCCAAGGGAGTTAACGGATTCACGGTAGAGAACTGTACGATAGAGGATTTCTGGGGAGACGGTATCTGTCTGAACCATTATGGGGATAATCCGGAGACAGGAGAGCGGTCAAGGAACCAGAACGTGCGGATCATCAACAATACGATAGTGGGTGGTGTCTTCCATAACAACCGTAACGGCATCTCTGTCATTAACGGGAAGAATGTTTTGATAAAAGGAAATGTGATACGGAACATCTCACGGCATGACATGCCCGGTGCCATTGATGTGGAGCCCAACAATTCTGCCTATACGATGGAGAATATACGAATTGAGGGTAATACAATTGAAGGCTCCTATGGTAACTGTGGGGCTATCGAGATATGTATGGTCAATGGCGGGCCGGGGCGGCATATCTATGTGGAGAATAATGTTATCAGGAATTCCAATTTAGGGATATATATCGTCCTTCATACTGATGATACCACAGAACATTTTGTGATACGAAATAATTATGTGGCAGCAGATACCCCACCTTATAAATTTGTGGGCAGGGGGAAGTCGAAAGACTGGACTATCAGCGGCAATACTTTCCTAAGACCCACTCAGGAGCGCATTCCTGGACGCTTACATATTGAGAACCTGCAGGTGAGATAAAGGAAATCAGGAATTTCTGAATAGTCTCTTATATATTTGCAGGTGCTTGCTGATGACATCTGTCACCGAGAATTCCCTTTCTGCCTTACATCTGGAAGCCTTTCCCATGTCAGTACGGAGTTGAGGATTGTCAATCAGTATCCGTAACTTCTCAGCCAGTGTCCTGCTGTCCTTGACAGGAATGAGAAAACCATTCTGTCCTTCATCGACAGTATCCCGACACCCGATAGAGTCTGTGGTGACGATAGGTCGTCCAATGGCGCATGCCTCAATGAGTGAGCGTGGTACCCCCTCACGGTAATAGCTGGGGAAAGCCATTATGTGAGACTGCTGTAGCAGTTCTTTGATGTCCGTACGGTATCCCAGCCATTGGATATAACGCCCATCACAGCAATTCTCCAACTCTTCCTTTTTTAATGCTTTAGGGTTTCTGGATAGTCCACCACATAGCCAGAACTCCACTTTTCCTTGGTAGTCCTTGCGCAGGCGTTCAGCGGCTTCAATAAGTACGGTAATTCCTTTCTCCTTCACCATGCGTGCGGTAAAGAGTATCTTGATAGTATCAGATGCCGGTGGGATCGTATAGGGGTACTCCTCAAGATTGACACCTGACCCCTTGATTAATACAGACTCCTCTTTTCTGATAATGTGGCTGTCAAGGAAGAGAGCCTCGTCCTCATGGTTTTGGAAAATGACACATGTTCCTTTGCGCTGATGATTGAAACGCAACAACAACAGGATGACCTTGGCAACAAGCGAAGAGCTGTCATCGGAGAAAATAACACCCAGTCCGCTGACAGCATCCACGACCCCCTTGACACCAGTCAGCCGGGCTGCAATACCGCCCCACAGGATGTTTTTAAGTCCAACATGGTGAATGATGGCATCCTTGTTTTTCCTATACAGGTTATAAAGAAACCAAAAGGTCTTTAACTCTTCTCTGATATTGGTACCTGTAGGGTTGATGGGAAGCTCCAGCATCTTCAGCCCGAGTGCCTCCACCTCATCCCTCCTTCCTGTATTCTTACATACAATAGTCACGTCCCATCCTTCTTTCTGGGCTCTCACGGCGATGTCCTTCCTGTGTGACAGGAAAAAACGGTCCTCATTGACTATCATCAGTAGTTTCATACGGGGTGCAAAGGTAATACATTTTTTGCAGTTTATGCTATTGTTTGCATATCTTTTCCCAAAAATCTTTATTCTTATGATAGGAATAGAACTGGTCGTAACGTGCTTTGGCACTCTTGGCATAGCGCATGTAAGTGTTCCAATCAGCAGACAATGCCTGTATGGCTCTCTGCCAACCTTCCTCCTCATGGTCATTGGCAATCAGAAAACCGATGTCGTTGGTGACGACTTGTTTGTTGTAACCCACATCAGAACCTATGACAGGCATGGAAACTGACATGTACTGAATCAGTTTGAAACCTCCCTTCCCACGGGTAAAGGGGGTGTCAGGTAAGGGCATGATACCGATATGGGCATGGAGCATCTCCTGTCTTGCCACTTCTCTGCTCCATGGGATATTCACGATGGTCAAGTGGGTTGTTGATGCCTGCAACGGTTTGTTACAGACAACATGCAAGGTAAGCTCCTTAGTGCTTTCCTCTGTGAGTTTTTGGGCTGCCTTGTCAAGGGCGGGAATCATCGCTTCAATATATTCCAGTCCGCTGGCAGTGGCTACCCATACCAGTCGTATCTCTTTCTGAAAGAGAGACTTCCTATCCTCGAAATATGCGGTAGGGTCATAGCCCAGCATATCACCGTCGGTGGTAGGTAGTATCATGACTTTTTCTCTATACTCAGGACTGATAAGTGACTGCAGGAAGTCATTGGTTACAATAATCTGGTTGCTGTATTTCGAGAAGAACTGGAAGTCTGCGGGTGAGCAGCTCTTGTTCGCCAGGATGTTGTCATCGAAGTCCCATACGATGTGGTTATGGTGGGCGAGATGTTTAAAGAGCAGTTGATGGATCATAGGCAGATGGTGTGGAACGATAACCCTTGAGACGATGATGGTGCCCTGGCGCATGACCATCATGTCCTTGACCAGGAACCATAGCGTGCGGAACACATAAACCGCATAAAGAAAAACCTTGTTGAGAGGAGAACCGTTCTTTCCCTTGCGATGCCACCATTGATAGATACTGTCAGGAACGGAAGAGTGTATTGCTGCATCCGTATCAGAGAAATATTGTGTCAGCCTGTAATAGCTGGAAGGTGTCAGACGCGCATTGGAGAGATAGATGGAAGTATTGCCCATAGTTGTCATTTTTTTTGTGTTAAACCAGCGTAGATGCCCTTCATCATGTATTTCCAGCAAGAGAAACCAGACTTGATGAGAAACGGGAAATAGATCAACCGTGCGACGTTCTTGATGCCCTTGTTGATTTTCCATTGTCGAGGAACATATTTTCTTGGCAACAGCCATATATAGTTCCTCAGTTGGTAGAAATAACGTTTGGGAGAGGATACGATAATCGTATATCCTCCAATATAAATAGTGTCTTGTCCGACCATGTGCCGGATGGTTATCTCTGGTGTGATTCCACAGATGAACCCTTTGCTTTCGGCTCTCCAGCACCATTCAAGATCGACGTAGTCAATGAACAGTTCACTTTCATTCATTCCAACGCTCTCCATGACTTCCCGGGTAGTGCATCCGCCAGAGGAAATCACCTCCCGTTTGAGTATGAAGTTAGGGGCAGCAGTCTTGTCTTTGTGGAAAACAGACTTGTATTCCTTGCCTGTGGCTTTGTTTTCCGCCTTGGGTCCGAGGAAAGCCAGATTAGGGAATTCCTGTCTGATCTGGTTAAATGCAGCCACGATGTCGTCTACATAGGTGGCTGGAACGTCGCTGTCCTGGTCAAGGAATACGATGTGGGTAGCATCTGTATGGTTAAAGATGTACTGGAGTCCAATATTCTGGGCTTCTGCAATCCCCTTATTCTCATGAAGTGGAATATAGTGCATCAACCCCACATTCTCCTGTTTGAAAGTATTTTCTTGTGAGTTGTCTATAATCACCCCAGCATACCTGTCAGCCATCAGGGATACCTTGTCTATGTCAGTCTTTTGCGGCTGGTACAAGACAATGATGACGGCTGCTTTTGAGGTTCTTATGTTGTCTTCTTTATTCATTGGAGTGCGGTTTTACAGATGATGACTTGTTGAACTGGTAGGTTAACCCATCCTTGATGCCCTTGAAGAACATACCCAGACGTCCGACCTTATCCTCTTCTACTAAGATGATGCGAAAGAACTTGCTGATGAAAATCCGCTTGAAGAATATATATTGCTCCTTGAGGGTCATGACATCCCTGTGTCTGCGATAATTCATAATATGACATTTCGTCTTGCTGTAGGTCCTTTCCCGTCCGTAATCGTTCGTGACAATATGCAGGAACTTAGAACGTCGTGGTTTCCCGATAGTGTGGTTCAGGATGCACTTGGTAATACAAACAACTTGGTAATGTGCCTTTAGTATCCTATAAGACAAGTCATGGTCTAAGGCATCCAACGGGAATGCCTCATCGGCACCATGGATAGCGTTCAGTATCTCTATGGGAATAATCGTCCCGGAGTTGATGAAGACACGCCTGTTGCAGACAGTATCAGTCGCCAGCCAATTGTCAAAACCCTTGATGTAGGGGGTGAAAACCCATTTGTTGCCATTGCCCCAATAGTGCTCTACTTGCTGTCGGTAGTTGGAGAAAGAGTCCCATTGACTGTCTTGGTCCATAATGAGTAGCATGTCATACCTTTCTTGTATGGCATAATGCCAGCCATAGTTGATGGCAGGTGCTATGCATAAGTTCTCTCCTGTTCCATGCCAGATGATCCGATCTGTGATATCAGACAGCTCGGTAAGGATTTGATGTCTATAGTCTGCTTCCAGTGGTGAGTTATCCCAGATGATAAGTGCGTCCAGCTCATAGGCGTATCGCTTTATGTTGTCAATAGCCTTCCGGGTATCGGGGTTGTATAAGGTTACCACCCCCAGCAGCTTATACTGGTATGACATTCCCTTTTCCCCTTGTGCATTCTTGTCTATCTGATTTCCCATATACCATTGGCTTTATTATTGATAATCTTGTAGTATTGGATGACGTTAACGATTAATCCAGGGATGTTACAAATACACATGACTGCCATAAACCACAGGATGTCGTGAGTATAGCTGCTGACGACCTGTGCCAGTGGTATAAAGATAATGGCAGACACCGTCATGTATAATTGTAATCTCAAAGCACCTATGCCGTTTAGGAAATAGGAATAACGCATGCTGATTACCAATAGGAAAATATAGATTGCCATGATGATGGTCATTCCCATTGGTACATGATAGTCGTCACCAATCCATACTTGATATACCCAAGGAGAGATATACACCATCAGAATCAGCATGATGCCGATGCCGGCGATAATAAGATTTATCTTCTGTCCCGCATTCCGTATCCAGTCTATGTCTTTCCGTTCATAGGCATCTGTCGTGGCATTCCAAAAAGGCATGCAGATAATGGTAAAGATGACCATCACAATACTGATGTAACGGTATGCGATTTGATATGGTGTCACCATCTCTGGGGTGAAGAAGCGGGATATTAAGATATTTGCCGTCATGAACTGTATGAGACCTGCAATCTGTAACCAGAAGAATTTCACGCTTAGGTTGCCTAACTCCACGGCAGACTTGAGATGAACGTATTTCAGTGTGGGACGTAATTCTGGGAATCGGTGATAGAATGTGTATGGGTAGGATAGGAAGTAGACGATGAGTGGTGCCGCAGTATTGGCTATGACGATATTGAAGAATGAGGCATGGTTGCCAAAATATAAAAGAGCCGTGAAGAGCAAGGCAAGTGTTTGTCCCAATGATAGCAGCAAATTGCTGACTGCCGGCAGTTGCAGTCCCATATAAACATTTCCGATGAATTTCATGACAAAGGTCATGCATACCAGACATACGGCACACACCAGTGCTATTCGCATTTCCGGAATGGTGTCAGGTCGCACGTTCAGGAGCGCATAAATATCGCTATACCAGACCAGAAGAAGTACCGTCAGTAGGAGAGGGAATACGATGCAGATAAGCATTGCCATGGCAGAGCTTATTACCTTACGGGCTTCCTCTGTTTCCTGATGTGCCATGTGTAATGCTAATTTGTTACGGAGTCCATTGCCTAGACCGATATCCATGTGGTCTACCCAGACAAGGAGACTACTGATTGTCAGCCAGACACCATTCTGATATACCCCAAGGCATTTGAGCGTTAACGGTACCATCATGAGCGTGACGCATGCAGCCCATCCCTTGATGAAGAAAGAGGCTATTACGTTCCTCACTAACAGTTTCGTCCTTTTATCTTTCATTGTCTCTATTCCGTGATGATGCAAATTCGCGTCATGCCTTTAGGTTATGATTTGTTACTCTATCTCGCGTGTATTCTTGTCAGTCACTTGTGGGTTGACGGCTTCATCGTGTGCGATGGACCTAAAGTATACACTCTTGTTTTCGTCCAAGATGCAAGTATAGGGGTAGAAGAAATCATAATAGTATGTGTCTGTTGTCTCGTAATGCGAAAAATAGAACCAGAACATGATAAGGAAGGTACCTATGGATGTTCCAATCCTGATGACAAGATGCTCATAATGCCAAAGTAATGTGTACACAAACTCTGTGAACATGACCAGGTAGAAGATCTGAATGTAGTTATAGAACCTGGCGAGTGGGAAGATGGCTATGGCGATGATTGCCAAGACAACCATATAAGCGGTGAGTTTCTCCTTTCTCCTTCTCCTTTCCTCGGAAGGTTCAAAAAGTACCATATAGTACATGGTAATATATGGGAAAAGCAGATAGGTCAGCAGGGAGCGGAGATAGCCAAAGAAAGAACTTGCCTGAAGGGAATAGAACATTGCCTTCTGGGCGAATGCTCCTTGTCCACCTGATGCCACCGAAAGAATTTTCCCCATCAACAGGTCACTTGCCAGCCAAAAGACGAAGCTAAGTGCGATAGAGATGTACAATGTCTTCCAGGATAACTTGAGATAGACCAGCGGAAATAGTAGGACAGCACAGGCAGAGACATGGAACATAAGTGAGATGAGGAACATGAGGAAGAACAGCCATTTCTTTCCGATGAGGTAACCGTGCATCCCCCAGAGCATAAAGGCGATGGCAAACCCTTCTCGCATGACCTCGCAGTTGAAAATGAAATATTTCAGAGAGAAGAAATAGATGAGCAGGAACAGGAAGTAGCGATGGGTATATTTGCTGACGATATAACATACGGCAATGTTGACGACGGCACTTTCTATCAGTTGTATGGCATAAAAAGAGTCAAAGGTGACTTTGCAAAAGAGGTTTAAGAGTACCCATAACGGCATGTGTCCTCTTGTGAATAGGGCAACCCAGAGGTAGTCTCCTACCTCAGAGATGTTCTTGGGATAATTCTCAAATTCACTCATGTAAGTGAATTTGTCGGCACCTATTCCATAGCTGAACCCCGTGAGGCAGATAAGATATCCACACAGCAGCCACAGTCTGTGTTGCTTATGGCTGTCATACTCTTCAATGCGATCATACTTGTAAGAGTAATAGCCTGCAAGGAGGATGAATATGACGTAGAAGATAGTCATAGGCTGCTATAGGCTACTTACTGGTTAGAACCATTCAATCAGTTGCTTGTAATATAGTTTGATCAGTGTACCTATGGTGGCAAAAAACAGCATGACGGCTACGAAAATCATACGTTTGGGTCCTGCAGGTTTAATGGGGACTGTCGTGTTGATGATTTCGGTAAAGGCTGGTGTCTTTTCTTGTACCTTTGCTAAAGCAGCCTCTCTTCTGGAGCTCATGGCTGTATATATGTTGTATTTTGTCTGCATGTCGCTCTCCATGGATTCCAGCTTCAGCTCCACACTTCGCAAGGCAGCGTTGGTGGTGGCATCAGAAAAGGCGGCATATTTCTCGCGTGCCTTGTCATAGGAAGCCTTAGCCTCTTTTGTCAGCTTTTCGTAATACTCCAAGTCAATCCGAGCTTTCTTGGTCCTATATTCTGTGATAAATGTTTGCAGATGCTCCTTGATGCTGTCTGCCAATGTAGCACAAACAAGGGGGTCCTGGTCTTGGACTTCTATCGTCACTACGTCGGTTGTCCTGCTATATGTACATGACACATTGTGCTGGATCAGGTCAACAATCTCAGTGGTTTGCCTGGAAAGTCTGAATGGATTGAAACGTTGACTCCCGTTTGTAGGGATTATTTTTTCTTCTTTTTGGGGAAGGAGTGAGGTTATCCAGCTCCTAACAGCGTTGAATGGCACCATGAAAGGATTCCCTTTGTGGTGGTCTTTCAGATAGGTGTAGTAATCTGTCTCTATTTCTCCATCTTCGGTCTTTACCTTAATGTCAAATAGCCCTACAATGAATTTGGTGGACTCAAACAGTTCTGGATATAACTGTGGGTAGATGGCGTCACTGGACCCATTACCGATATTCATACCGAAGTTAGAGGCAAGAGACGCTAAGTCACCTAACTCTTTGGATTCTGCTGATTCTGGTGAGATAGAGACAGATGCCGTGTAATAGCGTGGTTGAGGAAGGATCCATATACATGATAGTATAAAAGTGATAATCCATACCTTGATAAAAAGATTTTTCTTATTCCAGAGTTTCTTTATGATTTGTCGGATGTCAATCACTGCTTTCTTCTTTTCTTCCATACTCTTTTACTTCAACAGGTTGGCAATAGTAGCTGCCATGGTTCCCAGGCTGGTGGTGGTGGAGGCTATCATCATCTTCTCCGCCATTGTCATCTTGCTCATAGCCTTGGTGGGTACGACAATCTCGCAACCCGGACGGACTTTTGTCTTGCTGGTCACCTTGGCAATTGTACCATTCATATATAATATATAGGTGTTGCGCTTCTTGGCATCATCACTGTAACCTCCTGCCTGATTGATATAGTAGCTTGCCTTTTTCCCTTCTTTGTAGGCAACAGTATTCGGGTGAAGGACAGCACCATTGATTCTGACAGTAGCGTTATATTTCGGAACGATGATGCGGTCACCGTCACGCAGGATGATGTCATCATCACTACCTGGATGAGCTATTGCCTTGTCGAGCTCGATACCAACAGAATAGGTGTCTGAGATACGGAAGCGCTCCAGCTGGGTCCTGCTTTGTCTCTCTGAGAGCTGGGCGATAGCCATGGCATTGGTACTTGTCTGTGCCATCTGCATCATGTTACGCTGCTGTTGCTCGCGGGCCAGTTGTAGTGACTCTTCCAGACGGACACGCTCTGACTCGTTGAGTTTACGCTCCAAGCGGGCTCCTTTGATATAGGCAACGTGGTTGGGACCGCCTGCTTTCTTGATGACATCGCTTAAGCGGGTCTCCCGTTGAGACAACGCATAAACCCCGGCAAACATCACTTCTCCTTCGACCGTGACACTTTGCTGTTCGGTATAGCCGGCACTTTTGTGGACATAAACCTCGTCGAAGGGGTGGAGCATAAAGGTTGAGTCTCCTTCAATCCTGAGACCGTCTTTCAGTTTGAATATATAGGTGTGGGCAATCATAGAGTCTGCTTCCTCTGCTGCGGGATTGTTGGCACGACGGGATACTTCAACCCGTTGGACGGAGGCGGAATTCTTAAGTCCTCCCGCTTGCAGGATCAGGTCTTCAATGGTAGTGTTCTCTGAAAAGACGTATTTACCAGGGAACTGCACTTCACCAAGGATGGTGAAAGTCTCTTCCTCATGAACGTCGGGGCGGGACGGAATAAAGAGCACATCCTCGCTCTGTAGTCTGATATCTGGTGAGGTCTCGTTCATGATACCTTCCACATCCACGGCGATGGTGGTCAGTTTGCGGTCTGGTTTCATGCGATGGATGATGGCATGCTTGGCAAAAGCATATTCTGTCGTCCCGGAGGCTGCCTGAATCAAGGTGCGTACACTGTTGATATGCTCTCCTAACTGATACATGCCAGGACGGAAAGCGGCACCTTTGAGTTCCACCATGTTCTCATAACGGGGAATGATAGAGTCAACAGCTACGGAGTCATTGTCGTACAGACGGAAAGAGTTGGTGTCGAACTCCTCCACGTTGAAGACAGCATAATTACCTCCAGCCTTTCGGTATACTCTGGTGTATTTTGTGAATGCATCACCGGTGAATCCTCCTGCATAGCGGAGTAGGGTGGAGAGTGACTCGTTCGCCTTCATCTCATACCACATAGGGCGTTTCACCTTACCGTTTACACTCACCAGATTGTCGTAGGTTCCTACCTGTACGATATCGTTGTCGGCAAGACGGATATTCCCCGTCAGTTTGCCATTCAGCATATAGTCATAGACATCGACGACACTCAGCAGTCTGCCCCCACGGAACACTTTGATATTTCGGAGTGTTCCTAAGTCACTGATGCCACCTGCCATGTGGAGGGCGTGGAACACGGAGGCAAAAGCAGAGAGCGTGTAGCTTCCTGGTTTCTTTACCTCACCAAGGACATTGATGGTAATGGTACGAGTTTGTCCAAGGGTCATCTGAATATTAGACCCCTGATAAAAAGAGCCAAGCCTGCTCCTAAGGCGTTGCTTTGCCTGTGCTACCGTCAGTCCGCTGAGTTCAATGACTCCGCCATTCTCTACGGTAATGGTACCATCAGGAGAGATGATGGAACTGATATTGTCACGGGAAGTTCCCCATACGTCGATATTCACCACGTCACCAGGACCAAGCACGTAACTCTGTGGGGTGGCTATGTTCATCTCAGGTTCAAAGGTGAGATCCCTGCGGTTGAAAATGTCACGACCGAATACTTTCTTTTTTCCTTTCTTGTTTTTATAATAGTCTAATTGGTCTTGGAGATGTTTGACGAGTTGTGCAGTGTCTTGTGGCATCCATTCATCCAGTTCAGTCTCCAGTTCCAGATATTCCGGATCGTTCTCGTCGAAATACTGGTGGGTCGTATATCCGGAAATACGTCCGTTCGAATATTGTTGGGCTGCAGATTCATTTTCGAGGTACTCATTATAGTTCTTTTCCGACTGGGTTGGCAGGTTTCTGCCTGTTTCCAATCTGCTAATTCCGTTGTTGACACGGGTGCGGTCTTTGGTGTCCCCCCTGCCTATCGTCAGTTCATTGGAGTCGTCCCCTTTCTGCATGTTGTTATACATCTTGCGGATTTTCCGGATTTGCGAGGCAGTGACACCTCGTTGCATGAGGTTGGTGACAATGCGTGACTGTGTTGTCCCTTTCTGACGCTCTTTCATAACGTAGTCCAACACTTGCTGATCCGTCATTCCAGACTGTGCCAAGACATTTCCTGCACAAAACAGGAGAAGCATGCTCATGATGATATATCTGTAGTTTCCCATATATATAATAACAAGAAAATCGGAAATTTATTGCAAAGGTACAAAATAATTCATAGTTTATAGTTCATAGTTCATAGTTTTTTCGTAACTTTAGATAAGTTACTCCATCTCGGCATAAAAAATAAATGGGATTTATTTTGTTTTGCGCTCGATTTTTCGTAACTTTGCAGCGCAAAGTACATTTTCTTGGGGTTGACTGGATTTGACAGCGGGCTGAGATGGTACGTAAGCATGCGGAGTGACGGCTGTATACTCCATAATCCATTCGGTCGGAAAATTAATTGGCGAAAACAAGTACGCTCTCGCTGCCTAAACGAAGTACAGTAGTTTACTGGCTTAATTCCCCCACTAGGTGAGGGAACGAGACATCGCTCTTCTGGATGTTGTTCCGAATCAGGAAGGTATAGCGGTGCAGGAAAATCGGAAATAGTCATGGGGGCGCTCCGACTCCTTGATGAAATTTTAGGAGATAAGGCTGTAATTGGTGGCTTGGGTCTTGTTGCAGCACGAAAATGAAGTCCAAGATAAGCATGTAGAAAGCGTATGGTTTCCCTGTTTGGACGAGGGTTCGACTCCCTCCAGCTCCACCATTATAAAATTTGCAGCATCATTTTATAACATGTCTATGATCAATCGCATCAAGCAATGGCTGCAGACGCTGTCATTCCGTACGGGGGTCATCGTCCTGTTGTGCTGCATACCTTTTTATATCCTGTCTTTTGCTCAGATGTTGCTGCCTATCAGTGCTGCTGCCAAAGGGGTGTTATGGACTGTCCTCTTCGGCATGGCAAAGACCTGCCAGTATGGAGGTCTGACCATCCTCGGTGTCGAGGGCTACCAGCGGTTGAAGAGTTGGTTTAAACGGAAGAGAGGCTGAGCCTAAAAGCGACGGCGAAATACCCCATAGCAATGGGTATTCCGCCGCACAAATCGTGTAAGATAGTCTTACTTAGAGACTGGCTCCTGTCATCAAGCATCATTGCTCCTCTTTCTGGTGCCAGTAGATATAGGGTTTGTAATCATTGGAGGGTGTCTTGTCGAGATAGTCAGCAGCCTCCCATTTGGTGAGCGCCTTGCCGTTCAGCTCCGCATCCGTGATCTCACCCTCCAGTTCCATCATGCCAAAGCGCTCTATCACCTGACTTTTCTTCAGCACATAAAGCTCGGTGGCATAGGAGGGACCACCGGCGGGACCGGCAATCTTCACAGCCCCCTTGCCATCATTCGACTGATAGAACACAGCCTTCATCTTCTCCGTCTCCACACCAATCAGCTGAGGCTTGCGGTCCTTGAAGGTGAACAGGGCTCCGATATTATCGTCCTTGTCACGCATCCATACCTCGTTGATGCCATCGTTATCGATGTCGATGAAGTCGAACTTCTTCAGAGGATATTCCTTACGGGCATTGCTTTCTTTCAGGTATAGTTTCTGCATCTCGGCAATCTCCTTGTCCCAAAGCGGATCGGGCTCATCCACCATGTTATGGTAGCAGGCATACTCTATATCCTGAATTTTGCCGTCGTGGAGGAGATACATACCTATAGTACTGCTCTCAGGGGCAAAATGGGCATAAGCGAGTTCCAGTCCTTTAGGACCCTCAAAGGCACCATAGATAATGGTCGGGGTGTACTCTCCTTCGTCATCGGCGTTCCAGGAACACTGCTTGCTCTCCTCGTCGTAATAGCCCAGCACCTCCAGTGCATAGATGCTGTCACCGTCGGCAATGACGTTCAGTGCCAGTGCTTTCTTATAGTCGCTGCCCTCTGTCTTAGGCGCATTCTTATATTCTCCGGCAAACTGTACGGTGCCCTGAGTATAGCGTCCGCCAATTTTCGTGCAGAGTTGTGAGCGTTTCGCCTTCATGCCATAGCGCTGTTCCATCTTCTTGACGATAGCCTGTGGCATGGGTGTCTCCTTATAAGTATACTCACACTCCAACTGCTTGCGTGATGTCAGGTAGTCCTGGTGTATCACGAGTTGTAGTCCCCATAGACCATCATCTTTCTTGGGGATGTCCTTACTGTTGGCGAAGGCATACTTCAAGCCAGGGGATGGGATAGAGGGACGACCGTGCAGTTCGCCCGCAAACATCTTTTTGCCATCGGGGTTGAGCAGTGTCTCACCGATGAACTTGATATCGACCCATTTCTTGTCTACCAGCATCTTGGTATACCCGGCGGCATTCCGACGGACCATGTCCTGCCAAGGATCTGTCTCATCATTCCAATAGACTATCTGCATAGCCTGCGGATTGCTGTAATAGAGGAACATGGGCAGGGGTGTGGTGTCGTTGAGTTCCGCCATCACACTATCTACCTTTGTGGAATCGGTTTCGGAGCCCTCAGCAGCGGCTCCCTTATTCTTACAACCTATCATGACTGCCATCGCGCAGATGGCGATACATACTAATTTTTTCATTGTTATTATAAAGCTTCTGTTCCTAATTGCGGGGATTGCTCCCACAGTTCCTCGCTGACCTTATCTTGCCAGCGCACGTATTCTGCTATCAATCTCTTGGGCCAGTGCTCGATTGGTATCTGACAGTCCCTTAATTGACAATATGTCTCCCTTGATATAGGCAAGCTGATGCGGCGTAAGGTCGCCTTTGTCAATTTCATCACGTAACACATTAAACAAATAGGTTATGTCGTCCTGAGAGACCTGGAAGTTCCATGTCGTCGCCTCGTCGATGGTGACATGCCTGGCGACAATGTTGTCGCTCTTGTCGAAACAGAAGAACTCCACATCGGGGAAGTTCTGTTTCAGCAGTTCCATCTTATGCTGGTTATTCCCGAACGACTCAATCATATAAGGGATGTGGATGAAACGCTTACTTTTCTTACCACGCTCTACAGAGTTCTTGAAACAGTTGCGGATGGTGTTATAGACAGCGATGAGGCGAATTTCCTTCATCCCGTAACGCTTCGCTTTCTTGATAGCGGTAGCGAGTTTCTTGTAAGAGTTGAAGGCAGCGTCATACACCAGTCCGGTCTCCGAGAAGTCCATCTCCTTGGCTGCCGTGCTCTTACCACTTGCCGAAGGACCAGTGAAGATGACAAATTGTGTCTTTCCTTGTTTGACGGCTCTTTCGAGCATCACACTATAGAGGGTGTCCACCAGGTAACGCTCCGCATCCCTATAATAGATCGTGTTAGAGCCACCATCATAGCCGATAGGGGTGAACAGCAGGCGCATCTCGTCAGGGTCAATCTTATTTCCTGCCTTCGCCATATACTTGCCGATCAGTTCGGTGGTATGCACCTTTGCCCAGTCTTTAGCCTCCTCGTTGATGAGGGTAGGCTGGGGTGTCGCTGTAGTAATCGCTTTCTGTTGCGACTTACATCCCGTGAAAAACATAAAAGTGGTTGCCATCACGAAGATGGCAGCCACTTTCGTTATCTGAAACTTGATGCTCATACGTTAATTCCTATTGTGTAGTAATTCTTCCACACGGTGATTGATCTCCTCAGCGAGTTTCTTGTTGCGGGCGCTGAGGTTAGGAATGGCATTGAGATTGCCCACGAGAGAGGGCAGCTGCTGTTCCCATAGCTCACCGCTGTTGACGACCTCCAGTTCCGTTGTCAGCATCTCGTTGACTTCCTGCTCAGAGATGTCGTATTTCCATTTCTTCGCTTCGTCGACACTGACCTTCACACCACCGTTATTACCCTCACAGCTTACGGGGATGATGGTCACCTCGGGATGCTGTTTCTGCAACCACTCAATCTTGCCCTTGCTGTCCTCGAACGACTGCATCAGATAGTCGATGGTGCAGAAACGGTTGCTGTTCTTACCACGGCTGATGGAGTTCTTGAAGCAAGTCAGGATATCGTTGTAAACCACGACGACAGTAATCTTGTTAAGACCCTTTGCCTTGGCACGCTGGATGACATTGTCCAGACGGTCGGTACCACCTGAGAGTGCCGCATCATAGACCAGTCCCTCATTCTTGAGGTTCAGCTTGCGTGCCACCGTACTCTTACCACTGGCAGGAGCACCGGTGATGATGGTCATGGTGTTCTTGCCGGTACGTGCCGCACGGTCGAGCATGACCGTATACAACTCATCAACGACAGACTTCTCTGCCTCGCGATAGTCCGTCACGTTACCGCCATAGTAGCCGATAGGCTGGAAAACGGTGCGGAACTCATCGGGGTCGAGCTTGTTACCTGCCGTAGCGAGATATTTGTCGATGAGCAGCTGTGTGCGAGGCTTTGCCCATTCCGTAGCGTCATGCTTGAGCAGGGTAGGCTGGGGAGCCTCGATGGAGTATCGTGACGGATATTTGTTGATGCGGTTATGGCGACGGATGTCCATTAACTTCTCCATGAAGTAATAACTGTCGCCAGGCATCTGATAGCGGGCATTACCGTTGGGATCCGGCTTGAAGAGCATCTCCGACATCTCACCCTTGTCGACGAAGGTCACCCAGCCACGGGGAGAGAGATGATACTCATTGTCACCCAGTACGGCATTCACCAGACAGTTGGTGTCCCACATGCGCTGACCGGTATCACAGGTATAGTTGGTGTATACCGACTTGATAGGGTTCCAGTCCGTATAAGAGAGGTCAACCAGCACGTCCTGTGGCAGGTAGTTCATCTTGTCACCGATGTTACTGGGCGACATGATGAGGTCAACCTTCTCCGGGAACTTGCTGTAGAAGATTGCCGACTGCTTGGAGGCGGCACGCATGTTATAGCCACTCAAACTGTCACCAGCCTCGAAACGGCCAGACTGGATATAGACCGCCTTCACCTTTTGCTTGAAGAGCTCGAGACCGCTGAGACCAGAATACTCGTCACCGCCCGACTCAAAGAGCTGGGAGAGGGTAGTGGCAAAGCCGATGGCTACCACCACGATAGAGTTATCCTCCGCCTTGCTGAGCAGTTTGCGATAGAGCTTATAGCCGTCGGGCAGTTTCTTGGTGTCCAGGGTACGCTTGAAGAGCGGGTTGCCCTGTGCGTCCTTCAGGTCACAGATGCCATTGTAAGGGATGAAGCAGCGCGGGTTCTTCACACCGTTGCGCTCCAGTCCTACAGGGATGTCAGGGTGTCCGTAGTAGTTGTTGAAGATATCCACGATACCCGCGTTCTTCTCACCCTCACGGTCGACGATGATACCCTTCAGGTCTACCAGTCCGTCGTCGATATAATGATGCAGCATCATCAGTGCGAAGAGGTCGTCGGTAGAACTGCCGAAGTCAGAGTCCAGAATCATCTGGATAGGTTGAAACTTAGGCTTCTGTTGCTCGGCATTCTGTGCCTGAATGCCGAGGCAGGCAAGCAGGCACAGAATAATAGATAATGTGATTCTTCTCATTATGCTTGTGTATTATCGGTTGGTGTTGTTGGTGCGGCAGGCTCAGCAGGAGCTACAGGAGCAGGCTGTGGAGCTTTCTTTGCAGTAGCATTAGCAGCCAGTTCCTTCAACTTGTCTTTGCCTTTGAATGCGAATACCCATACCAGGAATCCAGCAATAGCGAGCAGGATGATAGCCAAAACGGGGCGATAGAACAGCCAAGCCAGAGCTATCACGATGAGCGACCATACCACACCGAGGATGGTGCAAACAATACCAACGCCGAAACCGAAGATGTTGGCAATGAAAGGAACCACCTTGAGCAGTGTCTCCAGGAAGCCGAAGATGGTCTTGAAGGCAGAGATAACCAACAGGATACCAACGATACGCCATAACCATGTCATAATTGTGTTTGCATCCTGAGCATCCTCAATAATCTGGTCGCCAGTCTTCTTGCCCATTTTGAGCCACTCACTGCGTTTACCATTCTTAGCCTTGAAGGGCTTGAAGGTGTCACCATCCACAACAGCCATCACCGTTACCTTGGCAGGCACAATTTTCTCAAAGGTTACACGGACATCACCCACCTGAGGAGAACCGAATACCTTACCAAAATATAATATATTACCAGCTTGGTGAACATACTGCAGGTCAACCTTGTTCTGCGCGTTGGCAATAGCATTGTTGATAGAGTCCTGAGCAGCCTTCTGAGCGTCTATGACAGCCTTGGCAGAGTCAGAAAGTGACGCATATACAGAGTCAGGAACAGCTGGTGCTGCAGGCTGTGGGGTGGCCTGTGGCTGGGTGGCCTTAGGCTGCACACCATAGAAACGCTCGTAAGCGGTCTGGGTAGCCTGGTCGAACTGCTTCAGCAACTGCTCGTTGATGGCAAGGTCCATAGCCTCTTTTGACGAGATGCTGTGAATGAGACTCTCGCTCAGCTTGTAGGCACCAAAGCTGACATTCTCAGCATATTTTTCGTCATCCTCAATGGTGGTTAGCACGAAATTTTTGTTCTGATAGGCAGGATCCTTGAACTGACTCGACTGAATGGGGCTGCTGACCCACTGCGGTGAGTAGGTGTAGGTCGTGGTAGTCTCTTCCTTACCACCCAGTTTGTCCTCGCTCTTGCTCTCAGAATGCTCTACCCATTGGTAGTACTCCACACGGCGTTTTAGAGCAATGATGCCCTTCTGACCAATACCGAACTGCTGGTCGCTCAGCGAGTCTTCTGTGGTAGCCATAGCAGTACCGCAAACCAGTTCGCCGTCCAAGTTGTTGTCAATCTTTCCAGGATTAGGCATCTCAACCCAGGCACTTCCGGCCTCATCCAGCATGTCTGCAGTTTTTACTGCATTACCTTCGTTCCACCAAAGCAGGGCGGTGGCTGCTATCAGCAGAATGAAACCTGTACCAATACTCTTAAACGAGTTTCCTACGCGGGTCCCATACCCTGTAGTTGTTGTCTCTGTGTAAGCCATAATACTTTCTCTTTTTAATAGATTAATGTTTATTGTTTAATAATTAATGTGTATCACATCGTTGGGGCACCCTCCGTAGGCTCGTTGTCCTTGACGTGGATGTTGTGTTCACTCGCATATTTCTCCATGATGCCAAGGTAACCTTCCGTGCCGAAGGCTTCCGGTTCCAGGAAGTTGTTGACACGCCATTGACCGTTCTCCATCCAGAGGTCGAGGGTTATGGCACCTTTCTCGTCTTCGTCGTTTGTCTTGAATTTCACTTGGGCACGTGCCATATTACCCGTCAGCAACTCAGCTGTGATTTTCTCGATGGTGAGCGGAGCACTGAGGTCTGTCAGCCAGCGGTAACCCTCCTCATCACCAAAGAAACGCATGTCGCCCTTGGCGTTCTTGTCATATTCCGCAATGGCATGGGCAAGGGCGATATAGTACCCTGTGCAGAAATTCTCATCCATCATTTTGAGGTTGATCCGGTCCTCACGGTACATCAAGTTCAGCATGTCATACATCTTCTTGACATCCGCTTTCACGGCATCTTCCGTCCAAAGTTCATCAGGAGCAGCCTCCACACCGTCAGCCTGTGCGGCAAGCGAGTCGGGGGTGGTCGCTTCCTTGTTCAGCGAGTCTGCATCCGTCTCGTTGGTCTTGGTTTTATTGCCACAGCCAACGACCAGTATTACCACTGCAAGAGCGAGTACACATTTTATACTCTGAGAAACTTTCAAAATCATAAGTCTATATATATTAAATCTTTAATGTTCAGGTTTGATGCTGCAAAGATACGAAAATATTATATATCTTAGTTGCTTTTTTCTAACAAATTGTTGTTAAAATCTTCCAAATTGTCAGATTTTACCCTTAAAAACTATCTAACAGTCCCTCACAGGCATCCTCTAAGAGTTCGATGACGAGTTCAAAATCCCTGTCACTGCCATAGTAGGGGTCGGGAATGGTGGGGTGGTTAGGGTGATGGCGCAGATAGTCAGCCATGAGCCGTATCTTCTGCTCGTCTTCCTTCGAGCGTGCCTTGGCACGGATGGCACGCAGGTTCTCCTGGTCCATGCCGATGATGAGGTCGAAGTGGTCGAAGTCTGCTGACGAGAACTGACGTGCTCGTGAGTTGAAGTTATAGCCATGGCGTGCCCCACAGCGTCGCATCCTGGGGTCGGGCAGGTCACCGATATGCCATGGACCGATAGCAGCAGAGTCAATCACAAACTGGTCGGCGAGTCCCCGCTCGTCGACTAAGTGTTGGAAAATCCCCTCTGCGGCAGGAGATCGGCAGATGTTCCCAAGGCAGATAAACAGTATCCTTTGTTTCATACCGTTGGCAAAGTCAAGTTTCATGGGGCAAATGTACATAAAAATTTCGTATTTCCCAAATTTCTTTATTCAAAGTGATTGGATTATGGAGAATTTTGTGTATCTTTGCGACGAGAGGAATAAACCTAAGATGATGGATAAGTTGTTTTTTGAATTGATACGTGTCTCTACGGGACAGCTGGACTGTCTGAGTCGTGGTGCGGAACCGGAGGAGTGGCAGGAGTTATACCAGCTGGCTCATCAGCATCAGTTGGCGGGTGTCTGTTACCGTGGTGCCCAGGCATTGTTTGAGTTTGGACTTCGCGTCCCTCATGAGTTGATTATCGACTGGATGGCAGAGGCGGAGCAGATAGAAGAGCAAAATGCATTGCTCACTCAGCGGTGCATAGAGGTTCAGCAACTGTTTCTCACCAAGAATTTCAAGTCGAGTGTCCTGATGGGGCAGGGGGTCGCCCGTGACTATAACGAGTCTTTGCAAATGTTGCGCCAGCCCGATGGCACCGATCTTCTGGTAACAGGTGACAAGGCGGGTGTACAGGCACTTCTTGACACCTGGGATGATGAGGAGATACAACTCCATGATAGCATAGAGACAAGTAAGAACCCCTATCGTAAATGGGTGCTGGACCGTTGGTTTGAGAAGAACGACAAGGCTTTGTTTGTCAAAGACGGGGAGATGGTGCGCCCTTCTGCCTCGATGAATCTGATTTTCCAACTGATACGTCTCCATCGGTTATTCCTCTATCAGGGTATCACCCTGCGTGATTTGATGGACTTCTTCTTTGCCCTGAAACGGGTTGCGGGACACGGAAGAGCCTCCACTATCAACTACGAGAAAGTCATTAAGAGTCTGGGACTGCTTGGTTTCTCGCGAGGTGTGATATGGGTGATGCAGGAAGTGTTCGGACTCGGTGAGGAAGAGCAAATAGTAAAACCGTTGGAATCCCAAGGCACCTTTATCTTACATGAGGTGATGGCGGGCAGACACCGTTTTTTCCGTCTTGCCATGAAACATCCTGTTGAGATGCTGTGTAGTCTGCTTCCATGAGAAAATACAAATAAAACATAATTTATTTTTGTTTTTTCCCGTTTTACATTACCTTTGCAAGAAGATATGATGAACAAGAAATTTTTTTTCGCCGTTGACCTTGGTGCAACCAGTGGAAGAACCATCCTTGGCTCTCTTGCCGATGGGAAATTGGAGCAGGAGGAGATTACCCGCTTCCCCAACAACCTGATAGAGACAGGTGGGCATTTCTACTGGGATATCTATGCATTATATTTCGAGGTTATCAAAGGGCTGCAGTTAGTGGCACGGCGTGGTGTAGAGATTACGAGTATCGGTATTGATACGTGGGGTGTTGACTTCGTGTTTGTTGCTGATGACGGTGCTATCCTCCGCAATCCGATGGCGTACCGCGACCCCCATACGTTTGTACGTATGGAGGAGTATTTCGAGAAAGTGACAGACCGCAAGACGGTCTATGGACTGACGGGCATTCAGTTTATGAACTTCAATTCCCTGTTCCAGCTATATGCCATGCGACAGGATAAGAACGTTGCCATCGGTCAGGCAAGGAAAATCCTGTTTATGCCCGATGCACTGAGCTGGATGCTGACGGGTGAGGCAGTCTGTGAGTATACCATTGCCTCGACATCGCAGATGCTTAATCCACGGACCGGTGATTTGGATGAACGGCTGTTGGAGAGTGTCGGACTGACCCGTGAGCACTTTGGCAGACTGGTGCAGCCAGGTACACGGATTGGCGTACTGACAGAGGAGGTGCAGAAGATGACGGGACTGGGACCTGTTCCTGTCATTGCCGTGGCAGGACATGATACGGCAAGTGCTGTCGCTGCTGTCCCGGCGAAGGATAAGAATTTCGCTTATCTGTCGAGTGGTACATGGAGCCTGATGGGTATAGAGACTCCCGAGGCTATCATCAATGACCAGAGCTATGACTATAACTTTACCAATGAGGGAGGAGTAGAGGGGACGACTCGTTTCCTGAAGAATATCTGTGGCATGTGGCTCTATGAGCGTTGCCGTAAGGAGTGGATAGCAAGAGGTGAGAGGTTAGAGGTAAGAGGTAAGAGCTTGGCGATTAGTGAACTGTCGCATCCGGAACTGCAGGGGGCAGCCATGCAGGTGGAGGCATTCCGTTCAATCATCGATCCCGACAATCAGTTGTTTGCCAATCCTCCGTCAATGATTGAGGCTATCCGGCAATATTGTCGTGAGACGGGGCAGCAAGTGCCGGAGACACCTGCGGAGATCTGCCGTTGTATCTTCGATTCCCTTGCCCTGCGTTATCGACAGGTGTTCCAATGGCTGAAGGAGTTTGCCTCTTTTGAGCTGGATGTGCTGCACGTGATAGGAGGTGGTTCCTTGAACAAATACCTGAACCAGTTTACTGCCGATGCCCTTGGCGTGGAGGTGCTTGCCGGACCTCAGGAGGGGACAGCCATCGGTAATATCATGATGCAGGCGAAGTCAGCCGGTGAGGTATCAGACATCTGGGAGATGCGCCGTATCATCGCCGCTTCCATAGAGATGGTGGCTTATCATCCCACTAAGGACAAGGCGGCATGGGATGCAGCCTTCAACCGTTACCTCGAAATAACGAAACATCGGAATCCAAGAATCTCGTAATATCGAAATCTCGAAATCTCGAAATCTCGAAAGAAAACTAATCAATAAAACAAAAATTATGGCTAAACCATTAGTAGAGACAAAAGCAAGGGTGGGCGTGTTCTCCGTCGCTTTGGGAGCATACCTGCCACAGTTTCCTCAGCTTGTCCCTGAGTTTGAGGCACAGTATGAGGCATTTAAGAAGACTATCCCCGATACGGTGGAAGTGATTGACGGTGGTATGGTGACCACCAAGGAGCAGTCGATGGTGGCAGGTGATAAGTTCCGTGCCGCTGATGTCGACCTGGTCATCTTGCAGATGCTGACCTATTGCACCTCTTATAATATGTTGCCGGCAGTGCGTGACCTCGATGTACCTGTAGTCATCGTGAACGTACAGAAGAAACTGGCTCCGGATTATGAGAAGACGGACATCCCCATCTGGCTGGGAGAGTTGTATGCCTGTGGCGCCATCGGTGAGATGGTTGCAGACCTGAACCGTGCAGGCAAGCGCTCGGCAGTGATCACTGGTGTCGTAGAGGGTGGTGACCCTCAGGTGCAGGCAGAGATAGAGGACTGGTGCCGTGCCGCACAGGTACGCCGTCGTTTCCGTGATACGAACATCGCACAGATAGGTCGTCCCTATCCCGGTATGATGGACCTGTATATTGACGAGACGAACCTGTATCATCGTATGTGGCTCTACACCAAACAGTTTGACTGGGAGAAGATGTGGGCGATTGCCGATGACATCACCGACGAGGCTGCCATCAGGGCAAAGGCACAGGATATCCTTGACACCTTTGATATCGAGGGTGGTGGTACTGTTGAGAAGGTATGGGACATGGCGAAATATGTTGTTGCCTTCGAGCAGTGGGTGAAAGACGAGAAACTGGGTTTCATCGCCTCCCATTACGATGGTTTTGCCAAGGGCGTTGCCGGTAAGCTTGACTCCATGCTGATACCTGCCTTCTCCATGCTCATCAAACAGCATACCGCTTGTGCCGTAGAGGGTGACATGAAGGTGGCAATGGCGATGTCTATCCTGAAGACCATCTCAGGAACAGGTACCCTTGCCGAGATGTATAGCATCGACTTCCCGAAGGATATCTGTATCATCGGACACTCTGGTTCCGGTGACTATGATATCTCACAGGCGAAGAAGCCGACGATGAAGATTGTTCCTGTGTTCCATGGTAAGAGCGGTGGTGGTTATCTGACCCAGTTCTATCCCCCTGTTGGTCCTGTCACCTACCTCGCTATCACCCAGGACAAGAATGGCGTGTTCAAGTTTGTGGTCGCTGAGGGTATCAATGAGGAAGGACCTATCTTCACCTTTGGTGATACCAATATGCGCACGAAGTTCTCACTGCCCTGTCGTGAGTTTGTGAATAAGTGGAGTGAGGCTGGTCCCACCCATCACATGGCTGCTGCCGTAGGTCATCATATTGACACCATCCTGAAGGTGGCAAAGATTTTCAATATTGAGTGTGACGTAGTCTGTAGGTAATTGACAGTTGATAATTGACAATTATGGCGAATAATGGATCATTGAAGAGCACGATAGCCGTGTCTCTTACGAATTATCTCGATGCAGGTGCCATCGTTGCAGGTGCCAGTGGACTGACGCTGTGGCAGAATTACCTGGGACTGTCGGAGGTGCATCTGGGTTGGCTTAACTTCATCAGTGCTAACTGCCTGGGTGCCGCAGTAGGTGCTATTATCGGTGGCTTCCTTGCCGACAAATACGGACGTAAGTTCATCTTCACGTATAACCTTATAGTATATATGTTAGGAGTGCTGTTGATCATGCTGAGTACTAACTTCCCTATGCTGCTGTGTGGTTTCCTGGTGACGGGAATCTCTGTCGGTGTGGGAGTGCCTGCCTCCTGGACGTATATCTCGGAGTCGTCGGAGAATAACAACCGCGGTCGTAACATCTGTATCTCACAGATGTCATGGGGCATCGGTCCGATGGTCATCCTGTTGTTGGGAATGTTTTTCGCACCGGGTGGTTATCTGTTCGGATGGGTGGAGAGTATAGCTCATGCCATTGGTGGTGCTGATATGGAGGAGACGGCTGTCAATGCCTTCAGTTCCCGCTTGGTGTTCCTGTCGCTCTTCATCGTGGCGTTCATTGCATGGAACCTGCAGCGGCAGTTACAGGAGAGTGCGGAGTTTACGAAAGGGCAGGAGAGTGGTGAGAAGAAACCGGGTCTGTTGGATAATATCAAGGTGTTGTTCTCTAACAATATCGCAGTGAAGACAGTCTGTTTCCTTGCTACCATCTATCTGACATGGAACCTCGTTGCCTCGGTGATGGGATTCTTCCAGCCACATATCTATGAGACGGCAGGTGGTGTCACTAACGAGCAGGCTAACTGGATGAACTTCATACAGTGGGCGATTATCGTAGGTGTGACTTTTATCACCTCGAAACTCATCGACCATACCTCCCACAAAGGTATCTATGTCTTTGGTCTCGTGGCAGCGCTGAGTGCTTGGCTGGTCATCGTCACCATTGGTGTGAACGGTCCCGTAGGTCTGTGGGCATTTGCCATCCTATGGGGTGTGCAAGGTGGTGCGTCCCCTCAGATATTCTATGCGCTGTGGGGTTCCGAGCTGTTCCCTGCCAAGTTCCGTGCCGGTGCCCAGGGACTGATGTTCTTCATTGTCCGTGGACTATCCGCCCTGTGGGGACTCGTCTTCACGTATATCTATGGAGAGAACGGCGAGGGTTTCACCATTGCCGCCTATTGCATGATAGCGCTGTTGCTCATCTCGTTGATTGTAGGAGTCATTGGTGCTCCCCACACCAGAGGTCGTGCCCTTGATGATATCACGAAGGAGCGCTATGGAGAGGAATATTAATTAACTCAAAATCTCGAATCTCGAAATACCGAATCTCGAAAAAAATAGTTCAAAAAAATGAAAAGTATATTAGAAAACCGCCCTGCACTGAAAGCGGTGATTGATCAGATTGCCGAGGTAACAGGCTACCTCTGGCAGAAAGGATGGGCAGAGCGTAACGGTGGTAATATCACCGTCAACGTCACTGAGTTTATGGACGAGGAGTGTAAGGCAATGCCTGCCATCTCGGAAGTGAAGCAGATTGGTTTGACACTGCCCCAGTTGAAAGGTAAGTATTTCTATTGCAAGGGAACAGGTAAGCGGATGCGTGACCTTGCCCGTGAACCGATGCAGAACGGTAGCATCATCCGTATCTGTGATGATTGCGCCAGCTATGTGGTGATAGCTGATGTGAATGTCGTTCCCACCTCAGAGCTTCCTACCCATCTTGCCTTGCAGAACTACCTGCTGGAGACAGGGTCGTGCTATAAGGCAACACTCCATACACACCCTATTGAACTGGTGGCAATGAGCCATATCCAGCGGTTCCTCAAGGGTGATGAGATGACCCGTGTGCTGTGGTCGATGATTCCGGAGACGCTTGCCTTCGCACCACTGGGTATCGGTATCGTACCTTATGCACTGCCTTCGTCAGTAGCACTTGCTGAGGCTACTTTGGAACAGATCAAGACACATGACGTGGTGATGTGGGAGAAACATGGTACTGTCGCTGTGGGACAGGACATCATGGATGCCTTCGACCAGACGGACGTGCTCTGTAAGGCTGCCAACATCTATATGTGTGCCCGCTCCATGGGCTCAGAGCCTGACGGCATGACGGAGGCGCAGATGAAGGAAGTGCAGGATGTCTTCAAACTTCCGAAGAAACGTCCCTGTTAAAAATATGCACATTCTTTAATTAAATAAGCGGAGCCCTTGTCAAACGGCTCCGCTTTTTATTATTAATTAAGGTGTAGACTTATATTAACACCCCATTTCCAAACATCCTTTACTTCTGTATCGGAATTAGGAGTAGAAACTGCGGTTAAAGTGATATTGGCTGTGGTACCAGTAAAGAGGTGGATATGTACCATGTAATTTTTATTTTTAATATCACAACATCACCAAATTGCGGCAAACGCTGATGGCAAGGGCGATTGAGATGGTGATATTAGTGGTGATGTTGGTGATGTTTTTTGTCATTAGAGCTTTTTTCTGATATATTTTACTGCATCTTCTCTGATTTTTCGATGTCTTGAGTAGATTATTCCCATGGTGGGAATCCTACATTCCCAACGTGGGAATATTATGTTCCCAACGTGGGAATATTATGTTCCCAACGTGGGAATAACTTTTCCTATAACTTATTTTATCTGTGTGAGCGTACAATTTACACCAAAAAGTTTGGAGGTTTCAAGGAAAAACATTATATTTGCACCGTGAAAAAGTGCACTTATAGTGCTAAAGATGTCCACCTCCGCGGGCGAGGTGGACAATAATAACGGAAACACAAATGAACTTTATATAACAACAAAACAAAACTAAAACGCTTATGAAAAAGATTTTTACCCTAATTAGCATGGCTCTTGTAGCTATGAGTGTGAATGCGCAAAATTCTGAGACTTATCAGCCTTATGAGAATGGAGCATTGAAAGCTGAGTATACATCTGCTACACCTGATGCGAATGGGAATCTTGTAGTAGACATCCAAGCATCAACTAACATGAAGTTGACCGTTATTTCAAGTAAAGATCCAGATGATTCAGCTAAACCGAATTTGGATAATACCAATTGGGACTCTTGGAAAGACGCAAAGTTTTCGTATGACGCAGGTCCTAATGATCTTCAAAGTGGTGCTGTTTTCCCCACTTTGAGAGGAAGTGGTATTCCCGCAATTTCTTTTGTGGGAAAACAATCATTTAAAGATGGTTTACCACAGGGAAAATATCATCCTAATTATAACGATGGTATAGATGGTGGTCCAAATGGTTGGAATTACTATAATCCTGAATCTCCTGCAGTTCCTTTTAGTGGACTTTATTATAAATTCACTCCATCAGCTAGTGGTAAACTGAAAGTTGGTTTGTGGGTCAATAAAGGAACTCGCTATACTTATGTGATTTCTGAAGCTTCAGACAATTCTGTAGCTAACGTTCCTTATACAGTAGAGGGCTATATTAACGGACAGAATATTGAAGAAGGTGGTTCTAACAAGAAAAAGTTTTTATCTAAAGAAGAAATTGCAGCTTTAAGTCCCACTCCATATCTGATTGGCGCTGGAAATCAGGCTTCATGGGTTTATGTTATTTTTGATGTAGAGAAAGGTAAGAGCTACTATTGTTTCAATCACAGTTCCCAGGCTGGTTTCTGGGGATATGAGTTCACTGTTACCACAGGCATCAACAGCGTGAAGGCTGCTGAGGCTGACGCTAACGCTCCTATCTTCAACCTCGCTGGTCAGAAGGCTGACAAGAGCCAGAAGGGTATTCTGATTCAGAACGGAAAAAAGTTCGTGAACAAATAAGTCTACACCTTATTAATAATATAAAGCGGAATTGCTCAACAGCGGTTCCGCTTTTTTGTTGTCTGAATATTTGGAAATATAACAGAAATGTTTTATCTTTGCAGCAGAGTAAATATAATGATGATATGAAGCGAACCAATGTCGTAGAAGATATTAAACAGGCATTAAAAACGATTCCAATGGATTTGGAAGCGAGAATATATGGAAGTGAGGCTCGTGGAGATGCTCGTCCTGATTCCGACATTGATTTGTTGATATTGGTTGATAAACCTGTTGTTTCAGGAAAAGATGAGGATGCTATATATGCTCCACTCTATCAGATAGAATTAAACACAGGCATACTTATTAATCCGTTAGTAATGCCAAAATCAAAATGGGGAGAGCGAGTTACTCCTTTTTATGTAAATGTAGAGAATGAGGGAATCAGGCTATGACTTTAACTGACGAACAGCGTGTTGATATTGTAAAGTATCGTATAGAAAATGCGGAGAGCACGTTAAAAGAAGTGCTTAGCCATAAAGAAAATGGCTTTTATAACACGGCGGTGAATCGTATGTATTATGCCTGTTATTATGCTGCTAGTGCTTTATTGATATCTGCAAAGATTATAGTTAAGTCACATGAGGGAGTACGACAGCAACTTGGTATGCATTTTGTTCAATCAGGAGTTATTCCACCTGAACTTGGTAGGTTTTATAGCCGTCTGTTTTCCAAACGTTCTACTGGTGATTATGATGACTTTGTTAATCATACGCTTCAGACTGTTGAGGAATTATATCCTCAGGCAGTCCTATTTGTAGATGTTATAAAGGCATATATAGATAAATGGTTAAAAGATTCGTGAACAAATAAGTCTACACCTTATTAATAATATAAAGCGGAATTGCTCAACAGCGGTTCCGCTTTTTTGTTGTCTGAATATTTGGAGATATAACAGAAAAGTTGTATTTTTGCAGCAGAGTAAGAAAAGAACTATAAGGTTATGGCAACGGATAAAGTGGCTTACTGGCTGGATATCGCCGACTATGATTTGGACACTGCTGAAGCAATGTATCAGACAGGTCGATGGCTTTATGTTGCTTTTATGTGTCATCAAGTCATAGAGAAAACTTTAAAAGCGTATTGGTGTGCGACACAAAGTGATGATGCTCCCTATACTCACAACCACATGCGTTTGGCTGAAGGCTGTGGACTTTATGGGCAAATGAACGATGCCCAACGTGACTTCTTGGATACAATTACTAATTACAATATTGAGGCACGCTATCCAGATGATAAGGATGCGCTGGCAAATACTCTTACAAAGCATTTCTGCCGACAAATGATTGATGAAACCAAATTATTGCAACAATGGATAAGAGAAAAGCTTTGACTCGTGATGAGGCTCTTGCGCTTGTTCGTAAATACAAACAGGTAATAAGATCTCGTTTTGATTTTGAGCCGAAAGTAATGATGTTTGGTTCTTATTCCAAAGGTTATGCTAATCCAGATAGTGATATTGACGTTGCTGTCATTGTACCTACCTATGGTAATCGCAAATTTGAAATGTCAAAAGGTTTATGGCGTGATGTACGCGATGTCAGTTTTTTAATAGAGCCTGTTCTTATTGCAGAGGATAGATGGTCTCCTCTTTATGAGGATGTCATGCGTACAGGGGTAACCGTATGAGTAACCTTATACCAATTGTAAGATGAAAAAGCAAGTTGTGACTTTGATGCTGTGTGTGATGGCAATGAGCGCTTTCGCACAGAAGACAATAACAGTTGCCAAAGACGGCAGTGGGGACTATTCCACGATACAGGCGGCAGTTGATGCTGTCATGGAAGGTGAGGAGGCTGTCATTCAAATCAAGGCAGGAACCTATGAGGGAATGGTGAAGATAGGAACCCGTCAGAGAGCCTCGACGAAAAAGATATCCCTGATAGGCGAGGGGATGGACAGGACCGTCATCACAGCTGCCAATGGCAAGAAGACCATCGGCGGCGGTAAGGATGTACGTGACTATGCGACATTGGCTGTCTTTGCCCCGGATTTCTACGCACAGGACCTGTGTGTCCAGAATACGGGTGGTAAGGCTGCTGGTCAGGCACTCGCCCTGCATGTGGATGGAGACCGTTCCACATTCTACCATTGTAAGATAGCAGGTTATCAGGATACCCATCGTACGAAGAAAGGGACTCGCAGTTATTATAAAGAGTGTGTCATAGAGGGTGCTGTCGACTATATTTATGCAGGTGGTACCTGTTGGTTTGAACGTTGTACGCTGAATAGTGTCGCACCAGGCTATATCACAGCACCAGAGGATATCAACATTTACACGTCGGCAGCGGACGGTACTAAGATATGGCTGGGTTTCCTGTTCAACAACTGTATAGTGACGAAGGCAGATGGTGTCAGTGACAGGAGTGTGTCCCTCGGACGCTGCTGGGGAGCAGAGAAATGTGGCAGTCTGTTTATGAACTGCCAGTTGAACAATGTCATCAAGGATGCCGGATGGGAGACTATGGGTGGCAATGACGGCACGAAGTCGTATTATGCGGAATATAAGAGTAAGAACGGAGAAACGCTTGCTGACTCATCGAAACGTATCAGCTGGAGTCATCAGCTGAAGGATGCCGATTATGAGAAGGTGAATAGATGGGAGAAAATAGACGCTGCCTATCGCACCCTCTACCCGTCAGCAAAGGAGTTCGACCCGGAGGCAGTGATCACCGCTCATCAGAAAACACTTGCTTTCCCTACTGCTCAGGGCTTTGGAAAGTATGTGTCAGGAGGTCGTGGTGGCAAGGTTGTGGAGGTGACGACACTGAGTGACAGTGGGGAGGGCTCCCTGCGCTGGGCACTGACAGAGGCAGGTAAGGAGAATGCGACTATCGTGTTCCGTGTCAGTGGTATCATCCATATCGGTCCTAATCCGCAGCGTCCCTCAGAGCGAGCTATCCGTGCCAAACTGAAGAATGTGACGATTGCAGGACAGACGGCACCAGGAGAGGGTATCCTCCTGTGTGGCGGAAAACTGAACCTCGGTGGCTCTGATAATGTCATTATCCGTAACCTCCGCTCCCGTCTGGGTACACTGGACCTGCCGCGTAACGAGGGGGAAACAGATGCCGCCTATAAGAAGAGGTGTTTCATCGAAGGAGGTGCTATTGGTATAGAGAATGCCTCTAACATCATCATCGACCACTGTTGTTTTGGATGGAGCGGTGAGGAGAATGTGACCATGTACGACAACCACTTCACGACGGTACAGTGGTGTATCGTTCACGAGGGACTTCATAATGCCGGTCATAAGAAGGGAGTCCGTGGCTATGGATGCCAGTGGGGCGGTTCACCTGCCACGTTCCATCATAACCTGCTCGTGAGCAATGACAGTCGTAGCGCCCGCCTTAACGGTGCCACCAATCCCAGTGTCGATAAGAACGTCTTCATGGAGTATATTAATAATGTGAACTTCAACTGGGGACGTAAGAATTCCTGTTATGGGGGTGAGAACGAGGCAGGAGAGGGGAGCTCGCATGAGTGTAACTTCATAGGCAACTACTATAAGCCCGGTCCTGCCCATCCTACGGACAACTATTTCATTGAACTGTCGGCTGCACGTAAGGGAAAGACGCTGACAGGTCCTTCTCTGTGGTATATCTCGGGGAATGTGATGGAGGGACAGCCAACAGCGAATAACTGGCAACTCATCGGTAACAAGACAGGATTCAGTGTGGAGCAGATGAGAAAGGACGCACCGCTTACCAAACCGGAATATGCGCAATACCTGACAACTGCGGAGTCGGCACAGGAAGCTTATCAGCAGGTGCTTGCCAAGGTAGGAACGATCAGGCGGGATGCCGTGGAACAGCGCCTTATCAATGATGTCAAGACAGGAAAGCCAAAGTATCAAGGTCCTTCTGCTCATAAGCAAGGTATTATCGACAGCCCCAGGGATGCGGAGGGCTGGCTGGAATATGCCGCAGCCACTCCCGTTACGGATAACGACCATGACGGTATGGCGGATGACTGGGAACGTGCCAATGGGTTTGATCCCACCAATCCGGAGGACCGTAATGTCGTTGCCTCTGTGGAAGGATATACCGCTCTGGAGATCTATCTGAATAGTCTGATGGGTGAGAAGATAGAGGTGAGAGGTAAGAGGTAAGAGGTGAGAGGTTAGAGGTAAGAGGTGAGATGCCCCCATGGGTAACTGCCTGGTTTCATAATGACGAAAGTCCCGTTCGGGGCTTTCGTTTTGATAACCCCCGGTGCTATCTGGCAGACCACTTCCAACTCATTCCAACCCAGATGCTGCAGGGTGGCGAAGGCACTGGCGCCTCCTTCAATAATCAGTTGTTGAGGTGCTCGCTTTGCCACTAAGTGCTGGATGAGTTCTGCTGTCATCTCTCGCAAGTGGATGGCAACTTCCTTTCCCGTGCGGTGACGATGGGGGATGGTAATCATCAGCGAACCCTGTTGCTCGTACAGTTTCTCTGCTTCTTTTAGCCATGGCGTAATATCCTCGCTGCCGTCATAGATGGCTATAGGCATGGGTGTCACAGGGAAGCCAAGGTCTAATGGCTTGCTCTGAGTACTGCCGCAGAGGAAGAGGGTGGATTTGGAGGTGAGAGGTGAGAGGTGAGAGGTAAGAGGTGAGAGGTGAGAGGTGAGAGGATAGTTCTTAGACTCTGACATATCTCTTACCTCTAACCTCTTACCTCTCACACCTAAGTAGGTCTCAAATAAATCTGCGGCACCTGCAAAGAGGGTGTGCCCGTCGTCATTGGCAGCCACGATATGCTGGATATCCGTTACCGTCTCTGCATCGGGCATCAGGATATGATGCTCCTCAGCATCGGGGAAACGCTCTCTCAGAACCGAGGTCTTCGCCGGGAACTCCGGGTCATAGCTGAATGCTGTCTCGTGGATAGGCACTTCTCTTACCTCTGACTTCTCACCTCTCACCTCTTTAATATAATAATAACCGTTACGGATAACTCTTCCTTTAGAGGGATTGGCAGGGAGGTAGATGGCACGCTGGTAACCTGTAGCCTGCATCAAAGCTGATAGTTCTGCCACTACATGACCACGCAGGGCGGAGTCGGTCTTCTTGAAGAGGTGAGAGGTGAGAGGTGAGAGGTGAGAGGTAATGCGAAGGGTCTCGTTGACTGCTTCTTCCTCTGTCATGGAACGGGTGTCTGTGGCTATCACCAGCACGTCAGTTCTCTCTGCTGCGCCCCTGTCGCAGCAGAGAGAACCCGCAATGCTGAGATGGACAGACAGCCCATGTTGATGGGCAATGCCCGCCATCTCCGCAGCACCAGTGATATCGTCAGCAATGACAATCATTTCTCATTTCTCACCTCTTACCTCTTACCTCTTACCTCTTACCTCTCACCTCTCCTATATATCGCCATGCGGGTAGCATAGTCGATAGAAAGGGTCATGGCACTGTCGTTGGCAATACCCTTTCCTGCCACATCGAATGCAGTACCGTGGTCTACACTGACACGGATGATAGGTAGTCCGAGGGTGATATTCACACCAGAGGCACTCTCCATCTTACCAGTCTCCTTATTCCAGTTGAAGGCACATACCTTCAAGGGGATATGTCCCTGGTCATGGTACATGGCGACACATCCGTCATACTTTCCACATTTCGCCTTGGCGAAGATAGAGTCAGGCGGTACAGGACCTTCCACGTCAAAGCCGCGCGCTTTGAGTTCCTCGATGGCAGGGATAATCTCCTGTGCCTCCTCATAGCCGAACATTCCGTTCTCACTGGAGTGAGGGTTCAGACCAGCCACACCGATATGGGGCTTCTCGATACCAAACTGCCGGCAGGCATCGTCAATCAGTTCGACGCACTCGATGACACGAGCCTTCTTCACCAGGTCACATGCCTTCCGTAAAGGGACATGGGTAGAGACATGGATGACACGGATATTCTCGTCCGCCAGCATCATCGCATACTTCTTCGTTCCCGTGAAGGTAGCATAGATCTCTGTATGACCGTCATAATGGTGTCCTGCAAGGTTCAGTGCCTCTTTGTTGAGGGGGGCGGTCACCGTACCGTCTACCTCCTCAGCCATGGCGAGGTCGATTGCCTTCTTGATATACTGGAAAGCGGCATTGCCACACTGTGGCTGTACCTTGCCGAACTCGAAGGTGGCGAGGTCGATACATTGCAAATCATAGACATCGATGGTGCCATACTCAAACTTAGCGTCCTTCACGCTCTGTACGGCATTCACCTTTAAATCGAAGCCCAAGAGTTGGACAGCCTGTCGCATGATGGCGGCATCCCCCGTGACAATGGGTTTACACTTCTCGTAAGTCTCTTTTCTGTTCAGGGCGCGTACGGTAATCTCCGGACCGATACCGGCGGGGTCGCCCATGGTAATTGCTAATATGGGTTTCATAGTTGTTTTCTTTTTCTTCGAAATATCGAGATGTCGAAATACCGAAATTAATAAAGCGAATTATAAATATCCCGGGCATCCTGCTCAGTGACTTCCCTTGGGTTGTTCTTCAGCAGGCGCTGTACCTCCATGGCAGCTTTCGCCATGCCGTCGACGGCACTCTGTGGAATACCCAGGTCAGTGAGTTTCTTGGGAATACCTACTGCGTCGGCTAACTGGTAGATGAAGTCCACGCCACGCTGAGCAAGACAGGAATCACTGGTATCCCTAGTAGTACTAGTATCCCTAGGAGAACTAGATAATAAAGCCTCAGCCACCTCGGCATAACGCTTGGGGCACGCCTCGGCATTGAACTTCATGACGGAGGGCAGCAAGATGGCATTGGATAGTCCGTGGGGGATATGGAACTCACCACCGAGAGGGTAGGAGAGTGCATGGACTGCCGCTGTGTTGACTGGCCCCAGGCATAATCCGCCATAGAGGGAACCGAGGGCAAGAGCCTCACGAGCCTCCTGGTCCTTGCCGTCCTTGACAGCCCTCAGCAGGTTGGCGGCAATCAGGCGGATACCCTGCAGTGCATAGATGTCGACGGCAGGATGTGCGAACTTATTGGTATATGCCTCTATACAGTGGGTCAGTGCGTCCATTCCCGTATCTGCCGTCACCTTGGCAGGTACTGTCCATGTCAGCTTGGGATCCACATAGGCAGCGTCAGCGATGAGATAAGGTGACACAATACCTTTCTTCAGATGGTCACGCTCATCCAACAGAATGGCATTGGGTGATACCTCAGAGCCTGTTCCTGCCGTAGTCGGTAGACAGGCGAACCACAGTCCTTTCGCCTTGATGAACCCAGTACCGAAACAGTCTTCTACCTGTTGGTCGCTGTTGATGAATGCGGCAACCAGTTTCGTCACGTCGAGGACAGAGCCTCCACCGATACCAACGACACTGTCAGCACGGAAAGCACGCGCCTTCTCCAAGATTGCCTTGAAGTCATTGACGGTAGGCTCGGCAAGGATGTTCTGGAAGATCTCAATCTGGACACCACCGTTGCGCAACTCCTCTAATGGCTCCTCTATCAATGGGAGGATAGGAGGAGCTGTCAGTACAAACAGTTTTTGGAATCCTAATGTCTTATAGTCATTTACTAATGTCTCGATGCAGCCCGTACCGAACACAATCTTCTGGGGCTGTAATAAAGTGATTGCTTTCATAATAATATAATAATGTATAACTTACTTCTTACTTCTCACCTCTCACCTCTTACCTCTCACCTCATCCAGATATCCCCAGATAGTGAGTTCCTTGTCGGCAAGTGGTGTCTTGAAAAGGAAACTGGCAAGATATCCTACCACGAGGACGATGAGGTGCGAGTATACACCTAACATATACTTATGGTGGGTGAAGTTCCAGTCACCTAAGTCGAGTAACGTCTCCTTGACACCCGTCCCATGGATATCGACCTTCGTGGAGGTCAGCACTGCGTATGCTGTGAAGAGGACGGCAGCGGCAATACCGATATAAAGTCCTTGCTTATTGGCACGACGACTGAACAGTCCGAGGATGAAGATGCCCACAATACCTGCCGAGAAGATGGCATAGAGGGAGAAGAGGGCACCTAAGACACCCTCACCGCCCCATGAGATATAAAGGGCAGCGACGCCAATGGCACCGATACCGGCAAGAACGACCATCCATTTTCCAAAAGTCAGCTGTTCCTTGTCGGTGGCATTCTTGCGGAAACGTGTGTAGTAGTCCTGTACGGCAATGGCAGACAGGCAGTTCAGGTCTGAGTCAAGAGAGGAGATAGCCGCTGCGGCAAGTGCTGCGATGATGAGTCCACGGATACCGACGGGCAGTTCATGGGCGATGAAGTAAGGGAATACCTCATCCGCCTTGATACCCTCAGGTAATAGCGGTGCTCCCTGAGCATGGTAGTAAGCGAAGAGAGCCGTACCGATGAACATGAACAGCGCCCAGATGGGAACAGACATCATCACTCCGATGTACGCAGCTTTCTTCGCCTCCTTGTCGTTCTTCGCAGCCAGGTAGCGCTGTACGATAGTCTGGTCGGTTCCGTATTTCTGCAAGGCATAGAAGATACCGTTGAGTACCATCACGATGAATGTCAGCTGTGTCAGATCCCAGTCGTAAGGACCGAATGATATCTTGTTATATTCCGATGCGATACGGAACGTCTCTACGGGACCACCCTCGATACCGAACAGGAGAATCAGGATGCAGATGATACCGCCACCTATCAGTAGGAATCCCTGTGCCACATCCATCCATACGATAGCCTCCATACCTCCGAACAAAGTCAGGATGATAATGGTGATACCCAGGATAAGTACGATAGCATAGATGTTGAAATTCAGGAAGGTCGCCAGTGCCATCGACACGAGGAAAAACACCGTTCCTGCTTTCGAGAAATGTCCTAAGGTAAAGGCAAAAGAGCTGTAGAGACGGGCGAAGAGTCCGAAGCGCCTTTCAAAATACTCATAGGTAGAGAGGCGGATCACTTTGCGGAACAACGGTACGATGACACCTACCAGTGCCAGCAGGACGATGGGTACCATCAGCCCCTGCACCAGCAGTATCCAGTTGCCGGCATAGGCGGCACCGGGGTAGGCGAGAAAAGTCACGCTGCTGATCAGTGTGGCGAAGATAGAGATGCCTACCGCCCAGGCGGGTATCTTTCCGCCTCCGGCAAAATACTGTGACGTGTCCTTCTGTTTATGGGCAAACCATACTCCTGTGCCGATAGCGGCGAGGATGGACAGCAGGACGATGAGGTAATCTATTAGATGCATTTTGTTTTTTCTTTATTCCGATATTACGAGATGGATGCAGCCTTGGCGACAATCGCTTTTTCCTCTTCAGCGGAGAGGCGAGTCAGTGGCATGAGCATCCACGGTTCACAGAGTCCCTTGGTCTGCATCATCACCTTCAAGGCGGTGAGCGACTGTCCCAAGGTGCGGTCTTTCTGATAGATCTTAGCTATCTCGTTCGTCTCGTCCTGTAAGCGGTTGGCGGTAGCCATGTCACCCTTGACGGCAGCCTCGTAGAGTTGCTGGAACATCTCCGGGACGAAGTTGCCGGTAGAAGGTACGATGCCGTCACCACCCAGTTCAAGGGAGTGTGCCGACTGTGCTGCCCATCCGCAGAAATAACAGAAGTCCTCACGTCCTTTGGCAATCTCAATACACTGTGCCATACGCTCCAGGTCACGCTCCGAGTCTTTCAGTCCCACGATGTTGGGATGGTCGGCAAGACGGCGGATGACCTCCACGGGAATACTCATGTGGGTCGTGGCGAGGATGTTATAGAGCATCAACGGTCCCTTGATACTGCTGGCAAGGGTGCGGTAGTAGTTCTCCATCTGCTCTTCCGTCAGGGCATAGTAGGTGGGCAAGGTGGCAACGATGACATCAGCCCCAGCATGGGTGTATGCCTCAGCCTGTGCCAGTTGCTCCGCGAAACAGTTGCCTGTCAGTCCGGCATAGATGGTGATACGTCCATGTGCAGCTTTCACAGCCGTCTCCACAAACAACTGTCCGTCCTTCTGGCTGACGCTGTTTCCCTCACCAGTCGTTCCCATCAGCAGTGGGGAAACACCTGCCTGGGCAAAAAACGCAATGATACGCTCCACAGCCTGTGTGTCGAGCGTACCATTTTCTTTGACGGGTGTCACCATCGGGACCACCACGCCGTGATATTTTTTTAGTTTATAGTTCATAGTTCACAGTTCTACTTCTCACCTCTTACCTCTCACCTCTATTACTCATGTACATAAAGGTTCCAACCCAGATAAGTCTCTATCGCCTCATTAAGGATGTCCACCACATCGGTGCGGCACATCGCCACATGATGCTCGAAGCCGTTCTTACAGATATACTTCATCAGCTTTTGCAGGTTATCAACCTTAGTGACAGCGATACATCCGTCCATTCCGTATGGATCATCGGTAATCTCACCCTTGCCGAGGTATGCCTTGATACAGCCCTTCGGGTCATCGGTGGAGATGCGGAAGAAGGTGAACGGACCGCCCGTCACCTTGGCATAGACGGCACCAAAGGTCTTCACCTTACCCAACGTGCGTCCCAGTACACCGAGAGGTCCTAACTTCAGGTCGTTCTGTACGAAAGACTTCGGATAGTTACCGCAGTGAGTACATACACACTTGTTACGGTCCTCTGCGAAGTTGTTGTTCCAGTCGAGCAGGGCAGAAGCCTTACCGGAGGCAAGGGTCAGCGCATACATCGACACAGCACCGGCGATATCCGTCTCACAGGCAGCAGGGATAAGCTTGTCACCCAGCATGGACATGGTCACACAAGGGGCGCAGCCATAGTTCTGCTCCAGAGAGTCCCAGCACTGGATGGCGACAGCCTGTACGTCGTTCGCCTCAATCCAATTCTCTACGGCAACACTGAACTTCGCCTGTATGCCCAGTTTCTCCTTGTAGTTGTCAGGAACCTGTGCATAGTTACAGGTACGCTCACACATCGCTTTGAACTTCGGGTCATCGTCGCTGATTTTCTGAGCAGCGAAGAGAATCTCACTCAGGTCAGCAGGTACGACGGTGATACCGTAACGCTGCAGCAGTTTCTCACTGGCACGGCAGGTGTTGAAGCCCAATGGGCGTGTACCGATCTGTCCGATACGGCAGTGGCGCAGTCCGTTGACCACCCGGCAGATAGCGGCAAACTTGTCGATATCCTTGGCAAGGAGGTCACTATATATAGAATAGGTGTGCAGGGTGGTATCCGTGAAAGGAATACCATACTGGTAGAGGTTGTTGCAGACGGAGATCTTTCCGCAGAACGCATCACGCCGGCTGTCAAGGTCAACCTTGTCGTTCTCGTCATCACATGCCTGTACCAGAACTGGTACGTTCAGGTCAGCGTCACTGATGGCATTGATGATGCCAATCTCGAAACCGAAGTTAGGAAGCGATACGATGATACCGTCAATCTCGTCACGGTGCTCACGGAACTGTTTGGAAACCTTCAGTCCGTCCTCACGGGTCTCGATACTGCTGCTGCCTGTAGGAGTGGCATCCTCTGGCAGGATGACATATTCATAGCCACCTTCTTCTAATGTTTTTAACAACTGCTTGCGCACATCCTTGGCAAGTTCTGAATTGAAATAGGCGCGTGTTCCGATAATCACGCCAAAGCAAGTCTTTCCGTTTCTCATTGTCTTATTTAATTTGTTTAGTAGTTTTCTTTCGCAAAGATACGAATAATCAGAATAAAAGCCAAAAAAAAATGTAGTTTTCTTTTGTATTTTACTTACTTCTTCGTACCTTTGTCACCTAAGAGCACTAAAACAAAGAAAAAAGTAAGACATGAGAAAGATTATTGTTACAGTGGCACCCGTCTGCCATGTGGGTAAGGTGATTCCTGCCGATGTGAAGAATCCATTGACACCAGAGGAGATCGCTGAGGATACCATTAACTGTTACAAGGCGGGAGCCTGTGAGGTACATCTTCACACCCGTGACCTGCAGGGAAACCCGACTTTTGAGTTGGATGTGTTCCGTCAGACCATCGGACTGATTCGTCAGGAGACAGACATGATTATACAGGGTTCTACGGGAGGACTCTCCTCCCTGACACTTGCTGAGCGCTGTGTGTCCCTTAATGTACCAGAGGTAGAGGTCGCTTCCCTGAATATGGGCAGTGTCAATTTCGGGGAGACGGTGTATATCAACACGATGCCAGACCTCCGCTACTGGGCGAAGCGACTGGATGAGACGAATACCGTTCCGGAGATGGAGCTCTTCGACCTGAGTCATGTGGAGTGTGCCACCCGACTGGCGGACGAGGGAGTGATACACCGTCCGTTGCATTATAACTTCTGTGTGGGACCGGGTAACTCCTCCAACCTCTCAGCGACGGGACGTAATCTCGCCATGCTCTGTTCCCTGATGGAACCGGGCAGTAGCTGGGGTATCACCCATGACTCGATGCGTGACTTCTCGATGCTCGCCTGTGCCATCGGCATGGGAGCCTCTGCCGTGCGTGTCGGTTTTGAGGACAGCTTCTATTATGCAGAGGGAAAGCGTGCCCATACTAATGCCGAACTGGTGGAGCGCCTGGTGGCATTGATTCGTATGATGGGTTGTGAGCCTGCCACTCCTGCCGAGGCAAGAGCCATGCAACATATTAAATAATTATCCATCGGAATCTCGAATAGAATCATGAAACAATACATCATTGCAATAGACCAGAGCACGTCGTCTACCAAGGCACTGCTCTTTGACGAGCAGTGCCACATGATAGGACGTACCAATGTTGACCACCACCAATACTACCCCCAGACAGGATGGGTGGAACATGACGCGGAGGAGATATACCAAAACATGGTGGAGGCTATCAGAAAGTTGATGGAGTCCTCTCACCTCTCACCTCTCACCTCTCACTTCTCATTGGCAATCACAAACCAGCGTGAGACGGCAGTGGTATGGAACAAACAGACAGGTACGCCCATTGCCCATGCAGTGGTATGGCAGGACACCCGTGGTGCCGAACTGTGCCGTGAGTTACGTGAGTTGGGATATACCCGGCAGGTGATGGCGAAGAGCGGTCTGCTCATCGATCCCAATTTCTCCGCCTCAGGAGTGAAATGGCTGTTGGATAACGTAGAGGGAGCCCGTGATGCTGCCAACCGTGGGGAGTTGTTGATGGGAACCATTGAGACATGGCTCATCTGGAAACTCACGGGGGGTAAGACCTTTGCCACCGACCATACCAATGCGTCCCGCACGATGCTTTTTAATATCCATACGATGGACTGGGACGACGACCTGTTGCGTCTCTTTGACATCCCCCGCAGCATGATGGCGGATATCCTGCCCTGTGATGCCGTTTATGGAGAGACGACGGTGGAGGGTATCTTCCCACAGCCCATCCCCATCGCAGGTGTGCTGGGTGACAGTCATGGTGCCCTGGTAGGACAGATGTGTTTCTCCAAGGGCTCCGGTAAGGTGACTTACGGTACCGGTTCCAGTGTGATGGTAAATATCGGTGAGGAACCGCAGGCAGCCCCCGAGGGGCTGGTGACCAGTGTGGGCTTCTCCGCCTTTGGCAAGGTCTATTATGGTTTCGAGGGTAATATCTATAGTACCGGTGCCACCCTGAAATGGATTGCTGACCAGTTGCAACTGGTCGGGCATCCGTCTGAGATGGAAGCACTTGCCACCAGTGTCGAGGACAACGGTGGGGTATATATCGTTCCTGCTTTCTCAGGACTGGGTGCTCCATGGTGGCAGAGTGACGTGAAGGGAGCGGTCTTCGGACTCACCTTCGCCACGACGAAGGCACATTTCCTTCGTGCGGCACTGGAGAGCATCGCCTACCAGATCAAGGACCTGATAGATGTGATGGCACGTGCCACGGGAGGAAAGCTCAATGAGATATGTGCCGATGGAGGACCGACAAAAAACAAGTTCCTCATGCAGTTCCAGGCTGATATGCTGGACACCCCCGTCGTCTGTACGGAGGTCGACGATGCCTCCGCCTTCGGTGCCGTCATCATGAACGGTTTTGCCCGTGGGCTGTGGAAGTCCTTCGATGAGGTGACCGGACTGCGCAAAGTAACCGATGTCTACCAACCTCACCCCTCACCTCTTACCTCTCACCTCTATGAGGGCTGGCGTCATGCAGTAAACCAACTAATCTCTAAAGAATAAGAATATGAAACACGTAGTATGTGTACACACCGCCATGGCTCTGGTGGAGCCGTTGACAAAGATTTTCCAGGAGTATCTTCCTGAAGTGACAGTAAATCATATTGCCGACTCCTCCCTGATTAAGGAGGTGATTGCCAATAATCAGGTGACGAACGCCGTCCGCCGCAGACTGTTGTCCTATTATAACGGGGCGGCTGACGCTGGTGCCGATGTGGTGTTCAATACCTGTTCCAGTGTGGGTGATATTGCCGACTATGGTAATCTGTATGCCAGCATCCCCGTGTTCCGCATCGATCAGCCGATGGCTGCCGAGGCAGTTGCCAACTACGACCGTATCGGTGTGATCTCCACACTGCCCACCACCCTCGATCCCACCTGCCGCCTGTTGCGTAACGAGGCAAAGAAGGCAGGTCGTGAGGTGACCTTGGTGGAAGGTCTTGCCGATGGCGCTTTTGCTGCCGGACAGAGTGGTGACGGGGAGACCCACGACCGTCTGATTGCCGAGGCAGCCCAGCGTATCGCCTCACAGGTTGATATGTTCGTACTGGCACAAGGCTCCATGGCACGTATGGAACAGCGTCTCAGCGAGTTGACCGGCAAGCCCGTACTCTCCAGTCCTGTCCTTGGCGTGAAGGGTCTTCGTAAATTCCTGGGACTATAATCCTATAGTAAGTATAGTTCCTACTTATTACTATGAAAAGGAAAAACGTGATCCTCGTCATGCTCATCATCCTGGGCATGGTGACTTTCCTGGATCGCATCAATATCAGTGTGGCGGGGTCGAGCATCATGCACGACCTCCATCTCTCTCCTGCCCAATGGGGATGGGTGCAGAGCGCCTTCATCCTCTCCTATGGTCTGCTGCAGATTCCCATGGGAGCCTTGGGTGACCGTTTCGGACATCGTAATATCCTTGCCGCTATTGTCCTGTGGTGGTCAGCCTTTACTGCCTTTACGGGTATGGCAGGCGGTTTGATGTCCCTGTTGGTCATCCGCTTCATGTTCGGTATCGGTGAGGCGGGTTCCTCTCCATGTAGTACGGGAGTCATCAGCCGTTGGTTTGAGAAAGACGAGGTCGGTAAGGCGCAGGGCTATGTCTGGGCAGCCAGTCGTATGGGTGGTGCCCTCACTCCGTTTGTCGTCATTCCCGTGATGGTGACGGTAGGATGGCGTGCGGCGTTCTATCTGCTTGGAGCCCTAGGTGTTGTCTGGGCGATAGTTTGGTGGCTGTACTATAGGGATTCTAGGGAAACTAGTAGAGCTAGTTCTCTTAGAAATACTAGCTCTACTAGCTCTCTCCCATGGTCATCAATCCTTGGCAACCGCCAGTTCTGGCTGATCTGTGGCATGTATTTCTTCTATGCCTTTGGCTCGTGGTTCTTCTTCTCCTGGTTTCCAACCTTTATGGAGTTAGGACGTGGCTTTGACAAGACAGAGCTGACCTATGCCGTTGCCGTACCTTTTATCATGAGTATGATGGGTAATATCGCGGGAGGACACCTGACCGACCGCCTGACGAAGCGTTACGGAATAAAAATAGGGCGTAAGGCATTAGGCTCTACGTCACTTGCCGTCTCTGCGGTATGTATGTTCCTGGCAGCTTTCATCCCGGGTAAGATGGCAGTCTTTGTCTTCCTGTCACTGTGCTTTGGCATCTTCGACCTGATGTTGCCCTCTGCCTGGGCGTTATGTATCGATCTGGGTAAGCGTCATGCCGGTACCATCAGCGGTGCGATGAATACCGCCGGTAATATCGGTGGCTTCTGCTGTGGCATCCTGTTTGGAGAACTGGTACAGCAGTCGGGCAACTACAACCTGCCGTTGTATATGATTGCCGTGATGCTCATCATCAGTGCGATACTCTTCTTCTTCATCAATCCGGAGAAGCCGATTGTTGAGAGTTGAAAGTTAAAGGGTTAGGCGATCGCCTAACCCTTTAACTTGAGATATACTTCTTTGAGTGATTCCTCATTCCCCACATTACCAGGGAAGATGATGTAGGGGAAGTCCTTGGTCATGATACAGGGCACACTGCTCACAATCTGTCCTAAGACACGTGCTGACTTGATATTCAGTCCGTGTGTCAGGATGTCGTGTGACGTAATCCCTCCTTTCGCTACGAGATAGGAGGGAGTATAAGACAGTTGGCGTACGATATCCACGAGGAAGTCGCTGACCCGTTGTCCGAGATGCTGGCGCTGGTCGGCATCGTCCAGTCTGATCTCCTGCCGGGAGGTATAGACCACCGGTGTGAGGTGCTCATCCACTATCTGGCGGATGGTCTGCTGCGTCTCTTGCATCAGCGCCGCGGGATCGTCGAGGATGCGCTGCACGTCCACCTCTAAGCCACAGGTACCCTCAGCCGCCAGCAGATGCTCCAACTGTCGTGTCGTCTTCTTGACGTGCGAGCCGACGATGAACAGGGGAGAGAGGTGAGTGGTGAGAGGTGAGTGGTGAGAGGTGAGAGGCGAGAGGATGCTGCGGTCGAGGAGAGGGATGTCAGGGATTCCCGATATCGCCTTCGGCAGTGAGGACGATGAGCGGATGACGATGGCGGAGTAATCGGAGTGTTCGGAGTACTCGGAGGATTCCCACCACTGGTGCAGCTCCTCGTAGCTCTGGGCATTGACGATGTCATAGTCATCAGGGTTGGCACCTTTCTCCCGGATATAGTCCTTCAATACAGAAGTGTGGTACGCAAAGACATTGTCACGGGCAAACTCCGTCTCACTGACGGGTATCAGCTGCTCTCCGTCTTTCATGTAATGGACGCCGTCGATGGTGACACGTCCCGCCTCGATGAAGGCAGGACAGAAGGGAGTCTTTGGCGCCACTTGATAACCATGGCTTACCAGACATTCCCGGATGACATCCGTCTCCAGGGGGAAATGTCCGCGCAGACAACTGTCGCTACGGCTGATGACGACAAGTCGGTAGCCATAGTCCTTGTTGACACGTAATACCATCTCCATAGCCTCCCTTGTCACGGCAGTGGCATCCTCCCGTGTCATGGCACGGGTATTGGTGAGGATATAGAAGAAAGGCACGTCATCGTCAAAGGCATGTCTCACACTCTGCTCATCCCACTGGGTGATGAGCAGACAACCGTGAACGGTCTGTATTCCTGTAGGGTCGTCATCAAGGACGACAATGCGTGTCATAGTTTCTTTTTTTTATAGTGACTATAGTTCCTATAGTGCCTATAGGCTAATCACCGCTTTCACGATACCTTCGGCATCGAGTCCGTAGTGGTGGAATATCTCAGCATTCGTGCCATGCACGACATTCTCGTCAGGAATACCCAGGATGCGTACTGGTACGGGATGCTCGGAAATCGTCTCGCATACCATCGCACCGAGTCCGCCAAACTGGCTGTGCTCCTCGACGGTGACGAAGCGTCCCGTCTCCTTTGCTGCCTTCAGGATCGCCTCTGTGTCGAAGGGCTTGATCCATGAGCAGTCGAGCACACGGGCACTGATGCCCTTCTCCTTCAGTTGGAGACCAGCCTGCCAGGCATGGTAGACAGTCTCGCCTGCTGCCACGATGGTGATGTCATTACCGTCAAGGACAGTGATTGCCTTACCGGGAGTCACCTCAAAGTTGTCGTCAGCATAGACATCAGGAACGGCGGCACGTCCCACACGGACATAGCAGGGCTTGTCGTAGTCAACAAGGAGTTTCACTAATTTCTTGGTAAAGCGCCAGTCGGAGGGCAGACATACCGTCATGCCGGGGAAGGTGCGCAGCACAGCGATGTCGTGCAGAGAGTGGTGCGTGGCACCCAGTGCGCCATAGGCGACACCACCGGACACACCCAGGATGGTGACAGGGTTCTCACTGTATGCGAGGTCTACCTTCACCTGTTCCAGTGAGCGTGCCACATAGAAGCAGGCAGGACCGCAGCAGAACACTTTCTTGCCAGAGTGGGCGAGACCTGCCGAGATGCCTACAGCATCCTGCTCTGCGATACCGCACTCCACAAACTGCTCGGGGAGTGCCGTGGCATAGTCACCCAGTGTCACCGAGCCGCGGGCATCGGTTGTCACGGCGATAATATCTTTGTCTTCACGTGCCAGTTCCAGCAACGTGTCAGTAAACTGTTTTCTACAAGCAATCATAAAACTTCAATCCTTCAATTTTTCAATTTTTCAATTCTTTCCTCGATTTCTTTGACGGCAGCCTCGCACTGCTCGGCGTTGAGCACGCCATGGTGCCATTTGGCGATGCCCTCCATGAAACTGACACCCTTGCCCTTGGTGGTATTGGAGATGATCAGGTGGGGCTTCCCGTTCTGATAGTCGATGGCATCGAAAGTCTTGACGATATCCTCCATCGAGTCACCGTTCATATCGATGACATCCCATCCGAAGGCACTCCAGCGCTCACGGATGGAGTCGATAGGCATCACATTCTCCGTGTCACCACTGATCTGCAGGTGGTTACGGTCGATGATGGCGACGAGGTTGTCCAGTTTGTACTTGCTGCCAGCCATGGCAGCCTCATAGATGGAACCCTCACCCTGTTCACCGTCACCCATCAACACATAGGTGTGGTAGGCAGGGACTGGTGTGGTAGGGTTGTCGTTGAGATAGGCGTTACGGTTCATTTTCTCAGCGATCGCCATACCGATGCCGATGCTGAGTCCGTGTCCTAAGGCACCGCTGTTCACCTCGATACCCGGAACCTCGATGGTGGGGTGTCCGCTGAGGATGGAGCCATACTGCCCTAAGGTGTCCAGAATCTCAGGTTTGAGGAATCCCTTTGCCTCCAAGGTCACATAGAGCGCCTCCACACAGTGTCCCTTCGACAGCACGAAGCGGTCGCGGCCCGGGGCTTTGGGTTCTTGGGGATTGAGTCCCTGCATCACATGGAAGTAGAGTGCCGTCATGACGTTGAGGCAGGACAGATCACCTCCGATATGTCCTGCCTTAGCGCGATATACGACCTCCACCAGACGCTTGCGGTTCTTCTCCGCAAGCACGGTCAATTCTTTTGTATTCATAGTGGTTTGATTAGTGTATCATGGTTATTCTTCATATCCGTCCAGTCCACCTTCTTGTCGGTAGGAATGGCGTTGATATACTTCTCGATATTGGTATAGCCGTCGCCGTTGCAGTCCTTGATGGCATCGCTGGCATCGTTGGGGTTCAGACCGTTCTTCTTCTCCCACTCGTCCGGCATACCGTCACCGTCGCTGTCCTTCCAGGGCTTCCATTTCTTGTTATACTCCGGATAGCCGCCCATCTGTCGGGGGTCGGTGATGATACCTTTCTTGTATGAGTCCTGTGGCAGACGGCGGTATTTGAAGAAGCCTTGCTCGTTCTTCGACTTGTCGCTGAGTCCCCACATGTCACCGTAGGGATTGTCCTTCACCTTCTTCTCATAGTCCTTGACATAGTAGGCGACACCCGTCTTCACCTCCTCGCAGATACGCTGGTCGACGATGTCACGGCAGGGGATGGTAGCACCGGCATTGGCAAGTACCCAGTCGAATGCCTGCTGTGTCTCCATGATGCTGATGTGCGGCATGACGAAGGGCTCGTTGGAGCGCATCAGTGCTTTCTCCGTCTCGTCCATCTCACCGTCCTTGTCGGCAGTCTGGATACCACCGTTCCAGTTGTCCTTGGTAATCTCGGGATAGCCCTCCATGATATTACCCACGGCATAGACACGTCCGAACTGCTTGAAGGGGAACAGTCCCTGTGAGCGGCTCTCCGACTTCACGATACGGTGTCCGATGGGACTGTCTTTCGGGGTCAGTGGACCGGGCTTGTAGTAGTTGTTGATGAAGTTCGACATCGTTGTGAACTCACCACCGTCAGCAGTGCGGTGTACCCAGTTGTAGACGACGTTGTTCACGTAGTTGAACACACCGCCCCAACCGATACTTGGGTTACGTCCAGTGTTGTCAGCCCAGAGGTTGCGCATGAAAGTGGTGTTCTCACCACCGATGGTGGAGCCGAAGGCGTGGTTCCAGGTGTCCAGTGCCTTGGCACTGATGGTGTTCTGAATCGTCACGTTGACGGTAGGCTCCTTGCGGTTGGGCTTACCATCGTGCATGTCGAACATGTGGCGATAGAACGAGATGTTCTCGTCGAGACCCCACTCACAGGAGCAGTGGTCAATCATGATATTACCCACGGGGTTGCCACCGAAGGAGTCCTCACGGTAGGTCACCTGTGTCTCGCCACGGCGGAAACGCATGTGGCGTACAATCACGTCATGGGTGTCTACCTGGAATGACTCACCGGCGATGATCACACCGTCACCGGGAGCGGTCTGTCCTGCGATGGTGATGTATGGGGCACGGACGTAGATAGGTGACTTCAGACGGATGATACCGCTGACATTGAACACCACGATACGGGCACCGCCCTGCTCACAAGCCCAGCGGAAAGAGCCGGGACCGTCGTCGTTGAGGTTGGTCACGGTCAATACTTTACCGCCACGACCGCCAAAGGTATACATACCACCTCCCTCAGCACCGGGGAATGCGGGAATCTTTGCCTGGCGCAGGTCGTAGGGGCGTGATGCCCAGGGTACGTAAGGTCTGCCTGCCTTTGCCTCTTCTATCACGATGGGGAATGCCTTTTCCCATGCGGAGTCACTGTGCTCCGCCCACTGTTTCTTCAATGCAGCAATCTTCTTGCTGGCCTCACTGGTGAGGTCAGGATACTGTGCAAATGCCGTCGTTGCTACGCTCAGCAACGCTACGGCGGAAATCATAAGTCTTTTCATATTAGTTTTTAAACGCGTATACATATTTATATAAAGACACTTCTCCTCCTTGAATGTACTCATTACATTATAAAATTAAGGGAAAATTGGACGAAGGACGTAACTTCGCACAGCGAAGCCATGACCTTCGAGTATGTTCCCACGGTGGGAATCTCCCATTCCCACCGTGGGAATCCATCATTCCCAGCATGGGAATAATATGCTTCCCTTAAAGGGAATGAGGTGTTCCCTATAAGGGAATAATCATAAAGGTACTATGTGATTAAATACGGTCTTATCTTCATTTTTCATCATCATTAACCCCTTTTCGGGCATAAAACATCACAAACATCACCACAAACATCACCCGTAACTTGCTGACATTCAGTTTGAGTGATGTTTGTGATGTTTTTTTTGATAAAAAACTTTTTTGTGGTAAGAGAACTGTAGGGACTCTAAATGATTTGACTTACCTTCCTTTCTGTTAAATATTGTAAAGGAATAGGATTCTTTCCTAAATTTAATTATCTTTGCATCGAATTATATCTGCTTTGCCATGCAAGGTTGGAGAATATTCTACATAGCTACAGAAAACAATAATTACATTTTTATAATAAACACTATTAACAAACTAAAACAAAAAAGCGTATGAAAAAGAAACTACTATCTTTCTTTGCGTTGGCGGTCATTGGCGTTCTCGCCTATGCTGCGACGCAGGCAACACAGACTTCCCGAAGAGCAGAGGGAACGGAAGTTACGTTCGACTATGTTGCTGCTGGTGTGGCAGGTGAGACATTGACGAAGGTGAACCTGAACTTCCAGGTTAACATGGGTGAGGGTAAGGAGGACCGTACCGACCGCAACTTCCGTGGCTATAAGGACTACGCTGGAACGAACTTGCCAGCCGAGTGCCAGGTGGCTATAGGTGAGGAGCAGAAGGTTGACGAGAATGGTCTTATTGTCGCCCAGAATCGCTATCTTGCCGTCTATGGTCTGCATACGGGTGACAAGGTTAGTGTCTACTACACAGGGGTTCCTGAAGGCAAAACACCGACCTATTGCCCGGGTACCAGTGTTGACACCAAGGCAAAGATAGGCTCTACAGAGTTGGTTCCCACTGAGTCCGCTATTGCCTCTGGCGATGTCATTGAGATAACGAAGGCAGGTTCGAAGAACTACATCGTCATGTCTGTATTCGCTGGCATGCGTATTACCAAGGTGGTTATCAAGAAGGCTGCCCTTTACGACATCACGATCGCTGACGGCATTGAGAATGGTACTGTCAAGACAAGTGTTGCCAAGGCTGCTGCAGGCGACGAGGTGACTGTCACTGCTACTCCTGCTGAGTTCTACCAGTTGGAGGCTATCACCGTTAAGGATGCAGACGATGCGGATGTTACTGTAACTGACGGCAAGTTCACTATGCCAGCAAAAGCGGTTACCGTAAGTGCTACGTTTACTATTGATTCTTCAGTTGAAACGTATGACTATGTTGCTGCTGGTGTGGCAGGTGAGACATTGACGAAGGTGAACCTGAACTTCCAGGTTAACATGGGTGAGGGTAAGGAGGACCGTACCGACCGCAACTTCCGTGGCTATAAGGACTACGCTG